>ENA-OSET01000829-OSET01000829.1-sediment-metagenome-genome-assembly--contig:-NODE-829-length-33906-cov-6.364569_pt1 | contig 33906 bp, 28 predicted proteins | sample MGYA00237882_ERZ534229 | MGnify/ENA primary metagenome ERZ534229 (study PRJEB26408, sample SAMN06266212) | sediment metagenome | isolation source: Hudson Canyon methane seep mesocosm | place: USA:Hudson... | reverse complement strand
ATATTCGTAAACAACATGCACATAACCTAAACAATCTAAGTATAGATAATTAAGGTTGAATGACTATATTTGGCTATCTGAAGAAGTCTCTAATAATCACTAATTCGATGTTAACAAAGATACGAATATAGTTAACATTTTCTCATCTAACGACAAATGATCCGACAAAGCACTCATTAACATTGATAGGGTTTTGGTTATTTAAAACGATAAACGCGTTGTGCCTGAACAAAATGATAATAACTTGCTCGCTTTGCGGAAATTTAGAATAATGAGAAGGGCTTACTTCAGCTTTATATGCCAGCTATCGAACTGTATAATGGCTGCGGATTTAGAATAGTTTTTTCCACTAACTTTATTCGTGATGAAATAATAGACGAACTTGAGAAAAGTAAAATAACCTCAACGTTGTTATAATCCATGGCACCGCAACAGTTGATAATTTCGATATAATTTTTATAGCCGAATCACCGATTGCATTTAAAACAGGGAAGTATTGTATTAATGTTTGAAAATATTTCTTTAGTAGTATTTTTTGCTCATTTATTAATGGCCACCTTTCTTTGTAGTCTCAGTACTGGCAACCGCTTAAGTCATAAGCTACTTGCGGCTTATTTACTTATTGTAGTCATTGATCTTAGTGAAGTCATATTTAGCGAATTTTACCGAGCTTATCTCAATCTAGATATGCTCAGGTTTAATATTTCACTGTTTATGGGACCTACTTTATACTTTTATGTTAAAACGGCTATTTATGATGACTTTACATTAAAAATTAAACACTTGGTTCACACCATCCCTTACGCCATTGCCTGCCTCGTGATGATACCCAACTTTTTCAGTGTAAATAATGCCTCAAAACAGCTTTGGTATGACAATTTCACTGATGTGCCTGAATTAACCTTTATTCATTTCATGACTGTTGTACAATTTGGCTTGTACCTTTTAGTCATTTATAAACACTTGATAAGGTATCGAAAAGTTGTTGTTGAAAATTATTCTGATGCAGATAGATTAAACAAAACGTGGTTAACCCAACTGATATACATGTTTACTCTGAGCTATATCATAGGTTTAGGAAGAATGTATTTTAGGTTCTCCGACTTTTATGAGTATGAAAGGTTAGTGCTGACAATATTGATTACTTCCGTTTTATTGAGTATTTGTTGGATATTGTGGCAAGCTCTGCATAAACCCAACCTATTTACCGGAGTAAATTCAACCATAGAAGTTATTGATGAAAAGATTGCGAGCCAGGAAAACACAAGTGATCCTACGATTAGAGTTATCGAAACTGAAAAATATGATGCGATTGTTTTGCGATTAAGGGACTACATGCAGCAAAGTAAACCTTTTTTAGATCCCTCGTTGAGCATAGATACTTTGGCGAAACTAATTAACCTACCTGGCAGTGAACTTTCACTAACTATCAACAGAGTCATTGGACAACATTTTTTTGATTTCGTGAATTTGTATCGAATAAATTTAGCGGCCGAAATGCTAATCGCCAATGAGCAACAGCAAAAAACGATATTAGAGATATTGTACGAAGTTGGATTCAATTCAAAATCATCGTTCAATACCGCTTTTAAAAAGCACCTTTTGATGACACCTTCTCAATATCGAAAATTACATTCATAAGTTATCAAGAAGAATGAATTAATTTTCATTTATCGCTCTACCCCAATATAAATGAAAGGTCCGACTTTTTTAATCGGTCGAATTCTTAATAGAACTACGCCATTATGCCCCTTCAATGTTAGCGTCTTTTCGATTTAACTAATGGCAGAACAATCGCCCAATAACGATTCCCTTTATGACTAATTTAGGAGGGAAACATCTACTATTGGGTTTCATGTTTAGTATATAAAGGATAAAAAATGAGCAGAACAATTGGTCATAATACAGCAATATTTATGAAAGCGAGTGTACTTTCACTTAGTCTATTAATGGGGCTAAAAAGTAGTTTGGTACTGGCCGACGAAATAGACGATTTTTTGCGTGCTGAAATGCTCGAAAGAAAAATTCCCGGTTTACAACTGGCTGTTGTCAAAAATGGAAAAATAGTTAAAACCGCCAGTTACGGACTTGCTAACATTCAAGACGCTGTTGCGGTAGACGATGACACGGTATTTACAATCAACTCGATGACCAAGGCATTTACCGGTGTTGCCATTATGCAGTTGGTGGAGCAGGGTAAACTTAAACTTGATGTTGGTATATCTGAATACCTAACAGACTTGCCTGAAGCCTGGCGCAGTTTAACCATTAGGCAACTCATGAGTCATACTTCCGGTTTGCCCGCTATTTTAGGCAATTGGGCCAAGTTGATAGGCGGCCCGGGATTTGATAGTGCGTGGGCGTTGGTTCAGAAAAAACCAATGGATTTTAAGCCCGATACCCGCTTTAAGTACAACCAGACAAATTATGTTTTAGTGGGCAAAATAATTGATAAATTCAGTGAAATGCCTTTCGCCGAATTTATTACAAAAAACCAGCTTGTCAAGGTCGGCATGAAACAAACCGCCGATGCCGGCTTTGCTCATTTTGAAGCTGTTATACCCAATCAAGCGCGTGCTTACACCTATATGAAAACAGGTCAATTGACCAACCTCACCGCGGACTTTGCGCCAGCTTTACGCACCGCTGCCGGAATGACTAGCAGTGCTAAAGAATTAGCCCTGTGGGCTATAGCGCTTCAAACAGGCAAACTCTTTGACAAAAACGATAGTCTTGAAAAGCTTTGGCAGCCCAATTTACTGACCAATGGTAATACGGCAGGTTTCAACCAGTTGGTCAATGGATATGCTTTAGGTTGGCCAATGATAAACCGTGCAGAACACCCTGCAGCTGCTTCACTCGGTGGTGACCGTTCAGCTTTAGTTATTTATCCTCAAGACAAACTATCTATTGCTGTACTGACCAATCTAACCGGCTCATTGCCATCACTATTTATCGATGAAATTGCCGGTTTTTATATTCCCCAAATGAAAGCGGAAAATGGTTTTGGTTTGCCTCCCGCCATAAAAACACTATGGAGGTCTTTAGAGTCAAAAGGATATGAAAAGGCTGCTCAGGTTGTAAAAGAGTTGCAAAAGACAGACCAATTAAAGCTTGAAGAGGGCGAATTAAATACCTGGGGTTATAAACTGATTGCGCAAAAGAAGAAAAAACAAGCGCTAGCCATTTTTAAATTAAATACCTATCTATTTCCCTTAAGTTACAATACGTATGATAGCTTGGCGGAAACTTATTGGTTGTTAGGTGATACACAAAAAGCAGTCGAGCATTATAAAAAAGTACTTGAGTTAAAACCAGATAATACACACGCTAAAGAACAATTGAAAAAGCTTATAGAAATCTAATCTGAATCAACTGTAAAATCCAACCAGTTAATGGCTGGTTTTGTGCGCTATTAGATATATATAATTGTCCGTAAGAATGTCGATTTAAGTAGCAAGAAAAACTAATTAATGAAATGTCTGCTGGCATCTAAGTTATCGTTAACAAAACAAACTTTGCACTTTGCTGTGTATCTTTAGTGGCATAGTTAACGTTCTGAGGCAAGACACCACCGTCCGCAATTTGCTAGCTTTTAACCTAAAGAACAACCTGTAACTAACAATGTGACAAAAATCAAAGTAGAAAATAGAGGGTAAATAGCAAGTAACATCGAGTCAAATTGACAGAGGGTAGGTTATGCGATCACCAATGGCTTTCAACCATTAGTTGCTCAGTTGTTTGACGGTAATATTCTATGATAGTCTGCTTAATATTATTTTTAATATAAACTACGGACAGAACTATGAAATTAAAACCAACGCTTTTGGTCTTAGCGGTTACTTCTTTAATGGCGGGATGCGACAACAATAACACAAGTAAGCATGCTCCCAATAATAATGCAGATAATCCGCCAGTTGCTTTAGACGCTAAAAAAGTAGAGCCTTCTAATAGTGAAACTCCTGAGCAAGCTGCAATAGATTTAAAGCAGCTGTTCAGTAATAATTTTGAACAAAGTCTTAGCTTTAATCCGATTCAAGCAACCGCAATTGGTGATGCACGTTTTAATGACCAGTTACCCAACTTTTTTTCAGAAAAGTATCGAAAAGAGTCTCACGATTTTACGGTTAAATGGTTAGAAAAAATAAAATCAATCGACCGTAACCTTCTGTCAGGTCAAGATCGAATTAGTTATGATATCTTTATTTATGAATCGGAGCAGTCTCTGGAGGGCGAACAATTTCCAGATGAATTAATTCCAATCAATCAATCGAGTAACATTGCTAGCTTCTTTGCTCAATTAGGCTCAGGTAAAAGTTTTCAACCATTTAAAACCGTTAAAGATTATGATGATTTCCTTCAACGTATTGCTGGTGCTGTGATTATCCTTGACCAAACGGTTGATAATATGAAGCAAGGAATAGAAAAACGGGTTGTTCAGCCTAAAGCCTTGATGGAAAAAGTTTTACCACAAATATCGAATCATATTGTAAAGACGGCAAAAGAAAGCGTTTTCTTTCAGCCCATTGATAATATACCAGAGAACTTTTCAGATGAAGATAAAGCCCGTTTAACAAAGCTTTATACAAAAGCCATTGAAAAAGATATCGTACCGACTTATAAGAAACTTCATGATTTTATTGCCAATGACTATTTAAACCATGCGCGTGCGAGTTTTGGTTTATCTGAACTCCCCAATGGTGTGAACTGGTATAACTATACAATCAAAACTCAAACAACAACCGATATGACGGCTGATGAAATTCATCAGTTTGGGTTAGCAGAAGTAGCCCGCATTAGATCCGAAATGCAACAAGTGATGACAGATGTTGGTTTTGAAGGTTCGCTTGCCGATTGGTTTAATCATGTACAAACGGACGAAAAATTCTTTTATAAAGATTCTGAAGCCTTATTACAGGGTTACCGTGACCTGCAGGAAAAAGTGAATAAATTAGTACCAAGTATGTTTGATATTGCGCCAAAGGCTGATTATGAAGTAAGAGCCGTTGAAGCATTTCGCGCGGAATCAGCATCAGGAGCCTCTTATATGGCGGGTACACCAGATGGTTCTCGTCCCGGAATTTTTTATGTTAATACCTTTAATTTAAAAGCGCAGCCAAAATATGGTATGGAAACTTTGTCTATACATGAAGCAGCCCCAGGCCATCATTTTCAATTATCCATTCAACAAGAAATTGAAGATATGCCAAGTTTCAGACGCTTTGGTGGTAACAATGCTTTTGTTGAAGGTTGGGCATTGTATGCTGAATCTATTGGTAAAGAGATGGGAATGTTTACTGACCCAATGCAATATTATGGGCGTCTCAATGATGAAATGCTTCGTGCGATGCGTTTAGTGGTAGATACCGGATTACATTCAAAAAATTGGAGCCGTCAACGCGCAATTACTTATATGATGGACAATTCATCGCTTGCGGATACAGATGTAGTGTCAGAGGTGGAGCGCTATATCGCATGGCCAGGTCAAGCCTTGGGTTATAAAATTGGACAGAAAATTATTAGTGCTTTACGAGCAGAAGCTGAGAAAACATTAGGTGACAAATTTGATATTAAAGCTTTTCACCGAGAAATTTTAATTGATGGCGCTGTGCCAATGGAAGTGCTTAAAGTTAAAGTTCGAGAATGGATATCTCAGCAAAGTTAATTGTTGGTGTCCGTTTTTAGTCATAAAATCGATTGATTAGAAGCTGGTCAGATCTTGTCTTATTTTGTTAATAAGTGCTCGGTTACATTAAATGTAACGAACAAAGATCTGGCCACATATCCTTTTACTCTCTAGCTCACTTCAAGAGTTTTTCGCCATTACCTGTGCATTGCATTGGCAAAAGAAGAGATAAGTTATAAATAACGGGGAATACTATACAGCACAAAATGATTATTAATTTGAGAGCTGTCTCCAAGATTATACGTAATCACGCATGCTTTTTATCTAAAAGAACAGCACCACACCCTTCAACTGCTAATTTATCGTCTGCATTGTATATCGGACAATTCTTCATTGATAAACAGCCACAACCGATACAGCCATTTAATGAGTCTCGCAATTTTTCCAAATAATTAATTCGGGTGGTTAATTCATCACGCCATGAAGTAGATAATGCCTGCCAATCATCCTTGTCAGGCGTTCGACTGTTAGGTAGGGTCGCTAAAGCACTTTTAATGTCAGCCAAACTCAAACCGACTTTTTGTGCCGCTTTAATCACCGAAACACGACGCAGTACATCTTTTTTATAGCGGCGTTGATTACCTTGATTTCGCCAACTACGTATCAGTTTTTTTTCTTCATAGAAATGTAAAGTAGATACTTTGACGCCACAACGCTTAGCGACATTTCCTATGGTTAAATTAGCTTCATCTGCCATGTTTCATTTCCTTGAGATTTTTGACATAAGAGTAATAATATAAGTTTATTAAAAATAAAGCTTTACCTCAAGGTAACTTGAGGTTTTATAGTGGTGTCACTTTCAATCAATTAGGCGTGACCAACATGAAATATATTCAAACAAGTTCTGAAGAGCAAACTAGAAATAAAACTAACGATCTAAAAAATAAAGCATCATTTCTATCAACTTTTTTGCAAGTTTTTAACACCACAATGCAAGTAAAATAATTTCACTGCTTCACCTGTAAATATATAATAAGGATACTTATGCTTCACATTGAACACTTAAATTTAGTCGTAAACGACATTCCAAAAACGTTAATTTTTTATAAGGCGGCATTTCCACATTGGTACGTAAGAGGTGAAGGCAAAGGAGAATGGTCTGGTGTAGCACGTAATTGGCTACACTTTGGTGATGACTATCAATACCTCACATTTAATGACGACGGTATTACTGAAAATCGAGATTTGAGTGGTCATCAAGTAGGTTTAGCGCACTTTGCCTTTGTTACGAATAACTTAACGGCTATGAAACACAGATTAGCTAAAGCGGGTTTTGAAGTTCATAAACAGGGAGCAGAGCATCCACATCGGGCAAATTTATATTTTCTCGACCCTAATGGCTTTGAAGTAGAGTTTGTTCAATATTTTAGCGATTTACCTGAACAACGAAATAGTGGCGACGAATAATACCTACATCCTCTACATAAAAAGGGCATCACTCAATTAGTGATGACCTTTTTTACAATAATAAGACCGTGATCAGTACAGTTAGATTACCGCTGTCTCCATGCTTTGTTTATATTTAGCTAGGGTTTCTCTTCGCTCTGCAAATAACAAATAGAAACTAGGTAACACAAACAATGTAAATATTGTGCCAATAAACATACCTGCCACAAGGATAATACCAATACTATTTCTTGCCTCAGCACCTGCTCCAGTAACTAATACTAATGGAAAATGGCCTAAAATAGTTGCTGCGGTAGTCATTAATATCGGGCGTAAACGTGTCGTAGCTGCCTCAGTAACAGCAGCTAACTTATTTGCCCCTTGCTCTTGCGCATGATTAGCAAACTCTACAATTAAAATACCATTTTTAGCAATCAAACCAATTAAGGTGATCAAGCCAATTTGCGAGTAAATATTAATCGTTGTTAGTTCAATATACGGTAACAATAATGCACCCGATAACGCTAAAGGCACACAACCTAAAAGCACAACAAGTGGATCTCTAAAGCTATTGAATTGAACGGCTAATACTAAGAATACAATTAATAACGAAACCCCTAGCACCATTACTAAAGTACTGCCTTCTTTACGAAGCTGACGTGACTCACCTGCATAATCAATACTGTAACCCGTAGGAAGAATATTTCTCGCCGCATTCTCTAACGTTGTGAGTGCTTTTTCTTTGTTAACACCCGGCGCAACACCACCATAGATTTTAAACGAAGCTTGTTGAGCGAACGTTGATAAATCACGCGGCACAGTTTTCCACTTTAAATCAGCTACGGCAGAAACAGGAATTAACTCTCCTGAAGGTATTTTAATATTAAGTGCCAAAATCTCTTCGGTTTTGCCACGCACGTTATTATCAACCATTGGAATAACGCGGTACGCTTTTCCGTCTGCATCAAAGCGATTAACGAAATTGCTCGATAATAAAATGCCTATTTGATCACTAATATCTGAAACATTCATACCAAGGTCAGCAATTTTTCGACGATCAAACTGCAATTCCACTTGAGGTAAATCTATTTTCAAGTCGCTATCTGCAAAAAGGAAATCTCCACTGGCAAAAGCCGCACCCACGAGTTCGTCAGCATAACTTTTCATTTCAGCATACGATGCAGAAGACTTGACCACCATTTCAATTTCAAATTGTCCGGCTGTTGGCAATGATCCTGGTAATATAGGCAACATATTCAAACCTGGTATCTTTGATAATTTTTCATACATTTGAGGTACAAGATCTTGTGTTGAATAATCACGATCGTCAGCACCGACTAATTTTAAACCGCCAAAACCGCCAGATGTGAATAATAATTGCCAAACTTTCAAGCCACCTTCAATCTCTTGTAGCGTATTAACCACAGGCCCCATCTGGCTAACGTTATAATCTAATGAAGAATCAGGGGGTGACATAACAACAAACATCACCATCGCTTGATCTTCAACAGGCGCTAACTCTTTTTGAGATTGGAGATAAAAAGGCACGGTAAGTAAAGACACAACTGTAGCAATTAAAAAGACTTGTGCCTGCCATTTGAATATACGCTGTAATAACTTTCCATAGGCCTGTTGAATATTATCGAATAGATTGTTTACTTTTCGTGTCAACCAACCTTCTTCACCACCTTTAGGCAGAATATGTGCACTCATTACTGATGATAAAGTTATAGCAACAATGCCTGAAATAATAACGGCGATCGCCAAAGTAAAAGCAAATTCTTTAAAAAGAACGCCGGTTAACCCTGATAAAAATCCAATAGGAGCATATACAGCAGCAAGCGTTAAGGTCATTGAAATAATAGGTACTAAAAGCTGGCGTGAACTTTCTAACGCGGCATCAAACTTTGAATACCCTTTTCGCATTAATCGCGCAACATTCTCTACAACAACAATAGCGTCATCCACCACTAATCCAACGGATAATACAATCGCTAAAACGGTTAACAAATTCAGTGAAAATCCCATAAACGACATTGCTGCCACAGCGCCCAGAATTGAAATGGGTATGGTAATTAACGGCACCATCGCACTTCGAAATGATCCCATTAATAAGAGAACCACTAGCCCAACCAATACAACGGTTTCAATGAGCGTAATGAATATTTCACTTAATGCATCACGCATATAAAGTGTGCCGTCAAAAGCAAAATCAATTGACATACCTAAAGGAAGCGTTTGATTAATCTCTGCAATTTTTTCATAAAGGCTATCACCAATATCAATTTCATTAGCACCAGGTAATGGCCAAATCGAGATATAAACGGTGTCATTATCATTGAGTCTTGCGGTAACACTAGCGTCTTCAGCAGCTAATTCTATACGTGCAATATCTCGTAAATGAATCGTTGCGCCATCATGACTAGAGATCACTAATTGCTCAAATTCATTCACAGAAGTTAACTGGCTATTAGCAACAATATCTATACGCTGTCGGCTGTTTTCGGCATACCCCATTGTCGCAATACTATTATTTGTCGCTAAGGCCTGATAAACCTCTTTAGCACTTAAATTAAAAGCGGTTAATGCTTCAGTGTTAAGCCAAATACGCATAGCGGGAGTTCTTGCTCCTTCAATACCAACACGCTGCACACCTTCAATAGAATTTAGTACAGGATTAACACGTCGAGTTAAGTAATCGGTCACTTTTGATAATTCGTTGCCATTTGCATTAACGTTTAAATAAAACACAGCAAAAGGGCGATCAGCACGACTAACTGAAACGATTGGGTCTTGAGAACCGGCAGGTAATTCATAACGAATTTGACTTAATCGCGCGGTTAATTCAGCTAACGCAAGCGTACTATTTTCATTTAAGTTAAGCCAAGCGGTAACTTTACTACTGCCAGATGTGGTTTTTGATTCAACATACTCGACACCAGGCACCGTTGCTGCTGCACGCTCTATTGGTTCAGTGACAAAGCCTTGCACGACCTCTGCTGAAGCACCAATATAATAAGTATCGATGACCAACGAAGCACTTTCTATTTTAGGAAACTGTAATACAGGTATTTTGCTGATTGACCAAAGACCTGCCAAGCAAATAATAATAGACAAGACTAGGGCGACGACAGGACGACGGACAAAAATATCCATCACTGAAGCTTTACTTGTTGAAACGAGATTAGGAGTTGTTTTCATTGCAACCTCCTACTTTTTATCAGCAGTGTTAGCCGCCAACGATTCAGCAACAAATACTTTCATTTCTGGAAACAGTTTAAATGCTCCCTTAGTCGCAATAAGTGTTCCTTCATCTAAGCCAGATAACACCATAACGGTATCCGTATTACGTTCACCTAAAATGACTTTAACTTGTTTTGCTCGGTATGCTCCTTCTCCTTCACTTTCTAGGACAAAGACATAACTTCCTAATGGATCACGCGTGATCGCTACATCAGGCACAGATATTAGCGCAGTCTTAGCCGCAATAGGTGAGTAAACACTTACTAATGTATTTGGTTTCAATGCTAATAATGAAGATTTTATCTGTGCTCGATATTTTAAACTACGTGATTGACGTGCAAGTTGTGGATCAACCGCAATAATTTCAGCATCAAAAGATAAAGCTTGATTCATTGGGCTAACTTTTACTAACGAACCTAACGATAATTCAAGATAAATTTGCGGCAGGTTAAAGTCAATCCATGTATATTCATTAACGCCAATTAAGCTAAGCACTTGACTGTTTTTGTCGAGATATTGACCCATTTCAAGGTTATGAATACCTATTTTCGCATCAAAAGGTGCGCGTAGTTTTTTCTTAGAAATGGCGGTTTCTAATATCGCTGCCTCTGATTTAGCGATCTCAACTGAAGCTTGAGCTTGGTCAACAAGCTCATCACTAATTTCGTTGTTTTTCTTTAGTTCAAGATAACGACGATACGTTTGATTCTTTAAGGTTAATTGAGCTTGTGCGGCAATTAAACGTGCATCTTCATCACGATGATCAATCTCTACTAAGATCTGACCTTTTTTCGCTAAGCTACCTGACTTCGCATTTAGTTTAATTATTTGTCCTGCAAGTTCATTATGAAGTGACAACGATTTAAAGGCTTGCACTTCTCCACTCACTTTAAGCGTTTGTTGATAGTCCACACGAACAGTTTCTGCCGCATTTACCGTTGCCGAAGGTTCAAACATTTCTGTCCCTTCTGATGCAGCTTGTTGTAATGATGACTTATAAAAATACAAGCCGCTGATAACAGCCGCTAAAATGATAAGAGTCACAATCCATTGACGGATTTTCATAGTTATTCCTTTATTTCAATTTTGTAATTTGCGTTTCCGCATAAAGTTTTGTTATCTAAGTTTGAGTTCTACGAGCATACGACATACTTTTTCAATGTCCTCACTCTTTAATTTATCTTGAAAATCAAATGAATTTAGAAAGCGTTGTAAGTTGAGAATATGTACATTATTTACCGCTAAAGATGATACACACGCTTGGCCATCACTTTCTTGCTGATTGCTCCGACCATGGTGCATTCGCACTGTTTGAAAATAGCCCACGGATAAAGACCATGCACCAACATTTATTTCTTCTAGATCACTTGGATTTGATCCCAATTCCTTACTATCCACAGCAGCTTTTAAAAGTGCTTGAAAAGAGTCTTCACACACTTTGCAACAGTTGAACATGTAATCAAGCCAACGTTGAGAACTGCGCTTCATAATCGAACATGTATTCACTATGCTTTCGAGCTGATCATCAAAGCTATACATCTGTACTTTGGTGAAATCCAATAAGCTCAATGCAATAATTCGTTCCGGTGTCGTGAGTGGCAACGCGAGCACTTGGCTGAATACTTTTTGCTTTTCTTGATACATTTTTGTTGCCAATGCAATGAGTAAATCTTCTTTACATTGCACGAACTTATAAACAGATCCCATTGACAGACCGGCTGACTTAGCAATTGATGACATAGAAAAATCTAATAACGTACTTTCTTCTATTGCTGTTACCGCTGCAAACAAGATTAATTTCTCTTGTTCTTCAAGGCTAAATTTTGGAGCTGGAGCCATAATAATCTCTTTTAGTAAATCCATTCGAACATCATTCGAACGGCATTATATAGATTTAGAGCCAATGTGCAATATGAATACGGGGAATTGGCAAAATGAACCACTAATTACGTGATAACTTTAGTTTAAATAACTAGATAGGCTTGGTATTGTAGAGGTAACAAAATAAAACTTGAGATGTATTATGTTTCCCAACTGGCAATTAGTTACATTAAGTATTGGTTATATTGGCCTGCTTTTTCTTATTGCATTTCTAGGAAATAAATATCGTCATAAAATAGCGAGAAAAAGTCAGGGTATTATTTATGCACTAACGCTTGGCGTTTACTGTACGTCTTGGAGTTTTTTAGGTACGACTGGCCAAGCATCTACTAACTTCCTTTCCCATGTTCCTATTTATTTAGGCCCTATTTTATTATTTGTTTTTGCTTGGCCTTTTATTCAACGTATTGTGCGTGTCAGTTTAAAATTAAATTTAACGTCTCTCGCCGATCTTCTCGCTTCTCGTTACGGAAAATCACACAACCTCGCGATTATGGTAACGATTGTCGCTTTAATTGGCACCATGCCCTATATTGCATTACAGCTAAAAGCGATTGTTTATTCTTTTCAACAACTTCAAGCAGAACAAACGTTAGTGACGTGGCGTTTTGGACTCATTTCAAGTTTAGTGCTTGCTGGCTTCACGGTAATATTTGGTATTCGTCATATTGATGTTACTGAACGCCATCCTGGTGTAATGCTTGCGATTGCTTTTGAGTCTTTAGTCAAATTATTTGCCTTTCTAGCTGTGGGTGTTTTTGTTACTTTTTTTGTCTTTGATTCACCTATGGATCTTTGGTACAAATCGGGCGCGAATTTACAACTTGAGCAACAGCTTAATTTCCCTAATATGATGTCAATGATAGCCATGTTAGTCATTGTGATGGCAGCATTTTTATCGTTACCACGACAATTTCAAGTAATGGTGGTTGAACTTAAAGACCCTAAAGATACTAAGCTCAGTCGAAAAATATTCCCGCTCTATTTATTGGTTTTTGCTCTTTTTGCGGCACCACTTGGCATTGCTGGTCAAATGTTGTTAGGTAATAGCGTTCCTTCAGATGCTTATGTTTTATTTTTGCCTTGGCATCAAGAGCAAACATGGTTAACACTATTTGCCTTTCTTGGCGCTATTTCTGCCGCTAGTTCCATGGTCATTATTTCATCTATTGCTTTGAGTACAATGTTAAGTAATGAAATAGTATTCCCTTATATTTTTCGCGCTAGCAAAACTAAAAATACAGATTTTGATCAGTTTCGTATTCGCTTACTCAATATCCGAAAAGTACTGGTATTCCTCGTGATTCTTCTGGGTTATGGCGTGTTTTTAATGACATCGCCAGATACACTAAGTTCGTTGGGAGAAATTGCTTTTGGGGCATTTGCACAGTTAACCCCTGCTCTCGTCGCCGCATTTTATTGGCGTAGAGCAAGTTTAACCGGTGTATATGCGGGTATTCTAATTGGTTTTTCGCTCTGGTTTTTACTCAACTTTATTCCACAATTTGGTTTGTATGAGCAACCTTTTACCGATAGTTTCCTTTCGGCGAATACCACAGTAAGCTTACTCAGTTTGGCTGTAAATATTTTGGTGATGTGGGCATTGTCACAAATAAGTCGTCAAAGTGTGCAGGAACGTGTGCAAGCTTCACTATTTCTAGAGTGGCAAGCACCTCAACCATTAAGTTCACAGAAAAAACGTCATGTTGATGAGCGCGATCTAGAAGTATTAGTGTCGAGGTTTGTCGGTGAAGGAAAAGCAAAAATTAGTTTTAAGCAATTTCAACAAGGTATTGTCAAAAAAGAATTGACTCAACACGATTACAATCAACAATTATTACTGCATACAGAAAATACGCTGGCAAGTGTTATGGGGGCGTCATCAGCACGTTTAGTGCTCTCTTCAGCGTTAGACGGACGTGATATTGCCCTCGATGAAATCGCTGTTTTGGTTGAAGATGCTTCCAGCCAACAGCGAACATTTAGCCAAAATTTATTACAAAGCGCGATTGAAAATGCCAGTGAGGGAATTTCTATTGTTGATAATGAACTCAAACTCGTGGCATGGAATAAAAAATATATCGACTTATTTTCTTATCCTAAAGAGCTAATTTATAAGGGTTGCCCAATAAAGCACCTTATTCGTTATAACGCCTCTCGAGGTCTATGTGGGGATGGCGAAATAAGTCGTCAAGTGGAAAAGCGTTTAGAGTATTTAAGAAATGGCAGCCCTCACAGTTCGGAGCGAGAACATCCGGACGGACAAGTCATTAGAATTCAAGGCAACCCTCTACCGGGCGGTGGCTTCGTGATGTTATTTTCTGATGTTACTGCATACAAAGAGGCCGAAAGAGTATTAAAAGATACTAATATTGATTTAGAAGCCATTATCACTGAGCGTACAAAAAAATTAGAAAAAACAAATGAAGATTTAGACATTGCACGAGAAAAAGCAGAGCAAGCTCATATAAAGAAAAGCCTATATTTGAAAGCCTGTAGCCATGACTTAATGCAACCTTTAGAAGCAGCAAGACTGTTTACTTCTGCATTGAGTAGTCAGGGTAACTTAAGCGAAAGTCAGTTCAGGCAAGTTAAGAATATTGACCACTCTTTAAAAGTTGCTAACGACTTACTTTCTGATTTAGGTGAAATAGCACGTATCGAAAGTGGTAATATTACTGCTCATTACACTACGTTTTCAATTAACGATTTATTTAAAGATTTAGCGCAAGAGTTCTCTGCATCTGCAGAAGAATATGATGTTGAATTTAGAGTTGTCTATTGTAAAGCGTGGATCACTTCTGACCGAAATTTATTACGTCGTATTCTTCAAAACCTAATCGGTAACGCATTTCGTTACGCTAGCCCTGGTAAAGTTTTATTAGGGGCTCGCATCATTGATAAGCAAGTGAGTATTCAAGTCTTAGACAATGGTCCCGGTATACCATTAGAAAAACAAGAGCTCGTTTTCGAACAATTTACCCAATTAGAAAACAATCCAAATCATGCAAGCAGAGGCCTTGGATTAGGTCTTAATATTACGCAGAGTTTAGCGCAGTTGTTAGGGCACCCTCTCTCTTTAAAATCTAAAGAACACCAAGGTTGTAAGTTCTCAGTTGCTATCACCAAAGCTCATCGACAATTTAATATTGAAATTGAGAAGCCCGTCGTAAAAATAGGATTAAAAGACGTAACTGTCATGTGTATTGATAATGACCCTGATGTTCTTAATGGCATGATTGAGTTGTTAGGTGCTTGGCATTGTAATGTGTTGTCAGCTGACTCATTTGAACAAGCGAAAAAAGTATTTCGCAACCATCAAAATGACATTGAAATATTATTGGTTGATTACCAGCTTAATAATAACCAAGACGGTCTAACACTAACTGCAGAGCTTAGAGATTCCGCAAATCATTTCATACCCGCGATTTTAATTACTGCGACAACAGAAAGCGATATTGAAGAAAGAACACATAAAGCGAATATGGGTTTTATGAAAAAGTTGGTTAAACCCGCGGCACTTCGCGCAATGATGAGCGCGATGTTAGCGAAGAAGTTACAAGATAATTATTCAGAGTAACGTTAAAATAATTATCTTTTTCTATTGATTGAGATTTGGTTCAGAAACATTAAGTGGTGCAATGGCGATAACGGCTTGTGTTCTATTACGGACATTCAACTTTCTAAAAATAGCAGTTGCGTGAGCTTTTATTGTTGCTTCTGATACATTGAGGTCATAAGCAATTTGTTTGTTTAGCAAGCCTTGTGCGAACATCATTAGAATTCGATATTGCTGCTGAGTCAAACTAGCGACACGCTCAGCAATATTTGTGTCTCCATCATCCTTATTCGATTTTTCGAAGCTCTCAGGAACCCAAACTTCACCCATTAATATTTGTTGGATTGCGAATATAATCGTTTCGACTGGGGTCGATTTTGGTACAAAGCCAGCTGCGCCATATTCCATGGCTTTACAAATGGTATCGTTATCTTCATGAGCAGAAATCATCACTACCGGTATTTGTGGAAAATGATTACGCACATGAATCAAGGTATTAAAACCATGTGCTCCGGGGATATTCAAATCTAATAGAACTAAATCGCTGTCAGTATTTGCTGAAAGCTGTTCTTCAAGCTGCTCTATGGTTTGCGCTTCTAACCACTGAGTTTTATTAAATTTAACGTCAAGTGCTGCTAACAACGCCTGTCTGAACAAAGGGTGATCATCAGCAACTATTATTTTTTCTGGCTGGAACATAATTTAATACCTTAGAATTTCCTATCATTGAGTATAACGCTTTGCAAGAAAATGTTTATTAGACTTTAGGCTAACAAGTAATACCATTGTCATTAAGTTTGTGATCTTGTTGTGCACAGGAAAATATTTCAGAGCAAGGCCCTAGATTGAACAATAGCAGGGTAATTTTGGATTGATTTTAGAAGACTGGGTTGAATTTATTTAGGCACAACAAGCATTGTGCCTTTAATAAATTCAACAGAGTAATCTATCCGCTCAAACAATATATTAGATTTTTTTAGGAATATTCTTAAGAACAGCAATCAATAACTGCCAGTAAAGCGCAACAGCCTCAATGTTCACTTTTTCATCAGGTGAATGAGGAAATTTAATGGTAGGACCAAACGATACCATGTCCCAATTAGGGTAAGCTGTTTTAAATAAACCACATTCTAATCCTGCATGAATTACCATGATTTCAGGCACTTTATTAAAAAGCTGTTGGTAAGTATCTCGTACGTTCTTCATGATGCTTGAACGGGTATCGGGCTTCCAACCAGGATAAGCACCTGAAAATTCAACCTGTGCATCGGCTAATTCAAAAACTGACTTAACCATAGATTCTGCCATTAAACGGCCATCGTCATGTAAACTACGAATAAGTGACATAGCAACAAGGTTACGGCCTTTACAGCGTACTACACCTAAGTTTAGCGATGTTTCGACAATACCTTCAATATCGTCACTCATACGAACAACGCCATTTGGACAAGCATTTAACGCATTTAGAATAGATGTCTGCGTTTCACTACTCCAACATTCATCAAAAATTTCTGGTGAAATAAGCAACATCTCTATATCGGTTTCAACACTGCCTAATGTCGAGCGTAATGTCGCTAAATAATCAGCTAAACTTGCTTTAAAAGGTTCAACATCTTTTGTAGCAATAACGAAGCTAGAGTCAGCTTCACGAGGAATAGCATTGCGTAAACTACCACCATTTAAATCGACTAAACGCAGATCAAACTGTTGGCTCGCTTCCAGTAAAAAGCGTACTAAAAGTTTATTCGCATTGGCGCGACCTGTATGAATATCAACACCAGAATGACCACCTTTTAAGCCTGAGATAGACAGCGTAAAAGAAGTTACATTTGCAGGTGCATCTTCAAATTTCAGCTTAAAGGTTGCTTCTGCGTCAATACCGCCGGCACAACCCATGTATATTTCGCCTTCTTGCTCAGAGTCGGTATTAATTAAAATATCACCTTCTAACCAGCCTGCTTCTAAGCCAAAAGCGCCTGTCATTCCTGCTTCTTCGTCTATCGTTACTAATACTTCTAATGGGCCATGCGGGATATCGTCGCTTGCTAGAACAGCTAAAGCTGAACATAAGCCAATGCCATTATCAGCGCCTAATGTTGTGCCTTCAGCTGTAACCCATTGCCCATCGGCCTCTTCAATAATGTAAGGTTTTATAGGATCAATTAAGAAGTCATGAACGGTGTCTGCATTTTTTTGTGGAACCATGTCCATATGTGCTTGAAGAATAACGCCTTGGCAATTTTCCATACCTGCAGTGGCTGCTTTCTTAATGAAAAGATTACCGACGGCATCTTCCTTTACTGCTAAACCTTGTTCTTGTGCCCAAGCTTGGATCCAAGCAGATATTTTTTGTTCATGTTTTGAAGGGTGTGGAATACTGCATACTTTTTCAAATAACTGCCATAAATCCGTTGGTTGAAGCTGTGATAAATCACTCACATTAGTTCCTTAACTTTTATTTTTATACTTGTTGTTTTATATATTATTTTTTAAACGATTTTCTATTTTCCGGCCATTAAAAATTGCCATTGCTCATTAAAGTCATCACTCGGCTTTTTGGAAAAGCCTGAACGCACATATTGACTAATTTTTCCTTCAACGAACGAACATAAAATATTCGCTAAAGCTTGTTCTGAAATGCTAAAGCTTTTGCCTTCACGTAATTTTCGTTCGCGTAATACTTGTTTGAATTGTGATTCAAGTTTTTCAAAATACTGATTCACGCGCGCACGTAATCTTTCGTTTTCACCCATTAAGGCGTCACCTGCTAATATGCGAGACATACCGGGGTTGCGTTCAGAGAAAACCAACAACACGTGTAAGATATGATGACACCTTACTAATGCTTCTTTGTGATCACTCAGAATTAAATTCACTCGTGAAAAAGTTGACTCTTCAATAAAATCAATTAAACCTTCGAACATACGTGCTTTAGAAGGAAAATGACGATAAAGCGCAGCTTCTGAAACGCCAACTTCAGCGGCAAGCTTAGCGGTAGTTATTCGCTGACCTGGACAAGTTTCTAGCATTTTTGCTAAACACTCTAAAATTTGTTGCTTACGATTAGGTTTTTGCGCTACTGACATAAATTTTTCTCTTATTATTGTTATTTATAGTATTGCGAAATTAATTGCACTAATTGCTCTGCAAGTATTTGTTTCGATGCTAATGGCAACTCAGTTTTATTATTGCGCGAATAAACCGTTAATGCATTATCGTCACTGTTAAAGCCTTGACCTGAAAGTGCAACATTATTGGCTGCAATCATATCAAGATTTTTTCTTTTTAACTTCCCTAACGCATAATGTTCAACGTCTTGTGTTTCTGCTGCAAATCCCACGGTAAAAGGTTTCGCTGCTAAAGCGGCAACATCTGCAACGATATCAGGATTTTTCACTAAATTAATTTGCATATCATCAGCTGATTTTTTTATTTTTTGTGGAGAAACTTCTTCCACTCGATAATCTGCGACGGCGGCACATGCCACAAAGACATCCGCATTTTTTGCAAGCTCAAGTGCCTGTTGGTGCATTTGCAAAGCACTTTCCACAGCAATTTTCTCACAGCCTTTTGGTGTTGGAATACTGACGGGGCCAGAAATTATTTTCACATTCGCACCGGCTATTTGTGCCGCTTGTGCAATGGCATAACCCATTTTTCCTGAACTGTGATTAGAGATATAACGCACGGGGTCAATGGCTTCTCGTGTAGGTCCGGCGGTAACTAACCAAGTTTGACCTGATAAATCAGTGGTATTAACCCTTGCAGTTCGCTGAAAAAAATTACAAGTAAGTGTCACTAATTCATCAACATCTAACATTCGACCAAGGCCAACATCGCCACAAGCTTGGGCGCCAGAACCTGGGCCAAAAACTTCAAATTTTCTCGAAATAAGTTTGTTAATATTTTCTTGAGTAATTTGAGCGTGCCACATCTGTTGATTCATCGCTGGAGCAATCGCAATTGGCGAACTTGTTGCTAAACAAATAGTTGTGAGTAAATCATTCGCCATACCACAGGTTATACGTGCAATAGAATCTGCAGTGGCCGGTGCTATCAATATAAAATCAGCCCACTTTGCTAATTCAATATGTCCCATTGCTAATTCTGCTTGGGTATCAAGCAAACTATCAGAAACGGCATTAGCAGAAACGGCTTGTAAAGTTAATGGGGTGATAAAAGCCTGCGCCGCTGCGGTCATGACCACACGCACATCGGCGCCGTGCTCTTTTAAACGACGCACTAATTCGGGTGTTTTATAAGCAGCAATACCGCCCGTAATACCCAGAACTATTTTTTTTCCCTGTAGAATTTGCATAAACTGCTAATCTTAATAACGGTAAGTGGCGATAAGATACCATTAATTTGTACAATTATAAATTGGCTTTGCAAGGATGCGATGATGTTAAAAGATTGGCTAGAAAATGAAAAACCAAGGGAAAAGTTGCTCCACAAAGGACCCAGCAGCTTAAGTGATGCAGAATTACTGGCAATATTTTTACGTACAGGTGTAAAAGGTTGTCATGTTGTGGATCTAGCGCAAAAACTTTTGAAAAGCTTTGGCAGCATTGCCGCTATTTATCGTGCAACTGAACAAGAGTTTTGTGAACATCATGGTTTAGGCATAGCAAAATATGTGCAATTACAAGCTTGTTTGGAAATGTCTAAACGATACCTTGCTGAACAGCTACATAATGGGACCGCATTAGACTCTTCTCAAAGGACACGGGATTTTTTAATCAGCGAATTGCGTGGTGATACTCGAGAAGTTTTTGCCGTAATTTTTTTAGATAATCAGCACAAAGTTTTAAAATTTGAACGATTATTTTTTGGTACGATCAACGCAGCAGCGGTTTACCCCAGAGTGGTTGTTGAACAAGCATTAAAGCAACAAGCTGCTGCCGTTATACTGGCGCATAATCATCCTTCAGGTATTGCTGAGGCAAGCATAGCTGATAAACAAATTACCAAAAGGTTAGAGCAAGCATTAAACTTAATTGACATACGTGTGATCGATCATATTATAGTTGCTGGTAACAAATGCTACTCATTTGCTGAACACGGTGAGTTATAACTAATCTAGATAAGAGAGGGGAATGAAATGAGTGAGCCTGAATCAATTGATGAGAATGAAAGTGAAAGTGAACGACGAAAGTTTTTCCGTTTAGATATGGAAAAAGAGTTGGTTGATATTATTTGGGTCAATGATCAACAGCAACAATTTCAACGAAAAATTACATGCTTAGATTTTTCACGTGGCGGATTAAAGCTAGATTGTGACCATAGTATTCCACTTCAAACTGAAGTTACAGTCGTTTTCAAAGTTGCCAACCCAAACAGTCAAAATTTGTACGGTAAAGTTATTCGTTGTACCGAACAATCGAACGGTTACTTTGAATTAGCATTACGTTTGGACAGTAAAAAAGCAAAATAAAATATTTGCACTATAATTAATGCTCGACGTTTGTGTTACAACAAGAGGTAAGGACATTTTATATTATGATGATATTAGTTGGTGGTGAAAAAGGTGGTAGCGGTAAGAGTTGTTTAGCACAAAACTTAGCCGTTTATTTTGCCCGTGATAAAAAAGCTATTGTGCTTATGGTTGATTGTGATCCCCAAAGAACAACGTCGGATTGGATCCAAGCAAGAAACGCAGATCCTTCATTACCTGCGATAAACTGCATTCAGCTCTACGGAAAAATTCGTAACGATTTACTCAGTTTAATGCAGCATTATGATTATGTTATTGTCGATTGTGGTGGGCAAGACAACCTCGCATTACGCGCTGCAATGTCGGTTGCTGACCATGTTATTATTCCGCTTCGTCCTAAACGTCGAGATTTAAAAACAGTTCCTCACATGGAAGACATGCTCAGTACGTGTAAAATGGTTAACCCTAAAATGCTCGCTTCATTTGTAATCACTCAATGCCCGTCATTACCTAATCAAGCTAAGCGCATTTTAGAAGCAAAAGAAGTCTGTCACTCATATGGTATTAACGTATTAAACGCGGTAACCTTTAATCGTAATGTTTATGATGATAGCGAAGAACAAGGCTCTTCAGTATTAGAAATAGATCCTCAGGGCAAAGCAGCAATAGAAATGACTGCGATAGCTGAAGAATTATTAGCAATGAAACCGGACAACTCTCATGAGTTTAACTGATCTAAAAAAATCGAAACAAGGAAAGCAGAATAAAAGGAGTTTTACTGTTGATGAGTTTATTGCTGACGCGGAAAACTATGCGTTAGGGCACCCTGAAATCGTCAACAGCTCAGTTACAAAAAATGTTGGTATCGAACAAGCAATCATCGCTGCGAAAGAACAATTAGTCAGAAAAAAAGCGAAGACTCATAAACCTTTTCGTCATGCGACGTTCACGCTCAGTGAGCAAGCAATTGATCAATTACAACACCTTGCTAAGGATACTAATTTAGCCAAATCACATATTATTCGAATTTTAATTAACGAGCTTTGTGATGAAGAGCAGCACGACAAACTCAAAAAACTACTAGATTCAGGCATAAATTAATAACAATATTTTATTTATTTGTTTGATAACTCTGCAAATACAGTGCTAAATATCATCAAAAAAACCAAAAAAAACACTTTAAATAACTGATAAATAAGAATATATTAATCGAATATGGTTTTTTTTTATTAATACTAGCTTTCATTTTTCAGTTTCACTATAATATGCCACCTTTTTCAGGATCCCGAGGCGACGGTCTTGGGGAATAATAGTTCGACCTGGAATTAATTTTTGGAGTACTCAGAATGTCTAAAGTTTGCCAAGTAACAGGCAAAGTGCCAATGGTTGGAAACAACCGTTCACATGCAAGAAACGCGACTCGTCGTCGTTTTTTACCAAACCTTCAATCTCACCGTTTTTGGGTTGAGAGCGAAAATCGTTTCGTTAAATTACGTTTAACTCCGAAAGGAATGCGTATTATCGATAAGAAAGGTATTGATGTAGTATTAACTGACATCCGTGCCCGTGGCGGAAAAGTTTAACAACTACTTTTAGAGGAAATTATTATGCGCGATAAAATTCGTTTAGTTTCTAGTGCCGGTACTGGTCATTTTTATACTACAGATAAAAATAAAAAGACTATGCCTGAAAAGATGGAGATCAAGAAATTTGATCCACGTATCCGTCAGCACGTTATGTACAAAGAAGCTAAAATTAAGTAATTTTAATTTTAGTTTTAAAAAACCCAGCAATTGCTGGGTTTTTTATTGCCTAAAATTTAGTATCATCGTTATTCTATTAATTAATGATGATGATTTTCATGAAGCTTTCTCGTACTGGTTGGAATAACGTTATTATTTTTTCAGTAATGATTTTTATTCTTGTTATTAACGTCACTAATAAAAAACTATACTCATCTGATGATGATCAGCAGAAAACTATCTTTTCCAATCACGCTGTTATTCTATCATTAGCAATTAATCAGCAAGTTTCTATTGAACGAATAGGAAGAACATGGCGAGCAACGCCAGCAAAAATATCAGGACAAGCATTAGATCAAATGATGTTAACTTGGCATGAGACTGAAGGTAACATTTTGGCTGAACCGCCTGAGCTTGACCGTCAAATGGCTTTAATCATTTCAGTTGAGTTAGCAGGCGAAACAAAAGCACAATTACTTAACTTATTTATTACCAACAATGAATTCATCATCTTTAATGAACAGCAAAAAAGATGGTTATCGTTCCCTCTTGTTATATTTTCACAACTTATACCAAATGAAATATTAGCAAGCTAACACTACGTATTCACCGAAGACTATAAGAAGATCATACAAATGACTGATAATAAATTACAGCGCTGCGCCATACTCACAATGAACAACTTGGATGATTTCGAAGCATACGATAACTTAATTGAGCAACCTCTGCTCACTTTAGGTTGGCAGATGCACATGGTTTCATGGCGCGATGAAAGCGTGAACTGGAATGACTATACAGCTGTTATAATTCGCTCACCATGGGATTACCAAGACGACGCACCTGCATTTTTGAAAGTGCTCAATAAGATTGAACAATCGAGTGCGCATCTTGAAAATAGCTTACAAACGGTTGAATGGAATATTGATAAAAAATACTTACGTGAACTAGAAAGTAATGGTGTAAATATTGTTAAAACACTTTGGCGTGAGAATTTGACTCAGAAACATGTCGCTGAATATTTTACTGAATTAAATGTTGATCAATTAGTCATCAAACCTCGTATAAGTGCAAATGCTGATAATACTTTTTGGTTAACCAAAGAGAATCATCAAACATTTCATCCACAACTTGAAAAAGCATTTTCAACAAGTGAATTTTTAGTACAGCCTTTTATGGAAAGTGTCATTAATGAAGGTGAGTTCTCATTGTTTTATTTCAATGGCGTATACAGTCACGCTATTTTGAAAACACCAAAAGACAGTGATTTTCGTGTACAGGAAGAGCATGGTGGACGCTTAGCAGCAATAACACCTGAAACAAGCTTAACAAATCATGCAGAAGGGACCCTCAATGCCATTAAAGCGCAAATAGGCATGCCGTTGTATTCTCGTGTTGATTTTGTACGTTCTGAGCAAGGTTTTGCGCTTATGGAGGCTGAACTCATTGAACCTTCGTTATATTTTAATATGGATGAACAGTCAGCAACGCGTTTTGCCCAAGCCTTTGTTAATCGTATGCAGTCATTAACACTGTAACTTTAAAATTTAATCCAACGCAGAGTTATTATGCCAGAATTACCTGAAGTAGAAGTTTGCCGACAAGGCATTAGCCCACACGTTTTAAATCAAACTGTCACTCAGGTGATTGTGCGTAATGCCAAGTTACGTTGGCCGATACCAGATAGTGTACAAAGTATGATTGGTCATAGTGTTCATAGCGTTGAACGGCGCTCTAAGTACTTACTGATCAAATTCTCACATGGAACTTTAGTTTTACATCTAGGCATGTCGGGGACTATTCGAGTGATAAATGAAAATACGCCTATCGCTAAGCATGATCATTTTGATTTAGTCTTCGCTCACGGTAAAGCTTTACGCTTGAATGATCCTCGACGTTTCGGTGCTGTTTTATGGTTTAAAGATGATATTGACGAACGTGGCTTATTGAGTAAATTAGGCCCTGAACCATTAAGTGATAGCTTCTCTTATGGTTACTTATTTAATAAAGCTAAGAATAGAAAAGTCCCCATAAAGACCTTCCTCATGTCAAATCCCGTTGTCGTGGGTGTTGGGAATATTTACGCCAATGAAGCGTTGTTTAAAGCCAAAATTTTACCGACAGTATTAGCATGTACCATTTCTGAAGTACGTTTTGATCAACTCACGGATATTATCAAAACAGTCTTAACGGCAGCGATTGCTCAAGGTGGCACAACCTTAAAGGATTTTACTCAAGCTGATGGCCGCCCAGGATATTTTGCACAGGAATTATTAGTTTATGGGCGAGCAGGTAAGAAATGTAGAACCTGTGAAACCGTTTTAGAAGAGGTTAGGCAATCAAATCGCAGTTCGGTTTTTTGCCCAAGCTGCCAAACTGAATAAATATCATTATACAAGTGGAAATTTGATCTCTTGAATTATGAATGAGGCTGACTTTTTTCAGAAACATCTATCGTTTCTAAAATTTCTTCCTCTGGTTTGGCAAGTTTTTTAATTTCATCTTCTTGCTCCTCTGTTATTGGATAAATACTTTTTATCATACACTTTAAATTTGGTGTTTCAGGTGTTGAAAACGAATCAAATCGTGCATACAAAGATGAACCTGACGATCGGTTGATAATAAGTGCATTTGCCCAAGATATCTCCGAACAGAAGCCTGAAAGTTCAATCAAGTACTGTCTCTTGTGTGAAGAAGATAGCATGAGATATTCATTCGTTAAGCTATGCCATCCTCGAAATTTAAAAGTTGTTACTTTTTCTACATCTTCAAGGTTGTTCATTGTGAGATAATTTTGGAAAGCTATATTTTTTTCTTTGGCACTCAAGCCTTTATTGAGTGAGCAACCCGCTATAAAAATTAAGCCCGACAGTATCAGTAATTTAAATTTCATCATATCTCCTACATATATTTATATAATATATGATTATTATAACGTACTTAATTATCTCAGATTGTTTAATAATGATACTGCCTTGTTATTTTTTGTATCAACATAAAAAGGGAAAATAAATACTATGAGCACTCTTCTAAGGCCGTCTTTACGATAGGGTGTACAAATTGGCTCACATCTCCATTATGTATAGAAACTTCTTTGACTAAAGTAGACGAAATAAAAGAATTACCTTCTGATGGCGTTAAAAAAACGCTTTCTAATTCAGGTGATAAACGTCTATTCATATTCGCTAATTGAAATTCATATTCAAAATCAGACACTGCACGTAAACCACGTATAAGCACCTTAGCATTATTTTGTTTAGCAAAATCAACTAATAACCCACTAAATCCTATCACGATTACGTTTGGTAAATGTTTACTCACTTCTTCTATCATCGCCACTCGTTGCGCTAAATCAAAACGAGGTTTTTTACTTGGACTTGCGGCGACACCAACAATTACTTCTGAAAATAAATGGCTCGCTCGTTCAATTAAATCACTATGACCGTTAGTTACAGGATCAAAGGTGCCAGGATAAATCGCTTTTATTGTCATTATTCGTATCTTCTCGCTAAACTTAAAAACATTGTAAAGACTATTTTTAGTGAATGGAAACTTACAAAGACGAATTTGTTAAAGTATTTACTCGAAAAGCCTTTCCGTCAGTTCAATATTGATAGTATGATGGAAAATAAGACAATGGCATTAAACAGAAGTAACTAAAATGAAAACCCGCGATAAAATTATTCAGGCCAGCATTGAGCTTTTCAATGAACAAGGCGAGCGCAACGTGACAACAAATCATATTGCAGCGCATTTAAGTATTAGTCCGGGTAATTTGTATTATCATTTTAGAAATAAAGAAGACATTATTCTTTCCATCTACGAAGAATATGCACGCAACTTGTTATTAGACACAGTTCCTTTTGTTTCTCCTGATGTAAAACCTCTCGATACTATTATTTTATATATGGACGCTGTTTTTCAAGCATTAATGAAATTTCGTTTTTTCTACAGTAATTTGCCTGTCTTGTTAGCAAAAAATCCTTTATTGCATGAAAAATATGTTGATGTTCAATCTTCAATCGCTACGCGTGTTAGTGAAATGCTCTTGTCATTACGTAGTAGCGAAATGATGACGTTCGCTGATGAAGACTTGGCTGATATTGTTAGTATCTTGCGTTTGGTTAACACTTTTTGGTTAAGTTTTTATCAAACACAGAACAAAAATATTGAAATTACAGATGCTGTGTTTTACGAAGGTGTATTGAAAATATTGGTTATTATTCAACCTTACATTACCGAATCTTCAATGCCTGAATTTCTAGAAGCACGTACAATGTATCGTAAACGCTGTTTGGAAGTGGCAGAGGTCGCTTAGTGCCAATAAAATGAGTATTGATATGATGTTTTGGGGCCATATCAATACTATTGAAAAGTCGTACTTTTTACTTTTATGAGCAAAGTGCAATTAAATCCATATCATTGAAAAATGGTAACCAACCAACAAAAATATCATCTGTTCTTTCTGCAGACATTAATGGTAGATGTTTCACAGTTTCAATAATATCATTGTGTGTTAACGTTATTCTTTTATTCATATTTTTTGAATCCGAAAAATAATGTATAAAAGCAGGCGCCTCTGGATCTAATTCAATTATAACCTCAAGATCACCTAAATGAGACACCGAATTATCCGAGGTAAAAATACTTATTGGGTTAAGTAAATCTTTATGTTTACTCCAGAACGTTTTAATTTCAGTGACTTCTCTTAATGTTGTTAATGCAATTACAGGATCACATTCATTTACTATTTTAATAGCCTGTGTCGCATTATTTTTCGGTAAAGGTGCTGGTACCGCAATAACGCCAGCGAGAAGACAACCATAAAAAGTCACTACATAATCAATATTAGGTGGATAAAGTAATAAGACTTTATCCCCTACTTGTACTTTACTTTTTAAGAAATTAGCCACTGATATAGCTTCAGCCCAAAACTCTCTAAAGGTTAATTCAGTTAGTGGTTCCGTTTTAGAAGGCAGGAAGCTGAAAGCTATATCGTTAGGTTTAACCGTCACATGATGATGTAAATACTCAATAATTGTTTTAGGCATAATGTAATCACTCTTTCTATAGGTTTATGTAGTTACGTAAAAGGCATCGCTTATTTATTACTTAAAATATAATAATATTGCCTACTGTAACTACTATAAACCTGCCAAGATCTTGTCAAATACTGCCAAATTAAAGAATTAATGCTTCAATGTACACAAACTACGTTTCCCCTCTGAACTGGCGGAATAATACCAAAAATAGTCTTAAAATTGATAGCCAATTACTTCGTATCCCATTATAGTTTTATTGTTCACATACTTTATTTGTTAACAAATAGATAAAGAATTTTGAGCCTATCTGGAGTTTTGGTAGAAGTATTAAGTTTATATTTTATAACGCGATCCCTAGATAACATTGCAGGATATTGACTTAATATTTTCTACCGTTTTAAATTTATTCGTATGTCACAAACCTTTATTCATTCATCATACCCACTAACATACATATTCGTCATGAATTATTTACAGCGCCTTATCTCCAAATAATATCGATCTTTTTACAATTTGATTATTAACTTATGCAATGTTAATAATAAAGATATAGAATGTTAATTTTTTAGAGGTAATAATACATTTGTACTATATAATTTAGAAAACTATTTTATCAATAATAATAAATCACTTAACTCGATAGCTTAGATAAACACGCTAACAACATTAGGATAACAATGATGAAAATAACTAAATATTCTTTGCTCACCACCTTTTTTATTAGCTCGATTTGCTTTGCAGATTCACCCGTTCAAGAACAAATAACCTTACCCAGCATAATGGACGTTGTTAGTTTTTGTATGAGTGATAAAACATGCACAAGTGTCACTCCTATGGTTGAGGAGCAAGAGATCAATTATGACGTAAAATATGAAACGATACCTTTGATTACTGATCCTACTGAGGTAGATATTGATGAATAACAAATTTTTTGGATAGCACTAATACCATGTTAAAATTTTGTCTGACCTTATTTTTGATTTTGCAGCTAAACAGCACTTCAACTACAGCAAGTTCACTACAAAAGACTTACAACGTAATTAATTTTACTACGTCAAAAATTAGAGACCAACAAGACGTTAAGGCTATTATCCAAGATTCACATGGTTTTATTTGGTTTGCCTCTAATACAGGACTTTTTCGCTTCGATGGCTTAAACGTAAAAAATTACTCACTTCAAACACCTAATGATAATTCTCCGATTGTCGTGAAATCATTATTAATCGACAGTAATAACAAGCTTTGGGTTGGCACTAATAAACATTTATTACTATTTGAAGAAAAGAGTGAAACATTCCATCAAGTAAAGCTAAATGGCGACGGTCATTCATTTTCCATACTAAAATTATTAGAAGATAAACAAAAAAACATTTGGGTAGGTACAAGAGACAATGGCTTATTCAAAATGGAGCGGAGTCTAACTAACAACACTGTTTCTCATTTTCATAAAACAGCAAAAAACGCCTTAAAAATATCGAGTAATCAAATTAGAAGTTTGTATCAAGCTAACGATGATGAATTATGGATTGGTACAAAAAATGGCTTAAGTAAATATTCATATATAGACAAAAGAATAACTCATCATAAGATTACTATGCCTTCGCGTCTTCAAAAAAAATTAACTATTTATAGTATATTGAAGTTAAAAAATAATTTATTACTTGGCAGCAACATTGGTCTGATTGAAGTTAATAGAAGCAATTTTGTTGGCTCTTTATATTCAACTGATAGCTCCCTCGCGTCACTTATTTATAGCGTAAAACACACCCATGATAACAATCTAATCATCGGCAGTAAGATTAATGGGTTAATGATCATCGATCCAGAAACAAAAGAAATAATAAAACTCAATAATAGTCAAAATCAAAACTCTGAGTTGAATTCAAATAGGGTTTATTCCACTTTTTCGGATAATACTGGGAATATTTGGCTTGGCACAAGAGTCGGTATTAACAAATTAACTTATAGTGATAACTCCATTGATTTATATCGCGCTAAAGACAAAAGCTCACAGTGTATTGCGAGTAATGAAAATCATGCCGTACTTTTAGATTCACAGAAAAACATGTGGTTAGGAGCTAAAGGGAAAGGCTTAAATTTGATTAATCAAGCGAAGAATACTTGCAAACTTTTTAATAAAGAAAATGTAAACTTACCCAATGTTACGCTCCAATTGATTATGGATATAAAAGAAGATCTAGAGGGAAATATTTGGATTGCTAGCTTCAACGAAGGATTAATAAAATACAACCCAAAAACAGAAAAATTCAACCACTTAAGCTTTTCTGATAGAGAAAAAACACAAATAATCCAACATGGAAAAATTCTAGATATTTTTATTGATGAAAAGAACAACCTTTGGTTAGGGATGAATAATTACGGTTTAGTAAAATATGATCAAAAAAATCATACTTTAAAACTATTTGAACATAAAATAGCAGAACAACTTCAACGTAAAAAATTAATTGTAAAAAGTATAAAGCATATAAATGAGACCCTTTGGCTAGGCACCGCTTTTGCTGGGTTAATTTCTTATAATGAAATAACAGGCCAAATAAAATCATATCTGTTGGGCAATAAGAACTTACGCATTGTCACAATGACTCAAGATAATAACAAAAACCTTTGGATAGGTACTAGAGAAAATGGAATATTCAAATTTATTCCAACAACTGGTGAGTATATAAATTATCAGGACAAAGACGGTTTAGCTCATAATAATATATTTGATATTCAAGTTGATAATAACAATAACCTTTGGATAGGGACTTATAACGGTTTATCTATGTTCGACCAACAGCAACAGTTATTTACCAACTATCATGAAAAAGATGGTATGCAATCCAACGACTCCTCTTTAGGAAGCTTCTTTGATGCAAACACAGGTAACCTATGGCTAGGAGGAATGAACGGTATTAACCGTATTGATACTAATACATTAACTAAAAAAGATGAAAGTTCACATTTATACTTAACGAGTTTAAAAATTAATGGAGAAAAAATAGAAGTCAGCAACGATGAAATAACAAGCCCATTAAAAGAAAATATTATAAGCGCACAACAATTAACGTTAACGCATAAAGAAAACAATTTTGCCTTTAGCTTTGCAAACATTAACTACCTAAATACCGACAAACTCAGTTATCAATATCGACTAGCCGGATACGATGATTGGAGTGATTTGGCTAGTGAAAATCTTTCCGCAAATTATACCAACATTCCTGCGGGTGAATATCAATTTCAAGTACGTGTAACGGGTAATACCGGCCTTTGGAATGGTGATGAAACAAGTATCGCACTTATTATTTCCTCCCCTTGGTGGTTAACGACCTTTGCCTTAATCGTTTACTCATTGTTAGTAATTATCTCAATCTATTTCGTTATTCATTTTCGCACGCGATCCTTAAAGAATAAAGCCAATGAACTAGAACGTTCCGTTCAACGTCGTACCATCGAACTTGCCCAAGAAAAAGATAAAGTTGAACGACTGCTTGAACAAAAAAACGAAGAATTTGCCAATTTGTCTCATGAGTTTAGAACGCCACTTACCCTCATTTTAGGTACAAGTTCACAGTTACTCGCTTCCGACATGGAAGATGAGCAGATCAATCGTATTGAAGTCATTAAACGAAATGGCTACCGCCTTCTGAGAATGGTTGATCAGCTCCTCAATATAGAAACTTTTCGCGTAAAAGCTATTTCGCAAAAATCGCTGCAACATACCGGCTATATTATCAAACAGCTTGTTGATGCTTTTACCGATTTAGCCTCAGAAAATGGTATTAAATTACAAGTCATTAATATCGAAGATATATATTTTGAATTGGTTGATGATGCGCTAGAAAAAATAGTCGTAAATTTACTCTCAAACGCAATAAAATACACACATCACGGTGGTAGTATCACTTTAGAAACCAAGCGCACGTTGAATAATGAACTATACATTCAAATTGTTGATACAGGTATTGGTATACCTAAAGATCAGCTAAACAGTGTTTTCGAAAAATATAAAAGAGTGCTCAGTAAAGAAAGTGAGCAAATAACAGGAGCTGGCATAGGCTTGGCTTTAATCAAAGAACTGATCATTAGTCACAGCGGCAGCATTACTTTAAACAGCGAATTAGGGAGTGGTACTACAATCACTGTTTTACTTCCTATTATTAACGAAAGTAAAGAAAAGCAGCAAAGTAAAGTAAGCCCTATAAATGTACAAATAGATAATATTGTCGCCATGGAATTAATGAGTTTGACTCAGCAGGCAGCACATACACCTATAAAAAATACTGTCAACTTATCTTCTACTGTACAAGAGGAAAAAATAAGAATATTAATCATCGAAGATAACCCTGATATGAATCAGTTTATGGTTGATTGTCTCGTTAATGATTATATTGTAATCAGTGCCTATGACGGTTTGGAAGGTGTAAATCTCGCAATTAAAGAAGTACCCGACCTAATTATTAGCGATATTATGATGCCCATACTTGATGGCTATCAAGCGACGCAAAAAATCAGAGCAAATCCAGTAACGGATCATATTCCCATTATATTACTAACATCTCGGCATGACTTAGAGAGTAAGCTAAAGGGCTGGCATCACCAAGTGGATGAATATTTGACTAAACCTTTCAATGTCGAAGAATTAAGAATGCGTATTGAAAATTTACTCGCTATTAGAAATATTCTTAAAAACAAAAACAATAAAAAAGCAATTCAATCGCCTCATATAGAACAAAATCTTTTAGATCAATTGATCGATACTGCATCGGTTGAACAGGTCAGTAAACAAGATGCGTTTATAGAAAAATTGAATGAGGTAATAGAAAACAAATATACTGACACAACTACAACGGTTAACACTGTTGCTAAGGCAATGGCGATGAGCGAAAGGCAATTATTTAGGAAACTTAAAAGTATTTTAGGTGCAACGCCTACTGATTATTTAAGACGTTTCCGTTTAGAAAAAGCCTGTTTATTATTAGCGCAAGGACAAAGCGCAATAAATACTACTTTTGAGACAGGTTTTTCTTCCCAAAGTTATTTTAGTAAATGCTTTAAAAGTGAATATGGTTGCACACCCAGTGACTTTCAAAAGCAACTGTTAGCGAAAAACGAAGAGAGTTCGTAACGCCAAAATCTAAGCTAGGGCCGCCACTAACTTATAGTAAATACCCTTCAAGTAGCGTATTCCAATGTTCTTTTGTCCAATGAAAAGTCGGTAGTTTGATTTTTTCTTTTTCAAATGAGCGTAACAACCTTGAGATGTTTGCTTGTTGCCAAGCTGATGAAACAACACGTTGACCTCCACGGTCAAAATCAATCAACCACACCTTATTTTTGTCATCGAGTAAGATATTATGGCTATTTAAATCATGGTGATAAATGCCTGCATCATGAAAACGGCGAATAACCTTCCCAACTTCTCGCCAAACTTCTTCGGTCAATTCGTCTTTTGATAAAACTGCAACCAAATCTTGAGCATTCTCGATACGTGAAGACAATAAATCGGCTTGATAAAAAGGGCCGTTTTTAGTCACTCTATACGCAATTGGTTTTGGCGCAGGCAATGCCAATGATTGTAAAATATGTAAAAGTTTGTATTCCTGTGCTGCACGTGTTTTTTCTTGTCCAGTAAAAAAATACTTATCATTAATAATTTTACCAATTAATCCACCCCGATAATAATGACGCAAAACCCATTGTTGATTACTTTTAGAGGTTGAATTTAACGAGTCATACTGAACAAACCACGTTGTTCCACGGCCTTGAGCACTACCAGTTATTGCATTTTTATTTTGCCAATATTGACTATTTAGCATTTCAGGAGAAAAACCATCCATCGAATTAGCGTTATAACGACAATAAACATTACCTTCTTGATAAGTTTTTTCTTCGTAAGGTTTTACAATTGCTGACTTGTTCAAGATAATAGGCTC
>ENA-OSET01000828-OSET01000828.1-sediment-metagenome-genome-assembly--contig:-NODE-828-length-33910-cov-4.794106_pt1 | contig 33910 bp, 32 predicted proteins | sample MGYA00237882_ERZ534229 | MGnify/ENA primary metagenome ERZ534229 (study PRJEB26408, sample SAMN06266212) | sediment metagenome | isolation source: Hudson Canyon methane seep mesocosm | place: USA:Hudson... | reverse complement strand
GGTCATTTTATCTAATTCAAGCTGAATCGGGTATAAATGTAATGCTGAGTAGCTGTCTTTATCTTGATGCGGCGTTATAACGGGCAGGTCTTTTAACATCTCATCATATCGTTGTTGAAGTTGATGTCGTGTTGCGACAAAGTCGTCCAGCCTCTGCATCTGACTTACACCCAGTGCAGCTTGCAGCTCTGTCATACGGTAGTTAAAGCCTAAATCAATTTGCTCGTAGTACCATCCTCCATCATTTTTTGTCATTAAGTCAGGGTTACGAGTAATGCCATGACTACGCAATAATTGCATTTTTTCAGCCAATTCAGCTTGATTGGTGGTTGCTAATCCCCCTTCTGCTGTGGTGATAATCTTGACGGGGTGAAAACTAAACACGGTAATGTCGCTGTAACGACAGTTGCCAATAGGCTGAGCTAGATATTGACCACCAATAGCATGCGCTGCATCTTCTATAATTTTAAAGCCATATTGCTGACTCAGTTCATGAATACGTTTCATAGCGCATGATTGCCCAGCGAAATGAACAGGAATTACAATTTTGGGGAGTTTGTTTTTTTCTTTAGCTTCAATTAATTTTTGTTCTAGTGCAACAGCACACAGGTTGTAGGTTTGTGGATCTATATCGACGAAATCTACTTTAGCACCACAATACAACCCACAATTTGCTGAAGCAACAAAAGTATTAGGGCTAGTCCAAATCCAATCGCCCACACCTAAACCCAGCGCTAAACAAGCGATATGTAATGCTGAGGTTGCACTATTGACTGCAATGGCATTTTTCACACCACAATAGTTTGCAACTGTCTTTTCAAACAAAGGCACTTGTGGGCCTTGTGTTAAAAAATCTGATTTTAAAACAGCGATAACTGAGTCAATATCATTTTGGCTAATGTCTTGCCTGCCGTATGGGATCATTTTAAATCAAGCTCTTAAAAGAATTGAATGTTGTTTTGTTTGTATATAGCCAATCGTTTTTACTAATCCCATCCAACTGAATGCTAGCAACAGTGCCATTGCCACACTCTGAATGCCATTATCTAATTTAACAAACAGTAAAGCGACCAAAAATATCACTAGAGCAGATATATGTGATGCAACTATCCATCTATCCCCTTTCATTGCATATAAGGCATAGTGCGGGATAAAACCTACCGCATATATAAATCCAGCCGCAATTAGGATCGGAAAATCACTTAAGTAATGTGAGTAAATAGGTTTGTTAATCCAATTAATTATGTGAGGCATCATCACCCAAATAACAGTCCCCATTACAGTACTAATTATAATAGTAGAAATCGTCAACTCTTTAAATAATTTTTGATACGCTAGTTTGTCTTTCAATTGGTAACTTTGTAACATTTTAGGATATAAAAAAGAAAATACAGATGGATCTAAAAAGCTATATGCCCCCATGGTCATACCTATATAAAATACATATACGCCTAACATTTCAATGGAGCTAATAGCTTCAACGGCATATCGGTCAAATGTCAGCAGCCCTTTAAAGCATATAGTGGCCACCAAAAACAGCCCTCCAACCTTAAAGCCTTTTTTTAGCCAGCTGTAGTCAGTTTTCACCCATGACCAGTTTGGTACAGCATGTTTAATCACAATAAAGCCTAATAGAATTGCTAAAAGCCCCCCCATTAACCATGCAGCATATAATATATCTAAATTTCGGTACTGAGGCAATTCATACATGAGTGGTATAACTATAATAACCCAACTTCCTAACCTGACAAATAAAACCAAGCTCGCTAGAAGCTGTTTATGCATTGCAACCAACAAGCGATTCATTTCCTGAGCAATATGCTCCACAAGTAACAAGGCAAAAAACCACAAGGCATATTGCCAGTCCATTAAGCCAAATACAAAAACCAACACCTGAGCAGGAAGTAAAACACCATAGAGTATGAGCTGTGCTTTTATTTGGTGTTGAATCACAAATGCCCATTGTTCACGGGGTCTAGCCAACAACTCTCTTTGCGAATAAGTATAGTAATCAGCACCAATTACCAGAACGCTCAACGATACTGTCGCCATCATTAAGCCAAATAAGCCAAGCTCAGCTGGTTCAAATATTTTTGCCAGAGCAAATATGAGTAAAAACCGACTCCCCATGGATACTCCACGGAGGCCAACATTTAATAAGCGAATGAATACCTCAGTATTCATTCGAAGTCTATATCATTTGCCATTTCGAGGAAGGTTTCATGTGTTAGCCATTCAGTATTATTACCTGAATTATATTCAAACCCTTGTATAACAGGTTGTCCTGTTTCACCTAGTTTATTTTTAGTAAAGTCTGATTTGTGAGCGAATTGAATAGTAGGACATATCACATAATGATCATCGAAATCTAAAGTTAGATGACTATCATCAGCTGGACACATAATCTCGTGTAACTTTTCACCTGGGCGAATCCCGACAATCTTTTGTTGTAAATTAGGCGCCAAGGCTTTTGCAAGTTCAGTCATATACATGGAAGATATCTTAGGAATGAATATCTCCCCACCTTGCATACGCTCAAAGTTTTTAAGTACAAAATTCACGCCGTCACGAAGTGTAATCATAAAACGTGTCATATCTGCATGCGTAATCGGTAACTCCGTAGCGCCATCTGCTATTAATTTCCTAAAAAAAGGAACAACAGAGCCTCGTGAACCGACAACGTTACCATAGCGTACTACCGAAAATCGTGTTTCTCTACTACCGACCATATTATTAGCCGCTACAAACAACTTATCAGAAGCAAGCTTGGTGGCGCCATAAAGATTGATTGGATTAGCCGCTTTATCTGTCGAAAGTGCTATAACTTTTTTCACATTATTTTTTATAGCAGATTTGATAACATTTTCTGCACCATGAATATTTGTTTTAATACATTCCATCGGATTATATTCAGCGGCCGGTACTTGCTTCATCGCAGCGGCATGAATTACATAGTCCACGCCTTCCATTGCTTCTAATATACGAATTGGATCGCGAACATCACCAATAAAATATCTCATACAAGGATCATTAAAGGTTTGCTGCATTTCAAACTGCTTCAGCTCATCTCGAGAAAATATTATAATTTTTTTAGGTTTATATTTCTCAAGAATTATTTGAATATATTTTTTACCAAAAGAGCCTGTTCCACCAGTAATAAGTACTACTTGATTGTTAAACACTTACTTCCCCTCAACTAACTTCACTCGACATTGCAAGCAATGACATAATTTTATTATCCATTAGTAACGATAATGATTCGGTTTGAACGGACCTTACTTATCCAAACTTAAGTTATTGCTCGAAATAGTCAATTTACTCCACCGTCACTGATTTAGCTAAATTTCTTGGTTGGTCAACATCAGTACCTTTAATCAATGCCACATGGTAACTAAGTAATTGCAATAATATGTTGTAAGTAATTGGAGCAGTAATTCGTCCGACATTTGTTGTTGATTTTACGACGTTAAATCCTGCTTCTGAGCTAATATCAGATTGTTCATCTTCAAACACTATCATTTGACCACCTCGGGCTTTGACTTCTTGTAGGTTTGATTTGAGTTTTTCTAATAAGTCATCAAGTGGTGCTATGGCAACAACAGGCATACTGTCATCGATCAATGCCAGAGGGCCATGCTTAAGCTCTCCGGCAGGATACGCTTCGGCATGAATATAACTAATTTCTTTAAGTTTAAGTGCGCCTTCCATTGCTATTGGATACATGGTGCCCCGGCCTAAAAAAAGAGCGTGTTGTTTATCAGCAAATAATTGGGCGATCTTCTCTATTTCAGCTTCATGGGTCAACGCTTTAGTGATTAGGTTTGGTAATTTCTGTAAGCCATTAACAATCAAACACTCACGATTGGTATCAATTCGTTGTTTCACTTTACCAATGCTAGTGATGAGCAATGCCAGTGCAACTAATTGCGTAGTAAATGCTTTGGTTGATGCGACCCCTATTTCTGGTCCTGCATGGGTAAGACAACTGAGATCAGACTCTCTTGTTAAGCTACTTTCAGGCACATTACAAATAGTTAGCGTTGGGATATTCCTTGATTCTCGTTTTGCCTTGATTTGTTGTAATGCAGCTAAGGTGTCGGCCGTTTCCCCTGACTGGCTGATAGTAACAAACAGAGTATTATCCTGAATTACTGGATTTCGATAACGAAATTCACTAGCGACTTCAACCTGACAAGGCAAGTCAATAATATCTTCTGCCCAATATTTTGTAACTAGACCTGCATGGTAGCTTGTACCACACGCAATTATATGCACACGCTCTATACTGCTAAATATTTCTTCGGCTTGTGCACCAAAGCCAGATACTAAAACAGTATCTTGTGTAATTCGTCCTTCTAACGCATTAATGACAGCTTGTGGTTGTTCAAAAATTTCTTTGTGCATATAGTGGCGATGCTCGCCTAATTCTACAGCTGTGACACTTAAACTTGATTCTTTAATTGGTCGCTCTACACGCTGGTTATTTACATCATAAATTTCCACTGATTGACGCGTAATCTTGGCTACATCCCCTTCTTCTAAAAAGATGAAATTCTGAGTAACCGGTAATAATGCTGACACATCAGAAGCGATAAAATATTCACCAATACCAACACCAATTACTAAAGGGCTGCCTTTTCTAGCTGCAATCAGTGTTTCAGGATCATTGATCGCAATCACACCTAGTGCATAAGCACCTTCAAATTCTGTCAATGCCAATGTTACCGCTTGTAACAAATCATCTGTTGTCTCTAATTGTTGATGAATAGCATGAGCGACGACTTCGGTGTCCGTTTCTGAAGTAAAACGATATCCTGCTACAATTTGTGATTGTTTTAACGATTGGTAATTTTCAATAATCCCATTGTGAACAACGGCCACTTTATTCTCACAAACATGTGGATGAGCATTATTTTCAGCAGGTGCGCCATGTGTTGCCCAACGTGTATGGGCGATACCGATGCTACCTGAAAAATCTATAGTTTCTTGATCAATTTTATTTTCAAGTTGCTTGATCTTTCCTAAAGCTCGAACGCGTTGAATAACATTGTCAGAATCCAGTAATGCAATACCTGAAGAGTCATAGCCTCTGTACTCAAGCCTTCTAAGCCCCTCTAACAAGATAGGCGTTACATTTCTTTCAGCAATACCACCGACGATCCCACACATACTCTGCTATTCTCTTAAAGATAAAGATAAAATTATACACTAGGTTTAGTGTTCAGAGCGCTCGTTACTACACTATTCTTTACGAACGGTCCATTCATGCCTAAACACACCCTCATCCAAAGATTAAGACAGCCAATCTTTAACATCACATTGCGGTTTAAAACCATCGATATGTGTCATCAAAATATCTCGTACTTGTTGGCATTCATCTTCGTCATTAATCTGCTCCAATTGCTGCAAAATATCATCTAGTTGCAACCAAGGAATGATTTTTTCTTCTGCTCGCATAATCTTCTGATGTTCTGTGCCCGATACATTGTCACCAATAAGTAATTCTTCATACAGTTTTTCACCTGACCGTAAGCCAGTGTATAAAATTTCAATATCACCATCAGGGTGTTCGCGATCTTTTTCCACAAACCCACTGAGGTGTATCATACGTTTAGCTAAATCAACAATACGAATTGGCTCCCCCATATCTAACACAAACACATCACCACCGCGCCCCATTGCTCCTGCTTGAATAACAAGTTCCGCAGCCTCAGGAATAGTCATAAAGTAACGAATAATCCGTACATCCGTCACCGTAACAGGGCCTCCCTTAGCAATTTGTTCGCGAAATAAGGGGACAACTGACCCCGAAGACCCCAGTACATTACCAAACCGAACCATGGTGAATCGCGTGCTTGTTTGCTGCTCAGCTAAACCTTGTAACACTAATTCAGCAAAACGTTTGGTCGCTCCCATCGTATTGGTTGGTCTCACAGCCTTATCGGTCGAGATTAAAACGAAGGTTTCAACCTTGCTTGCAATCGCAGCCTTAGCACAACTTAAAGTACCAAATACATTATTGCGGACACCTTCAGTAGTATTTTTTTCTACCATCGGAACATGCTTATAAGCCGCAGCATGATAAATGGTATCGACTTTAAAACCGTTACATGCTGATTCAATCCGCGACTGATTTAATACAGTCCCTAATACTGGGATAATAGGTATATTAAAGTTTAGAGCATGTAATTCCTTCTCAATAGTATATATACCAAATTCATTAAGTTCATATAATACTAATGCTGTTGGCTGTAACTTAATAATCTGACGGCATAACTCACTACCGATAGACCCGCCGGCCCCTGTCACCATAACGGCTTTGCCAGTAATATTAGCGTGGAGTAATTCTTGTATGGGTTCAACCTGCTCTCTCCCAAGCAAATCCCCAATATCCACTTCCTGAATATCCGCAAGCGTAACCTTACCTTCTGCAAGATCCATTAAACTTGGTAACGTTTGTACATGTACAGGATATGGTTCTAACAGACAAATAATTTCATGTCGCTGAGTCTTTGAAATAGACGGCATAGATAAAAGCAAGTCTTGCACATCAAATTTTTCAATTACATGAGCTAACTCGCTAAAAGAATAGACATTCAGCCCATTGATTTGTTGGTGATGTAAACTTGGAGCATCATCAATAAACGCAACAGGTCTTAATTGACGAGACATTTTAAGTGCTGCAACCATTTGAGCACCCGAAGCACCCGCACCATAAATGATGACTGGAGGGATATAACGTTTTGTCGATGAATTGAGTCCCGCACTATCAAGACTGTTTGCAAACCACCATCGAGCAATTAATCGGTTACCGCCAACAAACAAGATTAAAATAAGTGCATTGATACCATAAACGGTTCTTGGTACATTCTCCACACCAGCTAGTAAAACAATTACGGCAAAAAGCAAGGCATATAAAGCTGTTGCTTTAACAACAGTCCAAATTGCCTGCATTCCCAAATATCGTACTATCGCACGATAAAGGCCCGCACGAATAAAGGTTGGAATAGCTATTGCTGGCGCTAATAAAAAGATCCATAATTGCTGTTGTAGCGGTTGATAAAACTCACTATATCTCAACGAAAATGCCAGCCACAAAGCTACGATCGTCGCCAAAAAATCAACAACAAGCGTAATCAGTCTCTTAATGTGTCTAGGTCGCGATAAAAACCAGCTTGAAAAACTAGTTATTTTTTGGTGGAGCATGTTCTTATCTACCCTTTAATCTAACGGTTTGTATGGTTGAATCTCGGTGGATAAACTAGACACTTTCTAGCGTCATAAAATATCTATTTTCGTATTCGACGGGTGACAGCATATCATCTTCTCTAATGAACCTAAGCTCGATTCATGCCTAACCGGTGATGCGAGCCCCCCAGCAAAGCCGAACTGAAATATTTATTTCTCTATTTTTTGCTATGGAGTCTTAGGCCTATAAATAAATTTCAAATCAAAATAGCTTAATTCCCTTTGCTCGACCTCTACTGTAATTAAACTATCATCAAAATTCGTTATCAACACGCTTTCAGATGATAAACTATATACACCAATAATCTGTTGCTTTTCATTTTTCACCAAACCCCAAAATACATCCCGTGTTATTGGATCTTGATAAATTCGACGAAGATGACGAGCGGGACTAATAGAACGGTTATCTTTCAGTAGGCCTTCCAATGTTCTAGGATATTGCTTTGCTCCCTGTGGAGAATTTTCATAATAACTAGCAATAGCATTACGAAATTGTTCGCCAACAAAGAATAATTGCTGTTCGCGTTCACGCTTTGCATTTTGTGCCCTATTTTCTGATGCGGATGTCAGTACCAACATCAATATTGCTAATGATGCTAGTAATGCAATATAAGCAAAGCCGCCAGCTGACTTCATCACTACCAATCAGTATATGCAGTGCCATCCATAGCGGTACCTTCAGCACCACTACGAACATCATAAACCCCGACAGAATAATCAGGTAAGGGCACTGTAAGCCATGTATCAGCTAGCTCAGTAAGAGGATCAACAGGAATACTGCGTAAATATTTCTGAGCTACTAATGCTTCCAAAGAATATGGATACACACCTTTATCAGCATGATAATGATCAATAGCATCACGCATTGTCATTAAATCTTGATGCAAAACAGCTTCTTTTGCTCGCTCTAATCCTGAAAAATAGCGAGGTAAGGCAATAGTGAGTAATAATGCAACAATTGCCAATACCACCATTACCTCAACAAAGGTAAAACCTTTTGATTTACCACTGATTATACGGAACACCATTTAATCCTTCTTGTTGGCTCAAAGAATAAATATCAAACACATCTATACCTTCTTGTGGAAATTCAGCGTCACTATCATAGCTACGTTTACCCCATGTTAAAGCAGGTAATTCATCGATCTCTTCAAACATTGGATCACTCGGTAATCGACGTAAAAAGTAAATTTTTCTTTTAAGAGGATCTTTTATATCTTCAACACCGGTCACCAATTCGTCTAAACTATGTGGATAACCCGACTCATCCACTAGTTTTGTTATGCTTCCCTCATCCGCTGCTTTTTTATAAGCATCAATCGCTGTTCGAATCTCACGTAAACCACGTTTCAACTCTGTTTCTTTTTGTCTAGTAACGACTAATTCAGCATAAGGCACCGCAGCAGTCGCTAATAATGCCAGTATCGCCACTGTAAATAGCATTTCAATATACGAGAAACCTCGCATACTTTTATTGTCCATAAGAAAGCTCACCTAAAAAGATGATGTTAAACCTGGTGGCAATTGAATATTTAAACCTTGTGGCGCAGCATCTTGTTTTGGTGCGGCCGCTTTATTAGCAGAACCTGGTGCAACGCCCGCTCTAAATAGTTTAGATATTTCTTCACGTGTACGTTTTTTAGAACCACTCATTCCTCTACCAACTTGTAGCTCCGTTCCCATCCAATATTCTGCTAAAGCAGCATCAGGTGATTTTCTAGGTCTAATAATATGTGGCGTAATTGTCAAAACCAATTCTGTTTTAATTTTATCGTCACTATGCGTTGAAAATAAACGACCTAATATAGGAATATCACCTAATCCCGGTATTTTATTAACCGTTTTTCGTTCTTCATCGCTCATCAAGCCAGCGAGAACTTGAGTCTCTCCATCTTTTAAACGTAACTCAGTTGCTGTACTCCGTGTACCTATTTGAGGCACAACCGCACCACTCGTTGTTGTGGTTTTTTCACCAATAGAGCTCACATCAAGATTTAACTTAATCGTCACATCACCTGCCATACTAATATCAGGTTCTACTTCCAGTTGTAAACCAGTATCAATATATTGCACATTATCTGAAATCACACCATTAGAAGACACATTTGAGGTAATAACGGGAACCCTATCACCAATATGTATTTTAGCTTTCTCACCATTCTTAACTCGAATCCGAGGGTTCGCTAATAGATCAGCATTTGAATCTTGCCCATCAAAAATAATCGATGGGTTTGGACTCACACCAATTTCACCAGAGCCGACACCTTTCAATGCATCAAGTGTTAAACCACCATCAGAAAGTACAGACAACCGTGTCGGCCAAGTAACACCTTTTTCAGTCAAGGCAGTACGTCTTACTTCAAGAATAGTCATCTCCAACATAACTTCTGGCTCAGCAATATCTTGAGATTTAATCAATTTCTCTGCCAATACCATCACTTCAGGTACATCTTTAATCATAATCATCGGCAGACGTTCATCTGTTTGTATCTGTTTAATCCCTAACATAGACTTCAGCAACTTACTCACTGTTTCAGGATCGGCATATTCTAAAAAGAAACTTCGAATAATCAAATCTTGATATTGACGGACTTTCATTGCGGTATCTGGGTAAATAACCACTGAATTTTCAGAGAGTACTTTTTTCTTCAATTGGCTCGATTGCACCAACATATCAATAGCATTATCTAATGATACATCACGTATAAATAAAGATGCTTTTAAGTTACTTTTAACATCCTTATCCAATATGAAATTCACCCCAGTACCTTTCGCCAAGGCTTCAATGATGATTTTTAGCTGAGTATCTCTAAATTCTAAAGATACTAGGTTCTCATACTTTAATTTTTTACGCATTGCTTCAATACGCTTGGCATCGGCACGATCAATAATCACTTTATACAAACTCGCTGCATCTAAATTATCAGGATCTTCGACTAACACACTTCGTAACAAATCTGCCGCTTGTACGTTACTATCCTCATCCTGTCCCATCAATGTTGTCGCAAGTTCAACTGTTGCAGCATGCTCACTAAAAATCCCCACACGTCGCAGTCCTTCTTTTGCCCTCAAATTATCTATATTAAGTGCTAGTACATCCTTATACCGCTGCGTAGCTAGAAGGAAATCACGGTTTATCAATGCAGTATCTGCTTCCATCATTAATGCTTGCAATGCCTGTTCTTGTTGCTTCATTTCTTCCATTCGTTCAGACATGGTTGGCTCGGCAACATCATTAGCATTATCTTTTTTAGTGAAAAGCTCTGCTGTATTACAGGCAGTAAGAGCGAAAACAACTGTTATGCATACTAGTACGGTAGATAAACGAAATACTGTTTTATTCATAATAACTGCCAACTTTTAAATTTAATTTCTTCAAGGTGCTCTTCCTATACTCATCGTCTGAGTTGTATTCAATGGCAAATACAACAAACTGATCTGCTGTTCATTCACTTGCTTCACTTTATAGTTTGTACCGATTTTATCGCCTTGGCTCACAATATGAAGTGCCTCGCCTTCCATCAAAAATAATTTAGTGACCTCATTTTCAACTAACTTACCAACGTATTTAAACGGTAACATTGGTGCTGTCGACTCAACGATAGGCTTTACTTTGGTAATAACAGACTTAACTTCATTCTTTATCTGTTGTTTTTCTGTGCTAAATATATCAACCACATTACCATCATTCAATAGCCTAGGCGCAAGTGAAAAGCTATCTTTATCATCACTTTTCACATTAACATTATCAACTAATAACGCCGTTCTTATTGGGTTAACCACGACCAAACTACTCTTATCTTCTGCCGCAGGCACTGTCCAAACCAACCATATTGTTAAGAGCAATAAGCCACCAAGAACCAACCAACGTTTTACTATTTCAGGAGCCATTTAACGCACCAAATACAAGGTAAACTGAAGATGAGATGAAATACTATTTGGATTGGTTTCATCGCGCTCAAAAGTCAATTGCTCTAAAGCAAGATAAGGTAATGTAGCCAATGTATTTACAATAAAGGCTTTTATCTCGGGATAAGAGGCAATAACCGAAAAGCTCATGCTATATCGAACAATACTCTCACCCGCTTTTTGTTCATCTTTATACACAACTTCATTGATAATAATATGTTGCTGTTTTGCCACATCGAATACTGCTTGAATACTCGTCGTTACATCATCAATCTGAGGGACATTAGCAAAAAACTGCTCACTAGGCGACTTATAAGTATAAACTACGCGTTGTACCTTGGGAGTGACTGATAACTGTTGTTCTAATTGTGTTAACTGCTGCTGTGCAGGTAAAAATACCATCACAATATACAATGCACCACCTAATAGTAATAGCCATACTAAACCTGCAGAAAACCCTATTTTATCTCCCGTTCGAACCAATAACCACTGTAATCTAGCCATTAGACTTTCCACCTCATTTTCAGTGTAAAGGCTAAGCCCGTAGATTCTGTCTTGTGCTGGTTAATCAATAACACACTTTCAAGAATAGCTTGTTGTTCTAATAATGAAACAAATGCTAACATCGCTTTTAAATTAGAAGCATTAGCACTAATCAACACTTCATTTTTTGATGGATTAGGTTGAATAGTTATTAAATTGATACTTTTCGCCTGCTGTTTTACCAACTCAATGGCTGCCAATAACTCTTGCCATGGAAAGTTTAATTTATATTGCATAACTTGGGCTGTTTTTAATTTTCGTAGATCGTATTCTGTTGGCTTAGCCTGTTTTTCTGGTTTACGCCCTTCTGATCTTGCAATTGTATCTTCGATATTCATGATCTGATTATCAATACGGCCCCGTTCCACAATCATTGCGATAATCATTAATACTAACAAACCCAATACGACTAAATTTGACTGTTGTCGCTTACGTTGTTTGTGATCAGAAAAGTTTAATGGCACTGTCTTCATGCTAGCTCTGCCAACATTAAAGCCGTAACCGAATGTTCCGCATGCTCTGACAAACTACTTATTGCCATATTTTCTACCACCCCTTTGGGCTGTAACGCTTGCTCACCAAATAAGTGAATGGCAGTAGATTGCTTGTTATTGTTTAACACCCGTATACGCTTAATCAACTTGGTACTTTCCATTGAGTCTTGTTCTGTCGGTGGACAAGCAATAGTAAAACTAGCTAAACAGCCTTTAGTTATTTCAGCCAACACAGTGCGTCGCGGCTCAATCATCATCAAGCAATCATTGTTCTTTATTTTATGGTGATAGTGATTTAACACAGACATAAATGCGGGCTCAATTGATTCCAGCGTCCATTTAAATTGTGTTACTAACTGTTCAAGTTGCGTGACTAAAAGGTTATCAATAGCACTCACTATCAATGGATTTTGATAGCCCTGCATTGCCACGCTGACTTTCCAATCATCAACCACATTTCCATGCACCGTTCGCAGATAATTTTCTGCTAATGATTGCCAATCTTGGTGCAAATAAATATCTGACTGCCAGGGTAATACAGCATAACGAACATAGTGATTAGAGAGAATAAACCGAACTCTACACGATGCTATCGTTGCTGCATTTTTCTCAAGTTCAGCTAAAGCCTGACTCCATGATGACTTGTCAGCCATGCTTGTTTTCAGCTCAATCACCCGTGACGCTTTTTTACCCGAATTGATAACAACACATTCTGGCGTCAAGACTACCGTAATAGGTTTACGCCATCGCTGTAACACGGTTAACCTCTTCTATTGTTGTTTCACCACGCCACGCCATTTCTAATGCGGCATCACGTAATAAATATGTTCCTTGACTTCGTGCATGATCTTTAATTTGACGAATAGGAGCGCGGGTGGCGATCAATTCGCGTAATTCATCATCCAAACATAATACCTCAGCCACAGCTCGTCGGCCTTTATAACCCGTACCACGACAGGCTCCACACCCTTTACCATGCACTGGTTTTGCATGTTCTGGTGCAGTTACACCCGTCAATATTTCTAATTCATCATCAATAGCGACAGGCTGAGCACATGATGAACAAACAGTACGAATCAAACGCTGTGCGATAACAATATTAAGTGCCGAGACAAAACTATAAGGATCAACCCCCATGTTAAGAAAACGACCAATCACATCGAACACATTATTTGCATGAACAGTGGTAAATACCAAATGTCCTGTTAATGCTGACTGAACAGCAATTTGTGCTGTATCAGCATCACGAATTTCACCTACCATAATTTTATCAGGATCATGGCGAAGTATTGAACGAAGACCTAAAGAAAAACTCAGCCCTTTTTTCTCATTGACCGGAATTTGTAATACACCCGGCAACTGATATTCAACCGGATCTTCAATTGTCACGATCTTGTCCAAGCCGTGATTAATTTCACTAATAGCAGCATAAAGCGTTGTTGTCTTACCACTTCCTGTGGGCCCAGTGACCAAAATCATGCCATAAGGATTTTGAAAGTGACGACGCATTACCGTCATCACACTGTCTTCAAAACCTAAATAATCCAATCGAAGTCCGTCAACATGATCTGCAAGAGATTGTTTATCCAGTACACGAATAACAATATCTTCACCATGTACGCTGGGCATAACAGACACACGGAAATCAATTTCTCGACCACGATAAACGGCACGAAAACGACCATCTTGTGGCACGCGAGTTTCAGTAATATCTAATTCAGCCATGACTTTTATACGAGATACAACCTGTACTGCCATTTCTTTTTCATTAACTGCACCCATCTGGCTAATAACACCATCAAGTCGATATTTAATCGCCAAGCCTTTCGGCGTAGTTTCGATATGAATATCACTCGCATCGGCCTTTAAGGCATCATAAAGTGTTGAGCGCACTAATTTTACGACTGAACTATCATCACCTTCAATACTGTGTAATGACAACTCTTCAATCTGGCTGACATGGTTGCCACCTACATCGACTGAAGATAAAGCAGAATCAACAGCACGCATCGACTCTTCCTGTTTGCTTAAATAGGCGGCTATATCAGCCCGTGAAGCCAGCCTAGAATTGAATGGTAAAGCTATTTTCTCTACAGCCCATGTCGATAAGCTGTGATCAAACACATCGGCAAATACAAACAGTAGTGAATCATCATTATCACGTAAAACAACACAATCACGTTGAATAGAATCTGAAAAGGACAATAAATCAAATGCTGACTTATAGCTCAACAGATCATTGAAACAGACGGTGTCATAACAAAAAAGCGCTGCTAATTCTGCCACCAATGCATCAGAATCTAAGCCGCTATTATCTTCTAGCAGTTTTAATGGACTTTGGCCTTCCATAGCCTCATTACGGGCTTGTTTAATCAAGTCTTCAATAGACGTTTGGCTTGCTGTATTTATTGTCATTGAATCCCACTCGCCAACTCAAAAATAGGTAAATACATCAACAATACAATCAAACCTATCACCAGACCAATTGCCGCCATTAAAAGGGGCTCAAATACTTTGGTAAAGGCATCAACCCAACGTAACATTTCTTGCTCATGAAAACTTGCAGCGCGTTCCATCATCACATCTAAGCGCCCTGATTTTTCACCCACACGAAATAATTGTGCCGCAACAGGCGTAGTTAAACCGCACGATGACATTGCCAGAGCAAATGTTTGACCATCACTGATAAGACCTTTAGCGGTAGATACATTATGTTGCAATGTTTGTCCTAACAAATTATTAACCATACCTAATGCCGACACAACGGGAATACCACTACGTAACAGCATAGCAAAGGTTCGGTAAAATCGACTTAAATGATAAATCCGTACTCGCTCACCAACTTTAGGTAATCTAGTTACCCACTGTCCAAGTTTGGCGCGAACACCTGCTTGTGAAAAAGCAGTAATTATAACAAGCACAAAAGACACTAATATGATTAATATCAACATTCCGTGATTTTCAACTGTTTGACCAATCGTTAATAATACGTCAGATGCAAATGACAAATCCATTGAGCGTGATTCATAAATTTGGCTAAAACGAGGGACGACATAGCCTAATAAAAACAGCAATACCAAGCCACCAAAAGAAAGTACGATAGAAGGATATATCGAAGCACTAATTATTTTTTTTCGTAAAATATCAATTTGTTCTAAATATAGTGAAAACCGCTGTAAACCTTCAGGTAAATTGCCTGTTGTTTCACAGGCCTTAACACTAGCAACAAATAATCCTGGGAAACACTCTGGAATCGCCGACAAGGAATCAGAAAATTGACGACCATTGCGTAACGAAGCTAATACAGTTGAAATAGTGGCACGCGTATCAGCATTAGGCTCTTTCTGAATTAATGTTTCCAATGATTCAGTCAATGTTAAACCCGCTTCAATTAAAACGCGTAATTCTTGGCAGAATAATAATAATGGGAAATCACTTTTCCGACGACTTACACCTTGTTGCTTAATTCGCAATACAGTAAAGCCCTGCTGCTCAGCCAATCGACGTGCATCATCATTAGATGACGCTTCAATCCGAATAATTTCAGGTACTGTTTGAGGGCGCATCACCCTTAATTGGAATTGCATATCAGAACGTTCTTAGTCTAGCGATTATAAATATCAGCGTTTTCGCCTTCGCCACCTAAGCGCCTATCTTTACCATAGGAGAACAAATCATAGTCGCTATTCTCACCAGGAATACGGTATACATAAGCTTGACCCCAAGAGTCTAATGGCACCGATTTTTCTAAATAAGGCCCCATCCACTTAGCTTCATTTTCAGGCGCAATATCCAAAGCAGATAAACCCGCTTCTTGTGATGGATAATAGCCCATATCCAGGCGGTAAATATCTAATGCCTTTTCGATACCAGAAATTTGAGCACGTGCCGCTTTAATTTCAGACTTACCTAGTTGTGAAAAATATCGTGGTGCAACATAGCCAACCAGAAGACCAATGATCACCATCACTACCAATAACTCTAAAAGGGTAAACCCTGCACTACGTCGCATTAATATTCCTATATCAAACCCATTTTGTAAGTCAGTATTATCACACACAAAAAGCCCTCGCATAACGAGGGCTTTCACAATTAGATTTAAAAATCTAAGTTTTAACTATGGTGCTACGTATGATGTACGAATACCAAAATCACTTGCATCATTAAATGGACCTGTTGCTCCACCTGTTGCGAGGAATTCTTGAGTACCTTGAACAGCCGTTGGAACTGGATCATTAACACTGCATGCTGGTTGTTCAAACAATGCAGCAGGTGTAGCAGCTAACACTAAACCATCATCATTTGGTTGAGTGTTTAAACCCAACTGAAAACGTAATCGATATGCAAGAGTGTGATCTCGGCAAGATGTGTCTCCAGATGCACCGACAGCACCCACTTTCACGCCGTTGTCATAAATTGCAACACCACCACCAAAGACATTAACACCACCAACACGTATACCAACTAAAGGGTCATTTTCTGTACCGTATGCTCCGAATGTCCCAGCATAAGCGGCTCTGGCATCAACAGGATTACTATGTTGCAAGCCATACAGGCTACCACCAGGATAAACCAATGCTGAAATTGCACCAGTTGAAATAGCTAAACCATCTATTGTAAATTGATTTGCTGTATTGGCTTTTTGTGCTGAGATTACACGACTACCTAGCCACGCATTGTTACCTGACGTAGCACCGCCGTTTGCTGCTTCTGAACCCTGAGCTCCTTTAACTGAATATACATAGCACACTTTACCACCAACATTCATTAACGTAGCCCACATTGGCAAACCAAAACCAAATTGATTTGTTTCACCATACGCCGTATCTACAGCGGCAGTAAATTCTGCATAACTTATATCATCACACACGTTAGCTGAAACCATTGTTGATGTAGCCATACCAGTAACTGCTGCAATAGCTATTGAAATGTATCTTAATTTTTTATTCATGTATCTACTCCTTAGAGAATTGTACCCAACCAAAATCGGTAACAGAGACTATATATAACTTTCACTGTCTATCATACCCCTCATAAAAGGGGGGGGGGGTATAAACCTTACCCATTTTCTTGAAAAAGATATCCGCACCAAACTGTTTTGCATTATTAATGCACCTATTTTTCAAGCCTAATGCCTTGCTTGGTGTCATCCAATCAACGGCTTCAATAATATCGTTTATTACAAGGTTTTTATTAATTAGGAGTCCCGTTTCCTCATGTTTAACAGTTTCTAATAGCCCGCCATCAGCCATACCAATAACTGGCTTACCTGATGCTTGTGATTCCACAGGAGACATACCAAAATCTTCATCCTTGGCAATATAAATTGAAGCAATCGAATTACCTAACAACTCCGCCAATTCAGTATTTTGAAGCCAACCTGTAAACGTAATGTTATTAGCAGAATTCGCTAGTTTCTTTAAACGATGATAATCACTGCCCCCTGACGTAATTAATAATTTTTTATCGGGCATCAATTTAAATGCCTCAATAATTTTATCCACCTGCTTATACGGCTCGAGCCTAGCGAGTGATATGTAATAATCACTCTGCCCTAAAAACCTAAACTGATCGATATTAACAGGGGGATTGATCACGATAGAATCAATATTTAAGTATCGTTTCAAACGATTTTGTACATTTTTAGAGTTAGCTAAAACAATATCCATCTGACCTATAGCATCTTCATATTGTGGGCGATACCATTCAGAAAAGCGCTGTAATAATAAACTGCCTACTATGCCGAGCTTTTCTTCATAGTAATTTTTCAAATCATATAAATATCTAGGCGGGGTATGACAATAATAAATATTATTTCCTAACGTTCTCTGTTGAATAGCGAGGGGTGCATAAAAGCCACTATATATGAGCTGGTCATACTGGTTAATATATGCATTGCTATGCTTGAAAACATTTATAGCTTTTAATACTCTCAGTGGGGAAATAGTTGAAAAACGCTGTAATGCGCGAGTATTAACTAACTCGCTTGAAGATAAATCAAAATTATTAGCGTTAATAGATGAAATGACTAACTCAGAATCCGGATAATGACCAGCCATGCTCAGGGCAACTTGTTCCGCCCCACCTTTAACTTGCAAGTAATCATATAAAACCCCTAATTTTGAACCCACAGTTTAATCTCCATTTTGAATCTTATATTTTATTGCCCTTAACCAAGGAGATCTCATCAGCATTTTCATAACAAGTAAATAATCATAGTACAACCATGCTTGCCAAGCTTTTGCCAAGCTATGCTGAATAATAGATCGTCTATATTCCTGCAAGCTCTGTTTAAATTTTCGGTCACTCACGCCACCCAACCTCATTGTTGCAAGAACGTGAGGCACATAATAAAATGTTAATCCTTTTGCTAAGGCGCGATGGCACCATTCCGAATCCATCGCATATTTAAAATCGGTGCGATACAATCCCACTTGTTCATAAGCACTCAGCTTAATGAACATCGCTGGATGAAAGATATTCATTCGATACTCCATTTTCTTTATATCTGGTTTTTTAATATACGACTTATCTAACTCTGTATCTAAAAACTGTAGGTCACCATAAAAGACATCTGTATTCGGAAACTTATTATATGCATTAACAACATGCTTTAACGTATCTCTATGCCAATAATCATCGCTATTAAGAATGGCAACAACCTCCCCTGTGGCCTGACTAATTCCACGGTTAAATGCATCAGCTATACCAGAATCCAATCCTGTTTCCCAGTAGCTAATATATCTTATATATTCATTGATCACATTAATAGTACCATCAGAAGAACCACCATCAATAATGATTATTTCAACACCACCAATCGGTTCTGAGGCAACTAAAATACTATCTAAACAATTCGCTAATTGCTGCTTATTGTTAAGAACTGGAATAATAATAGATATCATAAAAATAAAAAAACTGTAATAGTCAACTAATTTCGGGGCTTGATTTAGACAGATCTTCTGCCTTTGCAGGTGACACTCCACCTTAAGATTAGAATAATCAAATAAACTTACCGAAAAAATTAATTCTGAAATATTAGCTCATGAAAATTTTTTATATAAGGAACATCATGTGCTTTACAAAATTCCTTGCCCAGTTTCCATTCACTTACCGTGTATACATAAATAAAGTCTAATTTATTCTCGATTGAAATTTCATAATCCAGAATAGCATCTCCAAAATATAGGCCTTTACCAGTTATAATTTTTTCGTTAAATAAATAGCTGATATTTTGGCGTTTTGATATTGGGTTTCCACAAATCTTCTTAAAATACTTTAGGATGTTCTTATGTTCAAAAACATCCCTTATCTCTTTTTCATTACCTCCAGATAAGATATACATAGGAACGTCTTTTAGTTGAAAATAGTTTAGGCATTTCTCAACCCCTTTAACTAAAGGAGCTTTAGTTAAAGCTTCCACACAATACGTCTGAAATTTTTCAAGTGAGATTTGATATGCTTGTTCATTAAACTCCCCCAGTATTTCATTATAAAAATATTTGAATTTTTCTTGGCGAGAAATACCTCCATGACTTTTATGATAACTAATAAAATCTTCGACTATATCACTAGAATAATTTTCTAATGCTACATAAAAACCATCTGTTTTTATAGCATTAGAGTCGAGAACTACTCCGTCACAATCAAAAATCACAAAATCATAGTTAGATAGATCTAGCATTAATGATCCCCATCACTCTTTCACGATCTTCGGGCGTGTCTATTGCAACAGATCCTGAATCAACCTTTACCATAGCGACATCAAACCCTAATTCTAAGAAACGTAATATTTCTATATCTTCTTCCTGCTCTAAAGGTGTTTTTTGTGTTCTTTCAGTAAATGACTGTAATGCTGTTCTTGAGAAAGCATAAATACAAACCTGTTTCCATCCCCAATTAAACTGACCTTGTTTGCTGCCTGGTATTGCAGCTCTACTCATGTATAAAAGCTTGTCAAATAGGTCAACAACTACTTTTGGAATGGTTAAACTTCTATGTTCTTGTTCGTTTTCTATAGGAGCCATAGCATTTACTAAAGAAAATTTACTATTTTCATATGCTTCTTTAACAAGCAAAATATCTTTGGGATCTATTATCGGTTCATCACCTTGAACATTAATGGCATAATCTAGATCTAGTAACTCTGCTACCTCTGCCACACGATCAGTCCCTGTCATGCAGTCTTCACTTGTCATAATGACATTACTTGTAAACCCCATGCAATGATCTTGAATTTTGGCATCATCCGTCGCTATAAATACCCGTTCAATACCAACAGCTTTTACACTTTGTTCCCAAACCCGACGGATCATACTCTTCCCCGCCAAATCAATTAAAGGCTTGCCTGGGTAACGTGAAGATTTATACCTAGCAGGAATAATGATGGCATATTTCAAATCAGTACGGTGCATAAATAGACCCTTGCGTTATCGGATAATTAGTTGGTGTAAGTGAAATCAAGCACTCTGGATTGTAAATTCTTTTAATTAATTCAAAGGTATGAAGCATTTCCACTTGACGTTGGCCTTCAATACCATAACCATCTAGCCCAACAAAAAAGATCCTCTTTGCATTTCCTGAAATAGCTAATGAAATAGCATAAGCAATCGACAAAAGAAAAGGAATCTTACAGCCTGTTTCCAGAGGGGTGAAATTATCTGGCACCACTTGCATGTCATAATCTCTAATGTCCACGCCTCTTAGTTCTTCCAGGATATTTTTAGGTAGAACTCTATTTGGAAAGAAAATAGGCTGAGAACATTTTACATATTTTTTTATGTCTAACACTAGACGTTTATTATTAGCTGCGGCATACGCATAAATATACTTACTCTTGATTTCGTCATGTACATTTACAGATAATGCTTTAATTTTTGTTGTTGTAATAAAGCTTTCAATTTCTTTTCTATATTTAACTAAGCTTGAGCCTGAACCAATAATTAGAATATCCTCATCCTTGCACCAACCTGTTGATTTCCACTCCCCCCTTACTTCATGCTCATCGGAATTAGTACAAAATGCTTCAGCAAATAGCTCTTGATTATATGACTCAGCATTGTTTTTAGATAAAAAATCAAGTGCTGAAATAACATCAGATGGGCTATATCTTGGATCGGATATCAGTTCTTGAGGAAATGAGGGATGAATATGATGATTAGCAGAAAAGTGGTAGGCAAAATTACACCCCCACCCTAGCTTCTTTTGCATCGGATAAAAATGCTCCAGAATTAGTTCATATAAAGCTTCGGGATGATAATTCACAGAAAACTCCGCATTAACCTCATCAAGCAAAATCTCTGTCTGAGCATTACCTGCCCCTCGGCCCATACCTGTTACTGTTGCGTCTACCCATTCAACTCCTAATCTAATAGCCTCAAGTGAATTATCATTTGCCCTTCCCATATTATTATGGGTATGAATACCGAGATCACCGGCCCAATGTTTACGCAAACTTGCAATAACCGTTGCTACTTCATGTTTCTTCATATTGCCAAATGAGTCTGCAAAATAAATCACGTCAACAGTCTCCCATCCACTAATTATTTTACCTGCTTTTCCTATCTCTTCTATTTTCTTCCCAGATATTTGCATCAAGTTTATCGCTACTTTATAACCAAGTTGCTTTAAAGCCGCAGCTATATCCATACATTCATCTAAGTCATCGAATAACGTAGCTATGCGTACAAGAGTAACGACAGACTTCTCAGCCTCTTGAAACAACTTATTTACAGACTCTGTAGTCGCCATATTAGCTTGTAGTACAGTTTTCGCATCAAGCATAACGGCAATACTTAGCCCAGACGGTATTGAAAGTCTCGACAGAAAAGATTCTAAAGTGTAAGCATATGCCCCATAAAATCCTTCTTTATGTAAAGACCTCAATCCCAACTCGATACATTCAACACCTGCCTCAGCAATGGAGCTTAGATACAAAGACACCAGCTTTTCGTCAAAATCCCAATTATTGTAATATCCACCATCTCTTAAAGTACAATCCAGTATTTTCATAATATTTTATTGTTTTCCGTATAAATTTCTATTTTATTGCAGAAATGGTCTTAAAGGCTTCTTTATAGTGTTGCAGTGACTCATTACTTTGGTATTGAATATATTGCTTACCCTCGAGAGCAAATTCATAATTTCTCATTGAAAAAGCATTAACAGATAATTGTAAACTTGATAAATTTGTGAACTCTAGGCTCTTTGGAAGTTGAATAGCTGGTTTATCGGTGGCAAGTCTGACAACAGGAACACCTATACACATTAGTTCATATAATAGAGAAGATGTATGTCCAACCACAAATAACGAATCAGAAAGCTCACCTTCTGAAACGGTAACTGCATTATCTAAAAACTTTTCATAGTCTGTGAACTTATTATAAGGATGAAATCTTACGTTTACACTTACATTGTTACGTCGCGCATACTTATAAACAATATCAAGCATTAATATATTCTCTTCGAGAAATATATTTTGGTCTAAAACAACTGAAATATAGCTAACTATTTTATGAGCCTCAACCTTATTGCCAGTAAACCCTATTATTGGTTTGCCACATATTATAACTTCATTCTTTGGATGGTTTGTTTCAATCAAAGCTTTCGTACAACGCCCCCAAGCCAAAAAGTACTCTGAGGGCTGGTGCAAATAATTAATACAATTTACAGTTTCATACTGTTTATAATCAACATATAAACCATGTTGCAGTGTGATTGTTTTTTTACCTTTTCCCCTAAAATACTGTGCTAATAAGTTTTCTACAGGCTGCATATCTGCAAAAAACACAATAACGTCAAAATCATAATTATTTTTAACAGCTGAAAGTACTCTATAGTAAAAACATAAGCGAAGAAAAAGGTACACCCTATCCGATAATGAATCCGCTTTGAATAAATAAAGTTTTGGCAATAATAATAACGGGAGCAGCAGCCCTTTTAATGCGATATTTTTTGATGGTTGCAGGAAATCCTCAATACTTATTCGTTCTCTAGCAATGATTGTTTGTTGGATCACATTAAAAAGTAATTTATAGTCATCCCTTTTCAAGGATCGAAAAAAGACAAATTTAGATTTTTGCTTAATGGGCATATTAAAACAAGTAAATATTAGTCTGTGCCAAGCAGATGCAATAGCCCATGCTATACCCTTTTTCTTTATTTGATCCAGTTCAAATTTATCTGCGAATAGAATTTGGTCATAATCAATCATGACAAACATCAATAAGCTTATCTATTGTTTTAAATTTATCTTCGTAGCCAACTGGATGATAATCCCAGTAGCCAACAATTTTTGTATAATATTCCTTTTCTTTAATTTCATATGCACGCCCAGACCATTTATTAATTAAATGTAGTCGATCCTGCTCTTTTTTATTATCATTGTTTGATTTTCGGATTTCTGGAGTAGCTTCAAAATAATGCTCCACAAATGATGTTGGGCTTGCTATACATTCATACCCTTTTTCCTTTATTTTTAAAACAAGATCTGTGTCTGCAAAATAAAAATGATATTCGTCTTCTGAAATATACCCAACGTCACTTAATGCTTTTTTTAAATATATTCCATGATTAACATATAAACTCCCTAAATTAACAGCAACCGCATATTTCTTTCGAATAGGGTAGTCTCTAAAGTAGAATGCAACTGACCCAAGCTTTGCGCCCTCACTTAGCTTTTCTTCAAATAAATTATAACCATTTACTATAGCTCCTGGGATAATCAAAGCATCATCACTTAACATGCAGACATATTTTCCTTCTGCAGCCTTAAACCCAAGATTCATAAAATAACCCCAAGAGCGTTTTTCTATAACACGTCCATGCCATTCACCTCTATTATGTTGAAGAATAGTAATAATGTCTTTTTGACTAGAGAGCCACTCAACAGCCCCATCAGTTGAACCACCATCAACAACTATTAATTCATACTCCAAGTCATGAAGCTCATCTCTGATCGCATTGATACACAACTTTAATAATGGCAACCGATTATAGCTCCCGATAACAACTGATATTTTTTGATTCAAACCTACAGCGACCTTTCCATTAGCCGAAGATGTAATTTTATTTTGTTCATTATCCCCTGTTAAACATTCATTTATCTCAGCAAAGTTCTTCATCAGTACCGGACGTATTACCGATATAATTCCTTTAGAATATTTTTGCTTTATTAAATCACTTGCTCGCCATAAAAGTTTGTGCTTATAAATCCTTACACGATCTAGTAAGGATTTCTTTTCTGAAACAATTTGTTCAAATTCTTTGTTGTAACTAACAAGATCTGCGCTTTTATTACCAGAATGTGTCCTGAAACCAGATATTATCGAGTTTACTATCCATAATTTATTTTTCTTTGCAAATTCATGCCACAAATAATAGTCACCGGAATACTTAAGATCAGAAAAAGATTTTAGATTAATTTGCTTTAATAAGTCTGTACGAAAAAAAACACTCTCCTGTTGGATGTGATTTAATTCTTTTCCATACACACCTTTTCTTATCCAGTCAGCATTATATTGAAACGGTAATATTCTTTTAAAATTGGCACCAAATTCGTTGTAAACATTAACCACGCCAGTGAGCCAATTTATAGTAGTGTAATAAGCAAAAACTGATATGATCGTTTTAAAACAATTTGGCAGATAAAAGTCATCGGAGTTTATGTACGCACAAAAATCACCATCAACTAAGCGAAAACCCTTTGCAAGAGCATCGTACATTCCACTGTCTGACTCTGAAATATAGTTAAAATCCACTCCTAAATTGTAACCATCATAATCGCCAGCCTTAATTTTATCAGCGTACTCCCTAATAATTTCAACCGTATTATCTGACGAACCTCCATCAATCACTATATATTGAATTCTAAAGGGCCCTCTTTGAGTCAGTACGCTATCAATTGTTTCTCTCAAAAATTTTGACGAATTATATGTTGGTGTAACAATAGATATTTTCATACTTCTCTCTTAGTCATACATTTATAGGCTTACGATTTTTTTACTGGTAATGGAATGGGCTAAAAACAGCTCACTTCTTAGGCTTTAAGTATATATATGGTGCAGCAATGAGGCTGCCCAACCTGTACCTTTTCGATAACAAAATCTTTTGTATCGATTGTGTATGTTGCACAATCTCCGAGTCTTTACCCTGTAACTCTTTATTCTTTTGAGTTATCTCCAACTCTTTGCCCTGTAACTCTTTATTCTTTTGAGTTATCTCCAACTCTTTGCCCTGTAACTCTTTAAGCAATATTTTGGTTACGTAAGTATTCTGACATGATAGCTCTCTTAAAAGCTTTGTATTCCCATTCATCTCTTTTGGCATTAAATGTATATAGCCGTATTCAGTCATCTGTGAGTAGTTCTTCATCCAGAAGGCAATATGCTCTTCCTCAGAATAGTTGCCTTCCCATGAATTTGTTTTTCCCTTCCTAAAAAACACTGGGTTGATTTCTTTAAGCTCTCCAAATGTTGGAAGAGTAGTACTAATAGGCTCTTTATTTATAAATATGGCAACATCTTCCGCACATAATAATGGTTCTTTAATTAGTTCTTCGAATCTTATTAATAACGTATTTTCTCTATGGTTAGCTTGCCACGATTCAACATGCTCTCCCCACCCCCAATCCCAACCATCAACAAAAGATTTCCCTTCAATTACATTTGAAAGGGTTACTTTCCTTTTTTCTAAAGATCTTTTTTGATGTTTTACAAAAGATAAACTACTGTCCCTTCCATCTCTAATCAAATAAATAACTTTATCGTTAGTATCAATTCTATCGTCTAATAGCTCATGGGTTTTAATATAAAAGACTTCATCTTTTTCTCGTGCTTTTCGCAGATCAAAATCATCTGGTAAAAACTGATGTCCGACAGCTTCTGATGTTTTTTCATCTGCACCAATATCAAAACGGTCGTCATAAATAGAGTATGTTTTTATACCAAAGATATTATTTAATAGCACTCGAAAAAAGGTATTACCGCTACGCGGATATGATGCAATCCAAATAAGCATTATTTATTCACCAAATTTATACTCAAAATAGTCAATGTCCACTTTAAATTTTTCCGCAATTATATCTATCGTTTTTTCATTGTAATAGTCGGTATAATGCTTGTTATTTTTCCCATTTATGTTGTGGTGCTCTAGCTTAAATTGTATATTGAGCTTTCTACAGATTATTTTCCAACCTTCATCTAAACGCTCAAACCTTCCAATAAAATCCACTGCTAATTGCTTGTTATCATCTAAAAACCAATCTAGTTGGTTTCTATGTTGAGTTGGGTAAATTGATGTGTCACTGCTATAGTTTATCCAGTCTACAAATTCTTCAAAGCACATTTTTTCCGACATTATAATGCCCTCTTGTCGATTATACAGAGAGACAACTCGATCCCACGGGTTTCGTACAAACCCAAATTTAAAATAATCTTCAAATTCTCTTAGGGTGTCATCGCCTTTAGATAAGGTCGCTCTGTTTTCTATAAACTCTTTTTTTATTTCTTTAATGTTCATGTGCGGCTTTTCTGAAAAGCCAATTATATTCCTAATGCTAGTCGAGCCTGTTTTAGGCACCTCAACAAAAATACATTTATACTCGTCAGAAATCACTTTACATATCCAAAATTTTGCAATACGTCTGTCAGACAGTTATTTAAACATTCTATTGTTTCTGGCTTCAATTTATCTCTATAACCACCTACCATTCCACTTCTCTTATGACTATTTATATCTTCGCTTTTTCTAGGCCTAGTGTTGTCATAAAGGTCATGATACATGTTGATCTCACCGCCTATAAACCCAGAAAATTCGTTATAAAAAGTATCATAATTATGAATCATATCCTCATATTTCAACAATATATATTCGTTATTTATCGCCATCAATGATCGCATGTAATTAAATTTGTTTTCAATGCGCATAACTTCACGCAAAACATATTCATCGATCGTTACTTTTTGTATATCTGCTTTCCTATTTTCTTGATATGCAGCTACACCTTTTTCACTAGAAATCCCATGTGAGAAACCGAATGAATAGTACATTGACACTAAAATATCTCTCGGGTCTCTAACCCAAAAAATAGTTTTTACCTCATTTGTTTTTTTAATTAAATTTCTTACAAATTCATATCTGGGATGCTCTTTGTCTTGTAACCTAATAACCCCATAAATAAAACCTTCATCAACTATTAATGGATAAAAACTATCAGGCTTCCCATACATTTCTTGTAAATAATCAATGTGATTATAATTTCTTATATCTTTAAGCACGTTTTTTGAAAAAAATGAGGTCGCACATTTATGAAAAGATATAAATACAATTGATTTCTTTTTACTCTGAGATTCAAATTTTTCATGTAACTGTAACGATCTTTTATATGCACTATTAAACATTGTTTAATGTTTTTGTTGTGATTTTTTGATTCAAATCTACAAAACCTTTGCCCACATATGATTCCGACGATTTAATTACTTTAAAGGCAATCGCGTCTAGTATTTTGCATACAGGCTTATAACCATCATCTTTTTTTTGTGATGTCGAAATATTCATAAAATATGTGCCTTCCGTTAGATAACATATAAATGAATATTCAACTTTAATTTTATCACCTTGTTTTACCTCCATGGCCTTACTCTTATTTTCTAAAGATGCTCCAGTAATAATAAGGCCTTTAGCCGTTATTATTTGTGCACCGATAGATACTTGCCCACTAATACCGTATTCAACTTCAAATGTTAGATTATATTTACTGCCAGATGTTAATACATTTACTTTTCCCCCGTTCTTATTGTAGACAGCAAAATCAAATATATTAACATCCTCATATTGATGCATTTTAGGGATAGAATTTAACTCTGGAAAATAAAAAACATCCTTCTTTTCTTGCTTATCACTTTTAGCTTCCTTTTGCTCTTTTGCTTCATCGACTATTTTTGCGTGATCCTTACTAAAAACCAGTTTCTGGTAATAATCAGTCACTTTTTTAGGAGTATCATCCATAATTATCTCTCTATCATATAGCAGTACAGCACGAGAACAAAATTCTATAACTGATTGTGCTGTATGAGAGACGAAGATGACTGTTTTGCCATCTTTAAATAGTTTTTCTATTCGAGCATAACATTTTCTTTGAAACAGAACATCACCAACAGCCAGCACTTCATCCACAATTAATATATCGGGATCTGTGGCTGTAGCAAGGCCAAATCCTAACCTTGCCTTCATTCCACTGCTATAAGTTTTAACTGGCTGTTCAATGTATTCACCTATCTCAGCAAAGTCTATAATCTCTTGGGTGATCCTTTCTCGAGCTTGATTTATGCCATTAATTCTCAAGTTCAAGCTTATATTTTCTCGACCTGTCATTTCTGGCTTAAAACCTGACCCCAGCTCTAAAATGGCATTTACTCTTCCATCAACATTAACTCTGCCCGTAGTAGGTGTAAGTACACCTGATATTATTTTAAGTAAGGTTGATTTTCCAGCCCCATTAACACCAACTATGCCTAATACTTCACCTTTTTTAATGTCTAGATTTATATTATTTAGTGCATAGAAGTCTTTATGATATTTTTTCTTGAATGGGTGCAGTGCTTCTTTAAGTCTATCTTTAGGTTTGCCATATAATTTATATACTTTTGAGATATTTTGTAAACTTATGGCACTATTTTTTTGCATTAAAGTACATCTCCAAAGTGAGGCCTTAACCTTTTAAAGGTTATAGCTCCAACCATTAGTGTGATGCCTGTGAACGTTAAAAAATAAACCGTTGTATTGCCATCAAGCCAAAACCATGTGTTGTTAAGTAGCGTATTTCTATAACCATCAATTATATAAAACATAGGATTCAACTTAATCAACGTTTGGTATTTTTCTGGAATAATATCAATGGACCAAAATATGGGCGTTAACCAGAAGCCAAATTGAACTACTATCCCCACCATTTCACCTATATCCTTGATAAATACTCTAAGCGCTGATGTCAGCCAACCTAATCCTAACACCAACATAATAGTACAACTTATAAAATAAGGAATTTGTAGCCAGTATATATTGGGTGTATAACCATAGAACAAAAAGATGCTTAATACTATAAAGAGAAAGATAATGTGAAGATATAGTGCTGATAGTACTTTTACTAAAGGCAGTATGCTTACCCGAAATGCTACTTTTTTTACTAAATAAGCATTACTAGATATTGCATTCATACTTTTAGTAAGTGCTTCAGAGAAAAAGAACCATGGCGCAAACCCACATAATAACCAAAGTATAAAAGGAGTATCATCTGCTGTAGGTTTTGATCTAAAACCGACACTAAAAATAAACCAGATAACAACAATAAATACTGCGGGTCTTATTACCGCCCAAAATATACCTAAATATGAGCCTAAATGCTGCTCTTTAAAATCAGCATAAGAAAGCGTAAATAGTAACGTTCTATTTTCCACTACATGTTTTAAAAACCTATAAAACTCTTTTATATATCTCATATTCTCTTTTTATCAATACAGCTTAGAGTCGCAAATCACTATCTTGTTTTAATGTTTGTTCAAACCAAGCATAAGTTGTTGCTAATCCGTCTTGTAAAGAAGTTGTTGATTGCCAACCCATCTGTTTTAGCCGCTCAATATTCATTAATTTTCTACGAGTTCCATCTGGTTTTGTTGCATCAAATACTAATTCACCCTCAAAGCACACTACTTTTTTAATTGTTTCTGCTAATTCCTTAATTGTGCAATCAATTCCAGTTCCCACATTGATATGGGACAACATCGGTTGAGTCTTTTCCTGATACGTCTCATCATCCAAATTCATGACGTGCAAACAGGCTGAAGCCATATCATCTACATATAAAAACTCACGCATTGGTGTTCCGCTTCCCCAGACGATGACTTCTTTTTCCTTATTTTGTTTAGCTTCATGAATCCGTCGCATTAATGCAGGGATTACATGTGAATTTTCAGGATGGAAGTTATCGCCAATACCATAGAGATTAGTCGGCATAACAGAACGGTAATCAGTTTCATATTGACGATTGTAGGATTCACACAGTTTAATTCCTGCTATTTTTGCTATTGCATAGGGTTCATTCGTTGACTCTAAAGTATTTGTCAATAAAGCCTCTTCCCGCATGGGTTGTTCGACAGCTTTGGGATAAATACATGAGCTACCAAGAAATAAAAGTTTTGTTACGCCCGCTTTATATGCTTGATGTATAACATTGCTTTCAATCATTAAATTCTGATAAATAAATTCCGCTGGATATTCATTGTTCGCAAAAATACCACCTACTTTTGCAGCTGCCAAGATGACATAGTCAGGTTTTTCTTCCTGCATAAAGTCATGTACAGCAGTCTGATTGCATAAATCCAATTCGGCATGTGTTCGTGTAATTATATTGTTAAAATCTTGTTGTTTCAGTTGTCGACATATTGCCGAACCTACCATGCCTCGATGCCCTGCAATATAAATTTTTGATTGCTTATTCATTGTTATAACCTAATTATTCGCGCGCGACACTAACATCAAAACCACCGTGTTTTAATAAGGCATGACGCTTTGCTTGGTCAAGATCGTAAGCAACCATTTCTTTAATCATTTCATCAAGTGTTGTTGTTGGTGTCCAGCCTAATTTGTTTTTTGCATTTGTTGGATCACCCAGCAAGGTTTCTACTTCTGCTGGCCTAAAATATCTAGGATCAACTGCTACGACTTTATCACCTACTGATAAACTTGGTGCTTCCTTACCTTCAATCTTGGCGACAAAACCCACTTCTTCAACGCCTTCTCCTTCCCAACGAAGCGTAACACCCAGCTCTTTTGCTGCCATTTCAACAAAGTGACGTACTGAATATTGCACACCTGTTGCAATCACAAAATCTTCTGGTTGCTCTTGTTGAAGCATCAACCATTGCATTTCAATATAGTCACGTGCATGGCCCCAATCACGTAATGAATCCATATTTCCTAAAAATAGACAGGTTTCTAAGCCTTGAGCAATATTAGCTAAGGCTCGCGTAATTTTTCTGGTTACAAAGGTTTCACCTCGCCTTGGGGACTCATGATTAAACAAAATACCGTTACAGGCATACATTCCATAGGCTTCACGATAATTTACGGTTATCCAATATGAATATAATTTTGCTACTGCATACGGTGATCTTGGATAGAATGGCGTGCTTTCACGCTGTGGCGTTTCTTGTACTAAGCCATAAAGCTCTGAAGTTGATGCTTGATAGAATCGCGTTGTTTTCTCCATACCCAAAAAGCGAATAGCCTCTAATAAACGCAACGTGCCTAGCCCATCTACATCAGCTGTATATTCTGGCGCTTCAAATGATACTGCTACATGACTTTGTGCGCCTAAATTGTAGACCTCATCAGGTTGCACCTCTTGCAGAATTCGTGTCAGATTTGACGTGTCTGAAAGGTCGCCATAATGAAGTATAAAATGCTGACTTTCTACATGAGAATCTTCATAGATATGATCTATTCGCTGAGTATTAAAAGACGAGGCACGCCGTTTTATCCCATGCACTTCATAGCCTTTTTTTAATAAAAACTCAGCTAAATAAGATCCATCTTGACCTGTCACGCCTGTAATTAAAGCCTTTTTCATTTTATATTTTCCAGATTATTTATGATTAACACGATCAAGTTGCTGATAAAGTACTGCATATTTATTACCCATTAAGCTTCCCGTAAATAACTGTTCATAGCGTTTACGAGAATTTTTACCCATCTCTTTTGCCAAAACTTTATCATTGGCAATTGTTTCCATTGCCTCTCTCAGGCTACGAGAATCTGACGGTGGAATGACTAACCCCGTCACCCCATGATGATTAACGTAACTTGTTCCTGAGCCAATTTCTGTCGATATTAATGGTTTACCGTGTAACGCGCCTTCCAGCAAAGTAACGCCAAAGGCTTCTGACCGTAAATATGAGGGAAAGATGATGCATAATGATAATTTAATTAGGGCAACTTTATCTTCATCACTTACATAGCCTAAGAAAACAACATTCGATAAACCTAATCGTTTTGCATGTTCTCTTAGCTCTTGTTCTATTGGGCCTGAACCGACAACAACAACTCTACATGTCGTATTTTGAAGAGCATCCATGAGGATATGCAGCCCTTTATAATAGCGTAAAACGCCTATAAAGAGGAAAAAATCTTCTCCCACGTCTTTCTTCCAGTGCTGTAATTTTTGCAGATCAACTGAGTGGCTATGTTCATTTATTCCGATAGGAATAATGTGTACTTTTTCTGAATAATGTCCCAAGACATCACTCGTTGCAAAATAATTTTCTGAGGTTGCTACGATTGCATCTACTTTATCTAAAAATAAACGTTTCACTGGGCGATAAAGCTTCAATAGCGATTTTTGGCGGATGACATCTGAGTGGTATGTGACAATGGTCGGCTTATTTACTTTACCAAACAGGTGTAATAAATCACCAAAAGGCCATGGAAAGTGATAATGAATAATATCCGCCCACGCAACAGACTCTTTGAAGCCTTTTAATGCCCCAATTGAAAATCCACATGACGCAATCTCTGTTGTTATGGGAAAACGATATACATCAACTCCCTCAAACTGAATAACATCATTGGTTTTGTTATTACTCAGGGTAAATACACGACTCTCAACACCATGTTCCAGCGTATTACTACATATTTGACGAATAACCTCTTCTAATCCACCTTGTGTTTCAGGAAAATATGTTCTATAGACATGTAATACTCGCATAATCTTATTTACAACTCACAATCAAACTTTCCATTTATTTATACGTCCTGACTTGCTGAATTATTGATCAGAAAGTTAGGTTCTGACTATATATAAGGCTCTCATCGTAGAATGGGAAGGATACACTAAAATCGTTAAATCGTTAAATCGTTAAATCGTTAAATCGTTTTGTCACAAGCATAAGTCGCGAGACTATTAATCAACGCTCAATAGTTTCCAAGTACCCGCACCAAAATAGTTCATTATCCATATGAACTTATTAACACTTAATTGTTAAAACTGGAAAGTACAATACTGATACGGATAATTACTTAGTGCTGATTAACAACTGAGGTACAAACTGTAATGCTTTAATAATCCAACACTCCTAGTTAGATACTAGTATCAAAACTAACGAGGTGAAAAATAAGTTCAAGACGAACTTTTACAAATGAATATAAGCGTAAATGTGCAGAGCTAGTAATAAAGGTTATCAAGTCAACGAAGCCGATAAAGCCATGAACCTAGGATTATCATCATTACAAAAATGGCTGAGGCAATACCGTAATGAAGTGAGATGTATTACGCTTAAGGCCACGGCAATTACTACTGAACAAAAACGTATTCAAGAACTGGAAGCCCAGGTCAAACAGTTAAAGCAGGACAAAGACCCATTGAATCTACAGGGGGCCTTCTTCGCCCGAGAAAACAGTAATCTAAACTGGCTTATTTATATGAAGAAGGTACATCCAGACTATTCGGTTCACGAACTGTGCTCATTATTCCAGCTATGTGAAAGTACCTATTACATTCAAACTCGTCCAAAGCCCATTAAAACTGAATAAACAAAATAATGACTACTATCAAAGATATCGCCACTGAAACCGGCTCAACTTACAGCTGATGACGAATGAAGGCAGCACTGAGCATGAAAGGATTTAAGCTTGGAATATACCGAAGCAGCAGTTTAATCCTGAAC
>ENA-OSET01000826-OSET01000826.1-sediment-metagenome-genome-assembly--contig:-NODE-826-length-33972-cov-4.053695_pt1 | contig 33972 bp, 24 predicted proteins | sample MGYA00237882_ERZ534229 | MGnify/ENA primary metagenome ERZ534229 (study PRJEB26408, sample SAMN06266212) | sediment metagenome | isolation source: Hudson Canyon methane seep mesocosm | place: USA:Hudson... | reverse complement strand
TTTTATTGCTCGCCAAGGATATTATATTTCTAACCCTGAACGTTCAGCTCAATACTTAAGTCAAGGAGAATGGGATTATTGGTATCAAGGCAAACCTGCCACACGCGATTTAAAAGGAACTGACGGCAAGGTCTCTGTTCGAAAAGGAGAAATACGTAGGGGTGGCAGTTATGAAAAAAGATTCAGCAACGTAGCCGTTTGGAACACGGTTATGCCAACTTATGAATATAGTCTGCAAAAGTGGTATGAGTTTATCAGCGCATAAGCCGGGTTTATAGTTATGTTTCGATCGTTAAAACATCAAATATTGCTCGTATTATTCACACTGATATCAATATTATGTGTACAAATATTTTTATCACGAGCCTCACAGTCAACATTGGTCCTGAACCAGGAAACGATCAATAACGCATATACTAACGTCGGTTTGGTATATGAGCTTGAGCGTGATGTTATCGATCTCCAAAGACACCTGCTTATCTACAAAGAAACAGCCAGTAAAGTCTCGTCTTCTCGTTTTTATGAGTTAATGGCCGTTGTGGAAGAAAAACTTAGCCGCTTGAATAAAAACATACTCACCGATTTAACAATCAAAGTTGAAAGTGGTTTGTTTGAACGAATGCAGGGACATTTAACGGATTACAAAGATAATTTCTCTAGCGTCATTGACGGCAGAAGCCAGCGCAAAATGCTTTTTGAAGAGACCCTGCAAGGCAACCTAAAAGAACTAAGCGATTTAATTCAACAGTACGATAGTACACACGACAAAAGCCCAAGTTACATATCGGTATTAAAAATGAAGTACCATTTGGCAAACGCCAATAAATTTCTCAACCAATACCTTATATCTCCAGACAGTGAATATATTACCCTCTTTAACCAAGCACTATTAAAGACCAAAGAAGTCATACCTAGTGATTTTGACACAGCTACAGAAGTACTCAACAAATTAAAATTAATTAAGCGTAGTTTTTTTCGCTTAAGCCAGATAACCAGAGGATATGTATTCCTAGTGAATGTGGTGATGGCAGGCTCGGCAAACGAATTTTTGTATTTAACAAAAAAACTCCGGGAAACCGTTATCGCGAATCAAGAAATCATCAGCGAAACATCCTCAGAGTCAGTGCAAGCCTCACAAATTAAAAACGATATCGTCTCCGTTTTCAGCATGTTGATTACCTTGCTAGTGGCTATCTTTTTAACATCCAAAATAATCACCCCGATCAGAACTATCACCGGGGTATTCAGAATACTTTCAAAAGGAGATGAAATCGATGAAGTACCCGGTATAAAACGCAAAGATGAAATAGGCGATTTAGCAAGAGCAGCTGATGTATTCCATAGTAGAAACAGACAAACATCCGACCTGCTAAACAGTGCTCGTGAAATGAATGCACGGCAAGAACAATTAAATAGCGACCTAGCGATTGAAAAAGAAAAGGCCGTACAAGCAGCTAAAAGCAAAAGTATGTTCTTAGCAAATATGAGCCATGAAATAAGAACCCCAATGAATGGAATTATTGGTTTGGTTGACTTAACCTTGAAAACAGAATTGACAGAACAACAAATGCAGTACCAGAAGAAAGCCGCCTATTCTGGTCAAATCATGATGAATGTCATTAATGACATCTTGGATTTTTCAAAAATAGAAGCAGGGAAAATGGATATCGAGTCAGTTGATTTCAACATCAATGACATTATCGAAAATCTTATTTATTCTATGTCAGTTCGACTAGATGAAAAGGCGCTTAACTTTAGAATACACACATCTGACAAAGTGCCAATGATGTTATCAGGCGATCCTTTACGTATCAGCCAGATATTACTCAACCTGTGTAGTAATGCCATAAAATTTACTGACACCGGAATGGTAGAAGTGTACTTCGATTATTCCCAACAAAGTAACGGAACCTTATTAACAGAAGTCAAAGATACCGGCATTGGTATGACGCCTGAACACCTCGATAAAGTATTTGATTCTTTTACCCAAGCGGATGGCTCGACAAGTAGAAAATTTGGTGGTACTGGTCTGGGTTTAACCATTGTTAAACAGTTGACTGAATTAATGGGCGGAGGCATAGAAGTCCTCTCAGAACAAAATGTAGGCAGCACGGTCAAGGTCGAGCTACAATTACCTACAACGGACTCAAGCAATGCCCTTCAAACCATCGAATCTTCAAACACTTTCTATTATCTGCCATATGGTAATGTGCCGTATATACAAACCGATAGTTTTACGGCTTTAGGCTTAAGCCCAAATATTATCGATTGGTCAGCATTAGAACAACTAGCGAATGATAATCTCGGTTCCGCCACGCTATTGTTAGATATCCCGGATATGGATTATCTCACTGAACACTTAACGATCTTAAGCTCTGCCTGTGAGGCTAATGTAAATATTGCATTTGCCACCGATATACAACCTAAAAACCTTAGCGAACAACTTTACGAGCATTGCAAAGCATTAACTATCTCGCATCCTTTTTCGCCCTCAAACTTACAAAAATTCTTCTACTCTATTTTGAGGCAAGACAACCAAGAACCAGAACAATTAATGCAAGTGAGTACCAATGAAAACATCTCCTTTGATGGCCATGTTTTAATAGTCGAAGATAATAAGGTCAATCAAATAGTGGCACAGCATATGATTGAACAGCTTGGACTAAGTTTTGATATGGCTGAAAACGGCCAAGAAGCTGTCGATAAGGTATTCAGCAATAGCGCCTCTTACGACCTGGTCTTAATGGATGTACAAATGCCCATTATGGATGGTTATAAAGCAACCGAGGCAATAAGAGCGGCTGGTTGGCATAATTTGAAAATCTGCGGCCTGTCAGCGAATGCCATGGCAGAAGATAGGAAAAATGCTGAACAGGCAGGTATGAACGACTACTTAACAAAACCTATCGATTCAAAAAAGTTACGGTCAGTGGTACAAAAATATTTGAGTATCTAACTAATTTTCGATTAACCATAATAAAACAATCACTTAACGACTCTTCAAAATTGAATAACAGCCCTATTTGAAGAACAAGTCAAAACCCACCCTAAAGGACAGGCTATTTAGTAAATAGTTCTTGGGCTAACTCACCACTCGTGGACCAAAACATTGGGCAAACAATCTATAATTATCGGCATTGCTGATTGCAGTATCAGACGCTCTAGTGGCCAGCAAGTCACAAATAAGAGGGCCATAACAAAGGCTATTTGTTGGAACCCCCAATTTAGACACAAAATGATCACTCGTGTCTGAGATCATATGTGATAGTTCATGTATCAGAGTACCGTAGGCTGTGATTTCATTTTCTGACGTAGGGTTATCAGTACTCGCTAAAGCCGTTATCCCATTCTTTATCACCCCTAAACGTTGACTAATTCGGTTTACGGCTACCGCTACATCTTGCCCACCAACTACACCAATCGTTCGTAGACAATTTTCAAAATAATCAAATACGGCTCTTTTTGTTCTCGTCTCTACCTTCAACGTAGCGGCGAAGTCGGCATACTCATCAAGTAAAACAGACACCGTTTTACCTCTTTCATCTTTAAACCATTCATATAGTTTGTTCAGATCTGTTTCTTCCGCCTTAAAATCAGAGTAATTATTAATCCACCGTTCCTTGCCTGGCGTGACGACATAGCGGCATGCTAGATCACTTGATACTGCGGTTTTATTAACATTAAAAAAATTACGCCCCATATTAATGTAAGTAGCCCCCTTCGAAGTCGATCCCCATTCATCCCCATTTGTATATTTAATAGTGATTGATCGGCTGTGATCATTCATTCTCGCCAACATATCCTTATAATTCTGCAATACGATATCTTTATTTTCGAAATCACCAAACCATTGATGGAAATGAGGACTCGTCTGAGTATCAAATCGAGTAAGCGCATTAATTACATTTGAGAGCACATTACGCGCTATATAAGCAGCTTTAAATAAGTACTCCTGAATTTGCTCATTCGCTAAATTAGTACCCTGACTAATTTCGTCAATATCTTCAATAACTAAGGGATGCTCATATTGCGTACTCCAAGCAATCATTTTTCGACTTTCGTATTGTTGCTTCGCAAAGGGCACATCACCGTATTTATCGGTGTTAAACTGCGCCTTTAATCGTGTCATATCATCTGAAGGAGTCTTAATAAAACCAGATAAAACCAACGCTAAACGAGCATACATTCTGAACTCATCTTCTTGCGCCAGTTTACCTGCAATACGCTTACTACCAAATGCAAGTATGGTATTCATGTTTCGAGTTTGGGCTTGCCGTTTTGTTGTCCCTATTGAGCGATTCAATGCATCAACAAGGATTACTTTATCCGCTAACCCTGATTTCTTGACCACATTCTTGAGTTTTTTGAGGCGATTCATGCGACTTAATTCCTTTTAATTTGGTGATCAAAATAACATTAATGGGTAATTGTATTTGGCATGAGATGCCATCTCTTGAGCTTACCTTTCTCAACTTAGCAAGTCGGTAGATAATCCACCGAAAGTGAGTTTTATACCAAACGTTGTCTGATTTGTTTATTTGCGAACACAGTGCCTGAACTTGGTATTTTCATCAAGCTAGTTTATTCAATTTGTTCATCACATTTTGATGCGTTTAGTTAAGCGAACAAGGTTATCTCTTACTTACTAAGCGAAGATTTTTGTTTTGGTATGAGAGTGTAAAAATTGATAGGTTTTTATTTTGTTTAAAAACGACATCTAACAGAATAATTCTACGCTATCCTTTTTCATTAGATCAAAACTTTTAACTTACTAGGGATATCAGAACTTTCACCTTAAGGCGCTCCTAGACATTAGGAGATATTAGGAGATATTAGATAAATTCGACTAAATATGAAAGGGATCCATCAACATTTAGTTAAGCGTCTGACTCAACAGAAAACAGACTAGTGCTTGTTACTCGACTGTCCGAGGATTAAAAACCTTTGCACCTAAAGCCTTAAAGGCAGACCACCTGCTGTGATGCTCTTCATCTGCACTATTATTTTTAAGGCACTCTGTTGCTTTATCCGTTGTAACGAGCATCTGCCTCTGAATAGCAGTACTTTCATTACTATTAGCGGCTATAGGTGAATCACCGCCGCTACCTGAAAGTAAACTCAACTTCTGGCGAAATTTCTTATTACGATTTTTTACTTGAAGGGCCTGTATTTTTACTTGCGCCTTAGTTTGTCGCTCTCTAAGCTGCTGCGTACCATCAGGTAAAATTACAACGTCATAATCAACCGGCAGCTCACTAACAGATACAGCGGACATCAATTACTCTCCAATTATTTAATATTTCTAAATAGGTTTAAATATAAGATCTTAATTCAGTATAGGATCAAAGAATGTAATGAATTACAGTGTTTGGTTTCAATCTGTATAAGGTAGGTATGGGTATGTAATAACTGATGCAAAAATAGGTGACTATAGAGCCACCGAAGGTATTCAGGTCCCTGACAGGCATGGACGTCTTTCATCCAAACCCATCGTGTCAAAAAACGATAAGGCTTATTTTAACGTACTCAACACTAATTCAATGCTTCATATTTTCGTGTTAGGTCGGCATCACAGACATTACAAGACACTTCCTGAACACAGCGCTTTGCTTTTTTACCTTGTATGCCTTTTTCACCACTTACTTTCTCACAGCGCATACTCAACTTAGTCGCAACACCGGGGTAACAAACTTCCACTGCATCTTCCAATGCGCCAAGTTTTGCATCTTTCTTTTTTAGCGCCGTATGTGCTCCTTCCAAAATAGAAGACTCGCAGCCCGCCAATAAGGGTTGGCTGATTACGAGTAATATGCTGATCAGTAATACTTTGATGTTGTTCATATTGATTTCCTTTCGTGTTCTTTTCAGGGGTCAGAGCATACGATAAAACTGTTTGGTCTGACCCCGGCTGGGAGTTTCATTTAGGGCCTAGCACTTTTGACCGGTTCGAGAGGTATTAATACCCTTTCATTACGGTGAACTGGTCAATGATCTGGCCGTTAATATTCTTGAAGTAGAACTCCGCTCGGTTTTCATAGAACGTACCGAACATAGCGCCGTATCGTGCGCCCTGATTCGAGCTGTATATCTTCGCCCACCAGTCGCCACTACGTTCCTGATCTCGTACACCGATACCCCCCAAGCCATTTACGAAGGCAAAGGTTTTTCCTTCCGATACCGTAAAGGTTGACGACTTGCTCGCAATGCTCTGCTCACTCATGTCACTCAATAAGTGTGTTCGTGAATAGGAGTGTTCATGCCCAGTGGCGATAATCGCGCCTTGCTGACGACAGGTTTCGTAAGCTGTCCAGCCAACTTCATCCGACTTACCCCCCACCTGCATATCTTTCTGGTTCTTGTGCCATACGCATACTTTCCAAGCATCATCAGGTGCATTGTTTAGGCTGTTAGAAATAAAGCTCTCATGATTTGAGCGACTACCACTTGCGCCCACCGCTGATAAAACAAAGTAGACATTTTTGTAATTACAGGTCATTTTCTCTGCATAATCACCCGAACACTGTACTGCTGATTGACGATTTAAACGCTTTTCACCAAAGCTACGCACATCACCAAAATCACTGTCTCCGTAGTCATGATTCCCTGCGGCGACCAAAGCTGGGTCAGAGTTTCCTAATGTGTTACGTACCATTGAATCCCAGTCATCATCTCGACTACTACTATAAGAAGTATCACCTGCGACAATCGTTAACTCGGCACCTTCTGCTTTAATTAAGTTCAATACGTTTTGGAAGTTACTACCCGCGCCGGTATCACCGATAAAGGCAATCTTCACGCCCTCACCTGATCCACCCGTACTGCCGCCGCCCGTAGCTCCACCAGAATTGCCACCAGAGTTTCCACCTGAATCGCCACCAGAGCTGCCTCCCGTACTTCCTCCAGCAGTACCTCCACCGGTAGTATTACCGGAACCGTTCTGAGACCAAACAGCATTAGTTCCTGCGTATAAAGCGAGTGAACCATCGTTATTTAATACTAAACGTGAGCCGCCAGCACCATTTGTTTTAGAAGACCAAACAGCCGAGCCAGCTGCATTTCTTAATACCAAATTACCGTCACCTTGCAATATGAAACGTACTGCTCCATCACCATTGGTACCGCTTGCCCAGAGCGCTTGATTACTACTGGTATAGAGCACCAAATTACCATCACCTTGCAGTACTAACTGGTATTGACCATTTTCAGAGCGCAATGATTGGTTTACTGTTAACGGCTGATCAGCACCCAGCGTATTACCCCCGCTGCCAGGATCTCCGCCTGTAGAACCACCACCATAGCTGTATTCAATATGTAATAACGGCGCACGACTACTAGAACCATTAAACGATTCTGCCGTTCGTTCACCTGAACCGGTAATAATAAAGGCCATGTCATTGCCTGAACGCCAGCCAGAACGACTCACCACTTCCTGAACAACTTGCTTTAACTCTGGGCTTCTTTCATTTGATGTCGCTGCTCCAACACTATTCCAAGCTGAAGGTTGCCAACTAGCTGAAGCATTTGTGGTCGCTCGATTAGAGACATTTTTAGAGGATGTACTAAATGCTGGGGCATCATCAGTATCATGTGCTTTAATACGTAAAGAAGTACTTCCACTGTTTTTTTCATCTGTGGTGAACTGAATATAGGCTCGTGTCACAGTAGCCCCTTGCGGTAATGTGACACCTGTAAAGCGCAAACCCACCTCTTGAGTGTTGCCATCAAACACAAACTCTAGATCTGAACTCGTGGCATTGACACTGCCACTGGAGTTTTCTTCTACGTCATCCAAGCTACTTGAAATCCGAGTTTCAAAGGTAGCATTCTGCGTAGTGCCACCTCCGGAACTTCCACCAGTAGATCCACCTGTGCTGCCGCCCGTATTAGAACCGCCTGTCGATCCGCCAGTATCTCCACCAGAACCGCCACCTGTTCCACCGCCAGTGTCTGAACCACCATTACCAGGTTTAATCGTCAATGAGATCAATGCATCTTTAGCACTTGAACCGCCATCCCCAATAGTTTCCTTGATTCCCGTTTCGCCATCGCGAGTCAGTTTCTGACCATAGACATAACCCGCTTCATCTTCGCCTGCTATCCACTTGTGCATTTCCATGCCACTGGGTGCTCTGAAGTCGTTTTGCTGAGTAGTATCATCAAAAGCCATCGACAACAGAAGCAGGTCGCCTGCGTTTCCGTTAACGGATGGGAACTTACTGTCGCTATCACCATCATTCGATTCAGTCGCAACATCACGGATTGGGCTGTTGTTGTCTGCTCCGCGTACTGTGGTCAAAATCCCCCACCCTGCATGACTGTTACGAAGGTTGAACCGGTAACTTGAAGGTTCATTTCCGCTTGCCGTTTTATAGAACACCACAGTCGCCAAGTCGCGACCATTTCCACCGTTTGCGTTATTAAAGCTCAAACAGTAATCTCCGTCAGGGTTCGAGCAATGACGTATTTCATGACAACTACTCTGGCCATTATTACTCTTGAAGCAAGATGCGCCAGCCGTCCAGCCATTCCACTTGATTGGCAACAGGTCATCAGTTCGACTGACGAATGCCATTAGCAAGTCACCTTCTCGCGTACCAGAAGGAACATTTAATCGAACATCGCCATTACCGTCATAATCGGCCGTTGAGCCAACATGGCTTAAGGCTTCGTTGTTACCATTGCTGATCACGTTAACCGTTCGACGCTTGGTGGTAGCCTGATTACCAGATGAATCTGATACATTGTAAGAGATCACATAGGTACCCACATTATTGGTATTGACGCTACCGCTTTTCGAAATCTCGCCGGTGATATTGCCATCACGGTCATCACTTGCAGTCGCGCCAGGATCACTAAACCCACTACCCTGTATAACCGACATCGGAGAATTTCCAACTAAGTTAATGACTGGTCGTGTAGTGTCAGAGTTGCCGCCAGTAGAACCACCTGTACTCCCACCGCCTGCAGTACCGCCAGAGCCACCACCGGTATTGCTCCCTCCTGTATCACCGCCACCAGTATTACCACCTGTCGCAGTAAGAAGCTCGATATCCATCCGATCTAGATTAGGTCCGCCTGAACCCGTGTTGGCCATAATCCTAAGGGTATTATTACCCTGCTTCATCGCTACGGTAATGGTATCGGTTTTCCAAGAAGTCCAGCTACCGGTCAATCCAAACGGCACATTCCCTAAATTTGTTCCATTCAGAGTAACGCTTGTTTGACGGTTTCCACGACTGCCATTGGCATAACGCAGTGTCAAACGATAGTCGCCTGCCACAGGCATATTAAGATTATTCCACTCTATCCAAGTACCGTTTTTTCCATAGTCCATAAAGGCAGAACCGGTATAACCCGTCTTATTTGTTCTGGCTTTAACACCATTTTGACTCGTACTATTTTCAGCTTGGAAGGATGCTTCATATTCAACTGTGCCTCCTCCGGTTCCACCAGTAGAGTTTCCTTCGGTAGAACTGCCACCAGTGCCTGACTGAATAGTGAACGCAGCAGCATTGCCAAGATAGCAATAACCATCATTCTCAAACATTTGTACTTGATAGTTGCCTGCCGCTAAATTGCTAAAGCTCAATGAACCCGACGCCCCATTAGTATATTGATAGGCTGAATAGCTATCACTGGTTTGACATGTTGCGTTCAAAGAACCGCTTGGAAAGATACCAACCCAGTCTTGGGCACTACCGGAGCCATTGATATATTCAATCGAAACAGCTTCACCTAGAATATAAGTCGCTTTAGACGTACTGATAGCGGGTTCGGAATTTCCACCGCCGGTATTAGAGCCACCAGTGCCTCCACCTGTATTTGAACCACCCGTACTTCCACCGTCATTAGCTGCTAGCCACCAGCTACCATTAACGCCATTACCCTTGGTATCGCCCGTAGCATTATCTTGAGCATAAAAATAAACAGGTCGCCCGTTATACGCAGCTTGTTTAGCGCCGTCATTACGGGTAATAGTTGATAAACCAGACAAGCCCGACGCCACAGAGTCTTCCACTAGTACCGGCGGCCATGCTGTGGCACACCCACCATTACAGTTACTGCCATTTGAACCTTGATCGTTATCAAATACATATAGAGTGAATCCCGGCTTTGATGAACCGGCACCGCCAACTAAACGGCCATCTACACGAGATACTTCACTGACGTTATTGTTCCCGCCCGATCCGCCACTGTCGCCATTCACAGACAAAGCAGCCAGATAAGCCACCACGTCATTTACTTCCTGAGCATTTAACTCTAATGGTCTGATATCAGAGTCGGCCCCAGCAACATCACGCGCGCCTTCGTTATACTTCTCAACCACCGCTTTTAAAGTGCTGATACTGCCATCGTGCATGTAAGGCCCTGTCAGACCAAGCTCTCTTAATGACGGCACTTTAAATAATTTATGGTCACGATCTCGACCTGTTACTTCTGCCCGACCAATATCATCATTCATCGCTAAACCATTATTACGGAAGCTTTCATCGGTAAAGTTAACGCCGGAGTGGCAACCACTACAACGCGCTTTGCCTTCAAATAAATCTAAACCACGTCGTTCCGAATTAGACAGGATATTGATATTGCCGGCTCTAAATTGGTCAACACGGTTTTCAGGTGAAAATTGGATTGCTTCAAAGCTGGCTAACGCTGCGGCAATGTTAGTCTCGGTAACTTGCTCACCATAAACCTGTTGGAATCGATTAGCGTACGAACTATTGGAAAGAAGACGCTGCACCGCTTCGGCTATCGGTAAGTTCATTTCGTGTGCGGCTGCGATAGGCACCAAGGCCTGCTTATCAAGTGAACCCGCCATGCCACTCCAGCCTTGCAGACTAGAGAACAAGCGATTTTGCAGCATCGGGGTATTTCGAGTTCCGGCATCCGTTGGTTCATTGCCCCTGGCAATATCGAGCCCATCGGTAAAGGCGTCTACATCGTTATGACAGGTCGCACATGAGGTGGTTTGTTGCTTGGATAATATCTCATCAGAAAAAAGCTCTTCGCCTAAAGCGGCGGCTTGCAAGCTAAACCGGTCTACACCAGTAACGTTATTCAGCAAGGGCTTTAAATGATCGGGTACCTGATTAACCAAAACTGTATTAGCTGAAGTATTGGTTATAGCATTTGCATTATATGCAATTTCATAAGCACGCCGACTCACGTTTGATACTTTGACTTCATCAAGAAGCAATAGACCCGATGAGCTTTCTGGCCCAATATGCACTGAACCAGAGGTTCTGAGCGTACCAAAACCATTGGCTAAGCGAGTCGCAACTTGATCGCCATTTACATAGAGTGTCATCTCTTTAGATGTAGGGTCAAACGTAAACGCGATATGCGACCAATTATTGGTTGAAATACTGCCGCCATTAATAGTAATACGATTATTTGAGCCATCCGTAATTGCAGCATTCACACTACTGCCACCTGAAAGATAAACTTCTAGACCTCCATCCATATTGAATAATCGAATCGCGCCATTGCCACTGAGCTTTTTCACCCAGAAATCAACCGATACGCCTTCGGTTAGTGAGCTCCAACCTTTGTTTTTATTGACATTAATATAGTTGCCGCCATTGAAATAAATCGCCTGACCATTACGGCCAACAATTTCATCACGGTTATTATATTCAAGCGGAAAACGAGCACCGCTGAGTGTGCCGTTATTGAAATTACCCGAGGTATCATTAGTACGCGTTTTCTGGAAAATACCGGCACGGTTGAGCTGTTCATTCATGCCGTAATACAGGATATAGTTGCCGTCAGTATAATCATCAAAAGCGACTTCAGAATAGTCTCGAGAATTAGAACCAAAAATTGGATAACTTGGACCGCGTACTGAGTATGGAATTTTTAGATCTTCAACATCTTTATAAGGCGACCACATAGTGGTGAATGCCCCAGGAGACGAAATAAACAAGCGGCGACCTGTTGATGGTAGAGAGTCTGTGTCAGCACGGTTTCGGTTAATCGGTCCATCAATATGACGCACCGCCCAACCTGTCCAACGCCCTACTACACTGGTGCCGGTTCGTCGTCCTGAAGTACCATCATTTGATGCTTGATAAAAAAGCTCTGCACCATCATGGCTAATCCAAGGGTAAGCGCCTTTCACCAACTCTCCACGGTTATAATCATTACCTGTTGCATCGAGAATAGGTTGTTGCGCTAGCGGATAGCGCTCTGCGAACGGTAGGCCTTCAATATTGGTATTTCGGTCATCAAAATACATGTTGGCTAATGATTTGGGCGCCGTCCAGTTTGTTGTTGACCCAGATGTTGTGGTGTAACTGTATACGATGTTATCTATTTTACCGTCATTGTCAGGGTGGCCCTGACAAAGCACCAAGCGACCATCAACCGTGACAGATGGCTCAATACATTTAAAATCAGCCCCACTTTGTAATCGTAAACGGTTAAACGAATTTGTAAAATCAGCCCTAATAAGCTGTGCGTCGCGCGTGTTGGCATTACTCACAATAAAGGTTGCTTTACGTATCCCCATTTGTTTATTGGTTTTTGTATGATAAACCAAGGCTTTATAGGTTTTATGAGTGCCTGTAGCTTGGTAACTACCATTTGAATTTGAGGGGTAAGGATTTTCACCCGAAACGGCTGGGTCAGGTACGACGCCTAACCAGTTATGCTGAATATCAGTTGCTTCGGTATTCAACTCAAGTGAAATACTGTTACCGAATGCACCTTGATTAAAGTTCACGGTATTGTCGCTGTTTCGACCAATTCGTTCTGGGCGAAAGGCACTCGCAAACCAACCTTTAGATTGTGTTCTAACAAAAATTCGGCCGTCCCATGTTTCTGCCGCGCCATTTCCACCAAAGCCGTGATCGATAACTTTAGGAAAGCCCAATTGGCGGCTATCATTCAATGAATAAAGTGCTGCACTCGGGGCTGAGAATTGACCAGTACTAGTTGCTGTGCCGCCTCCCGTTCCACCGCCGCTAGAGCTTCCGCCATCACTTCCACCAGAACCACCGCCTGTATTTCCTGTTGAGCTACCGCCAGTTGAGCCATCCCCATTTGCTGTGTCGGTGCTCCAGACAGGTGAATTTGAAGACGTGTAAATAACGGCATTGCCATCCCCTTGCATCACAAAACGCGTCGCACCTGTTCCATTTGTGCCACTCGCCCAAACGGGCGAACCTGAAGTCGTGTACAGTACTAGATTACCATCGCTCTGCATGTTTAGCCTACTAGCATTCTGGCCATTGGTTTTTGATGACCATAGCGCGCTATCTGAAGACTGCTCCCTTAAAACAAGATTGCCATCGCCCTGAAAATTGAAACGAAAAGCGCCATTAGAAGATTCTAAATATTGTCCTTGGCTGAGTTGTTGATTGACCTGAAGGGTATCCGCTGCTTGGACATAACTAAACCCAAAAATGAAAACCAACGCGGTTAGCGCTACCCCGACTTTATTTTTCATTATAAACACCTATTTATCGTCTATGCACTAATCCGAAAACAGCCAAGTTAAACTCTAAGCTATTTATTAGATCGGTTAATATTTCTTATTCTGGCATTAGATAAAACCCTCCCCCCTTTTAACATGAATGTATTGATGATATGTAACGAAATGTTAACCAGTAGACATAGAAAAGGCTGATGAAATATTCAGCGATTATTCGCCATAGACATAAGTCATTCCTATACTTATTTGTATGACCTACGCTATAAATATCTGTATAACCACCTCTCTAGCAAGAGAAACACTGAAAATCGAGAACCGTAAATGAGTAACAACCCACTTCTTTTTCCGCAAGTAATTCTGTTCGACTGGCATGGCACATTGGCTAACACGCTAGAATCTATGTACCAAGCAATTGAAGAGATGCTGCCACAGTTAGAAGAACTAGGTCTAACTAAGCACTTGGTGCCAGAAGAACTAGCTAAAACCGATGAAGATGAAAAGCTGCTGCGTTATATTCGAATTTTCCATCACCTACACCCTCGTGTATTAGCCGAACAAAGAGTCTCAAGAACGGATATTTTTGATGCTATTTTTGGTGATAATGATTCTGCACGTTCAATCGCCCATCAAGCCTACAATAAGTGCTACCGAACACATTACGGTAAAGTCACACCTTATCAGGGTGGCATTTTTAGCTATATCGATTTTTTAAAGTCAATCGGTATTAAAGTCGGCGTTGTCACCAACCGCAGTCGCGAATTTTTATCCAATGAGTTAGCGGTAATTGATGAAGGTCGCTGGGTAAATTTATTTGATCTCACCCTTTGCGGAGATGAAGCCAAACGATATAAACCTGCTCCTGACGGCATTATTGAGGCCTGCAAAAAGCTTGGCTACTCTTTAGGCAAGCATGTTTGGTATGTTGGAGACAGTGTCACTGATATGATTACCGCAGAAAAAGCCGGCGTCAGTTCCATTTTTTATAACGGAGCTCATTGGGAACACGACTGGTTTTTACGTATGTTCCCCGAAGCCGAGGTCGAACACCACAAACCAGATGCGATCGTCGATAACTTTGATCAGTTAATAGATTTACTTGCTGCTAGCCAACGAACAACACAAACAAACTCCAAAACAATAAATATTGAAAAAGCTCGCCCTGCCCGGCACCCTTCGAGAGAACCCTTGCCATTAAGAGACGAGCCCGATTGGCACCCTGCTATTGCGAACTTAACACCACCCACTGTGATTTTATTTGATTGGCATGCCACCTTAGTCGATACGCTAGATGCGATGTATCATGCGGTTGATGATATGTTAAAAGAAATACGAGAAATGGGGTTAATAGAACATTTGGTCAGCCGTGAAGAGTGCCGTTCACCTGACGACTATAAGTTGGTTGAATATGTCATCAATAATATGAGCTTACACCCCAAAGTAAAACTGGATCGTAAAATTTCACGCACCGACATTTTTGAAGTGTTGTTTGGCGATAATGATCCGGCAAAAAAAATTGCCCATCAAGGCTTCACCAAACATTACCGGAACTACTATGGCACAGCCTTACCCTTTGAGCCGAAGGTAAAACATGTACTTGAAGGTTTAAGAAGCTTAGGTTTGAGGATTGGTGTGATCACCAACCGTGACCGTGAATTCTTTGTTGATGAACTATCAACCATTGAAGGCACTGGCTGGCAGGGTTTATTTGAGACCGAAATTTGTGGCGATGATACTGAAAAACGTAAACCCCATACCGATCAAATAGTCAAAGCTGCAGAAAATCTCGGCTGCTCACTCGATGCCAGTATCTGGTATGTCGGTGATAGTACAACCGATGTTATTTCTGCTAAATCGGCAGGCATAACTTCGGTTTTCTTCAATGGCGCAATGTGGGATCAACCCTGGTTAAATAAAATATTTCCAGGTTCTCAACGTTACCCACATAAACCCGATGTGGTCGTGAATGACTTTTCTGAATTCTGGGCAATGGTATTAGCCTGCCAGAAAAAAAAGACTAGCTTTTAGGTTTTCCCGGAAAAAAAATATTAGTCGTTTCTTGGTAGCGTTTATATTCAGGACGTTTCTGCACTGAATAAAACTCTGCTGGCACTGCCCCGGTATAATACACCAAGGTAAAATACATAATTCGCGATACAAACAGTAAGCCTAATACCAACGGTATACACAACAATAGCGACTCTGTTGAAAATAGTATCAACATAGAAGGCACTGACGCGACTAATAGCGCATTCCACACCATCCACTCGGCAAAGTAATTGGGATGACGACTATAGCGCCATAAGCCAACATTGCAGACCTTGTTCTTTAAACCTTGGTCTTTCATATCCTGCATGAATTTTAATTTTTGGATATCTGAAACTGATTCAATACCAAATGCGATCACCCAAAGTAGCAACCCAAGCCACTCAAAAATTGATAAAGCTTCTGAGGTATTTGCACCGATAATAAATGCAGGCATGGCTAAAAATGACGCGTTTGCCAAGCCTTGAAGGAGGATGTCTACTTGCATTACCACAGAGGTATTGCTAATTTTTGCTTTCTCCCAGCGACGATGCTGAAATTGGTAGCGAGGTAATTCTCTATCAAGCAAACCCATCTTCCACATTTTTAGTGCGCCTAGCCCCATACGTAAGCCCATAAAAATATAGACAAAGCTCACTAGAACCTTACGTAGCCAGTACCCCTCACCTAAAAACAATGTCAACACGCCGATTAATACCAAACCCCAGGGCCACGCGATATCGACATAAGACATACGTCCAGTTTTCCAAGCTGGAATACAAACAACAAATAAAAACAGTGTCATTTGCAACACACCATTTACTAAACTAATTTCAGACAGGCTTTGGGTATAAAACAATACAGCCCAACCGAGTAAGTAAGGTATAAATGGGAAAAACTTTTTCATGATGAATCCTGGCAATATAGACACCCCTTTGATCAAAAGAGGTTTGGAGTTAATGACACTTACTTAAGAGAAAATATTATTTTTGTCTTTCCCGCGCAGGCGGGAATCCATGATAAATACTGGATATAAGTCAAAATGGATCCCCGCCTACGCGAGGATGACGAACCAAAGTAAGCGCCATTCGGGTATGGCACAAAAAAGATTAAACCAGTTTCATTAATGACTCTTTAGAAAAGTCTTGTAGTTCATCAAATCGCTGCTCTTTTACTTTCAGTACCCATTCAGGGTCCTGCAACAAAGCACGTCCCACTGCCACGAGTTCGAACTCGCCTTGTTCAACACGATCAGACAAGCCTTGTATAGAGCCTGACTCAGCACCGGCCTTATCGGTCATCGCTAAGCTGGAGCCATCTTCGTCTATAAAGCTACTATCTAAACCCACACTACCCACGGTGATCACTGGCTTACCAGTTAACTCTTTGGTCCAACCAGCTAAATTCATATCTGAACCCTCAAATTCCGTTTCCCAAAAGCGACGCGTACTACAATGAAAAATATCCACCCCAGCATCTACTAAAGGATCTAGAAAAGCCTTAAGCTCTTCAGGGGTTTCAGCCAAACGTGCACTGTAATCCTGTTGTTTCCATTGAGAGAAACGAAGAATAATTGGAAAATCTGGCCCGACCCTTTCTCGAATAGCCGCCACGATTTCAGCGCCAAATTGGGCGCGTGAAGGTAACTCTCCGCCGTATTCGTCTTCTCTAACATTAGTACCTTGCCAGAAAAACTGGTCGACGAGGTAACCGTGAGCACCGTGTATTTCAACTGCATCAAAACCGATTTTTTGTGCATCTTCGGCAGCTTGAGCAAAGGCCTCAACGACATCGTTGATATCGTTTTGGGTCATCGCTTCACCATTAGGCTTACCGGGTTTGAACAAACCAGAAGGGCTATAGGCAGGAATGTCTTCACCTAACTCTTTTGTCGCCTTACGTACTGACCCAACATGCCATAATTGTGGTGCTATTTTGCCTCCTTTTGCATGCACAGCGTCAACCACCTTTTTCCAACCAGCTAAAGGACCTTCACCATGCATTTGAGGTACTCTAGGGTACCCTCCAGCAGCTTTATGTCCAACCGTCGTGCCTTCAGTTATGATCAAACCAACCTCATTTTCTGCCCGACGCTCATAATAGGCCACGACCATATCATTCGGCACGCCACCCGGAGAAAACGTGCGTGTCATCGGCGCCATTACGATTCGGTTCTTTAGCTTCAAAGGGCCAAGTTCGATGGCCTTAAATAATGCGTCTGTATTGCTCATTCTTTGCTCCGAGTTTATTTGTATTTTTTCAGTAAGAGAGTTTCAAATTGTGACATTGTTTGTTGCAGTAAATCTTTACCATGTAAGCGCGCATTGTAGATCGCGCCTTTGCAACCAAAAATAAATAAGCCAGCCATGCCTTTAGGGTTATCAAGATATACAAACTCTCCGCTTATTTGGCCGTCTTGCATCACCTTCGTCACCCAAGCTAGTTCAATTTCGTCCAAGTCTTTTAACGACGCGACCATATCATCAGATAACTTATGTAAATCACTATGTAGGGCGCTAAGAGGACACATTTTGTGATTGGCTAAGGCATGCTTCATGGCTGTCTGAAGGTAGCGCTCTAACTTATTCCATTGAGAGTCAGCTTTTGCATCGAAGTGTTCAAGACCTTGCAATAACCACTGATGCGTCCACTCGCATAGGGCCAAACCTAGATCTTGCTTTTTAGGAAAGTGATGATGAACACTAGCTTTAGAGATACCCAATTCACGCGCAAGATCCAAATAGCTAAAGCCATTAAACCCATGCTCACGTAATAAATCTGCAGACAGTTCAACGAGTTGTTGTTTGGTGTTCATAGACAGCCCAAATTAATATTTGGAAACAGCCTACCTACCGATAGGTAGGCTTGGCAAGAATATTTAACTTAGGACGACAATAAAGACTGTTCCACTGATAGAACAAAATAGAGGGGAGATAGTAATTTATACTCTTTCTTGAATAGCTTTAAGAAAGTAATTCTTCCAGATTTTTTTATCCGCTGCTTCAGGGTTTTCAAACATCGCATAGCCTTTTTTCATCCGGCCATTTGCGGAGTAACGAAGCGGTTTGGCTTTGCCACAGGCAATTAAATCATCTGACTCAACGATTTTGAAGGCTAGGCCCCCAGGGGACCAGGAGGCGCAGATTTCTTCGTCAGCAAATAAAGCCGCACCGGTGAAAAAATGCTTTGCTTCGAGCTGAACACCAACTTCTTGATCAATTTGAAGGTCTGACATTAACTGAGATAATTTCTCTAAATACACTTTCGCCATATATATTTATTCTCTTAATCAATTAATAACTAAGTGGAAACCTAAGACTACTGACTTATGTCTATAAAACATACTAAATTGATTCAATTAATCGTATCGTTTTGTAACACAATACAAGGTCAATATGCGTTGTATACCTTAATGTATCCACATTAGCGAATTTTGAGCATGCCACTTTACACGTTATTTTCAAGACACTTTTTCGAATTATTTGCACACATGTTTAAGCAGAGTACTTTGCTTAAAATGCACCGCTTGCTAAACTCGCCCGAAATTGCTTCTTATCAATATCGGCCAATAAGGTTTCACTCCAATGAAATACCAAAAACAAACTAAGTCACTATATTTAAAACAGTGTTTGTTCTTATGCATGTTACTTTTTTCCAGCCCAGCATTCTCAGGTCAACCTGGTGATAGCCATCATAAACATACAACAAAAACTATACCCTCAAACATGACACAACCTAAAATAGCTTTGAGCATATTCTACGACGAGATGGATGGATTTAACTTGGTGATCTTGACTGAGAACTTCCGCTTTCTACCGCCACAGCGAGCATCAAAAGAGGAAATAATGGTACTTGAGGGACACGCTCATATTTTTATAAATGATGTGAAAATTCTCAGGACCTATGGCAAGGACATTCATCTTCCTGAGCACTTGTTCAAAAATGGACTTAACAAACTGATGGTGTCTTTGAATAATCACCAACACGCGACCTGGGCCACTGAATCTGGACAAGATATTATGGCAACTATCTTGGTCGATACCAACACCAACTCAAGCCAAGATAAATAACAAGATATACTAGAATGTATCGCCCACAAAAAAGGAGGGCTACCTGCCCTCCTTTCTATGTCACTTTCTTGAGCTGCCCATTATAAAAGAGGCTCTAAGAGAGGCCAGATCATTGTTGCTAAAGCCAATGAACCTGCTGGTGTTGGGTGAATATCATCTCCTTCTACTTGTGACGCAGGAATTTGACCACGTGGATCAACAAACTCACAATTTGCGTTACTTGATGTTTCACAGGCATAACCCAGTAGATCATCACCGTAATTTAGCGCTTTAGTCAGGTTAGTATTGCCTCTTGGAAGATCATAATAGCCCAACCAGATAACATTCGAAACGCCATCGTTATCCATCTGATTTAGTAAATTAACACCGATAACATATTGATCTTCTATCAAGCCACGGCAAGATCTTGAAATATTCCATCTCCACCAATGCGTACGACATCCATAAGGATCAAATAAAGTAGCAGGAATCAGAATATCATTACCCGCACCATCCATTACAATGGTCTCGATATTGGCATCATCACCTTTTGCGTCTTGATACTGTTGATCGACAGCAGTGGCTAAAATCCCACCCGAAAGTTCTGCACCACTAAGAGTATAATCCCGGAAAGTTTCACCCGCCCAAGATTCTAGGTTAGCTTGAATCTGACCATTTAGATCAAAAATTGAATCACCTAAAGTGACGACTTCATTTCGGTCTGCATTCGTCACATAACTGCCACCAGAACAACCAACTACAGAAGCTCCGATTACGACCATGCTCGCTAATTTAACTATTTTCGAAGTGAGATTTTTCATTTATTATTTTCTCCAATATTTATTATTTTTTTACTACTAGGTTTTTTCTACTACTAGCTTTTCTACTACACGATTATTGTAGCGGTAGTGGTTAAGACAAAACCCAGCGTATTGCGTACTATTTTGGAGACAAGGGGGGCACCAGGCATGTTTTAAGTGCGTTATGCGGAAGGTGTATTCTGGGGCTGATAAATAACCCAATTATTCTTGCCAGACTGCTTCGCTTGATACATGGCAGAATCGGCATGCATTAATAAGTCCTCGACGGAGGTTTCATTGCTAGACATCTTAGCGATACCTATACTTGCAGAACATTTAACGCCAGCGTGTTCATCTGAAAGTTTAGTGCCGGTTAAAGATTGCATTATTCTATTAGCGATATTGCCCAATTGCTCATCATCAAAGCTCTTGATAATGATACCAAACTCATCTCCACCAAGCCGGGCAACTACATCAGTCGCTCTAGCATTTTCCTCTAACGCTTTAGCGACAGCTTTGATTAGCTCATCACCTACATAATGACCATAATTGTCATTCACTGATTTAAAATCATCTAGGTCAATAAACACCGCTGCAAAGCTTCTCTCAAAACGTTTAGATTCAGCTAAACTAACATGTAGCTCTTCGTCAAAGCGTCGTCGGTTCAATAAGCCTGACAAGGTATCATGATTAGCTAACCAAGAAAGCTCTTCTTCAGCCTTAACCCGTGCAGAAATATCCACTGCCACAGAAAGAACTTGCCGTGTTTGTTCATCATGGTTATACAAAACAGCATGACGCCAAGCTAAATGTAAGCTTTCGCCACCCCGTGTTTTCAGAGATGCTTCGTGCTGAAACTCACTTAATTCGCCTGAAATGACCTCTTCTATCCGGCGCCCTACTCTCTCTGTTTCGCCACACTCCGTGAGAAGTGAAATAAAAGGCTGACCTTGCATTTCTCTGGCTGAGAAACCACTTAGCCTAACAGCAAATTTATTGCTCAACTGCATTTTGCCATCTTCATCCTGGATAATAATAATGGCATGAACGGTATCTAACAACTGACTAACAAAATCCCGCTCTTTCTCTAGCTCTTCTCCCCGGCACTCTAACTGGCTAGCGCGTTTCTCTAACTGCCCCTGCAATGTTTCAAGCTCATGACTAAGTTTAAAAGCCGTCGCGTTGAGTATGTCAGTTTCATCACTAAACAGTTGCCGCTTTCTCAAGTGACTAAACGACTGTTTTGCATCAGAGAACCTATTTTCGGCCAGTAGAGGAAGAATATTGGCGGTTTTCTTTAAGCGAGACATAGGTCGCCATAAAAGAATTAATAAAAACAACTCAGCCACAATCAGAGAGAAAATACTGATACGTATGCTTTCCGTTTGAGACTGTTGCATACTAAAAACATCTCTAGACACATCAGAGATGACCACAACTTGATTATCTTTAATCGGTAGGGCTCTTAACTCAAATACTTGATTATTAATATCGACAAGGTGTACACCTTCGGTCAATTGTTTGAGTGAATAGAGCGTTGATGCACTATTAATAATAGCTTTGCTGTTTTCAGGGTTAGTCAGCGCAACCAAGTTTTTTTCCCATGAGGGAATAAATTCCTGAAACTCTGTTAAGCCCTTCTGGTTCGTTAATAAACCCGTATCAATTTTTGATATATGTTGAAACTGCAACATGATATTACTTAAGGGCTCGGATAAGACCAAGGCTCCAATGGCTTGATCTTCATAAAAAAGAGGCGTGCCACCTTGGACATAACAGCGAGAATCACACTTCACTGCCCACTGAGGACTCGCCGAGGAAATAATTAAGTCAACCATAGCGCGTTGGCCTGGGTTACCGACTTTGGCAAGTAAGCCACCGTTTTGAGCATAAACAGAAATACTGTCAACACCCGAATCCATCTCAAGGGACCAACTCAATTCATCCAGTTTGTCTTGAATTTGTTGTACTTCATCATTCAGTATTGAAACGACCAAACGATCATCAAGTGTCGTGGTATTGGCAATTTGAATTATTTCTTCTGCGGCAATTTCTATCAGACTGGCTAACTGTAATTTATTCTGGTCATAGATGTGGCTACGACCAATTTCGAATTGACGTAAGGTAGATTCAGAGACAAACACGAGAAAACCGGCAATAATGGTAGCCAGTATTAAACTGGACAAGCTGAATGCTTGCCATTTAATACTAAAATACCGTTTGCTAATGGCCTGCTCACTCATTCCGATTTACCACTTATACGCTAGTTGTAACATCGCAGCTGTCCAATACACGGCAGTTGCCCCCGCAGGGTTATCACGACTGAATAAGCGATTCCCCCCTTCGATATAATGGAACTCAGCCCTTACGAGCCAATTTTCATCTGGACGATAAGTCGAACCAACATTAATATCCTTCCATTTACTGACTAGATCTATATGACCTTTAACATGAGGTTGAGAATAGTCATAACGCAAATATACATCCCATTGATCATCTATTCGATACAGACCTTGGAGATAAAAGGCCTCTTCATAAAAATTAGAATTTCTAGCTAGTTCAGCATTATCATAAAATTCTTGAATCACTGCACTTGCCCCACCATCAACGCCCGATAATGTTGCAAAGGTTTCGAATGCTGTGCTTTTTAGATAGCTAAGAAACGTTCCCCCTGCCCCCCCATTAAGCTGATTTATCGTTGCTTCGGTTAACGAGCGAGTCACGTCAGTATTTATTCTTGTATTGAATTTATGCCTGGAATATTCAAATGTGATAGACCAATCAAAACGGTTGTACTCAATAGAAGTCACCATATTTTCAGAATAAAAGGATGAATTTTCGCCAAAAAACTCTACATCGAACTCTTCTGGGTTTAAACCATATAGTGCAGCATTTGATGTAAATGACGGACTAACGTCAACATTATACTCTGGCTTAAAATAGGTGAATCCGACCCTAAAACCATCAAATTCAGAACCATAGGTAATTTTAGCCAAGATGCCTTTGTTTCCATCAAATTCATCTGGATTAAGACGGGCAGCTTCTTTTAACTCTTCTTTTTCTTCAACGGGGTTACTGAAAAACACCTGAAAACTAAGACGATTTTCACCTATATCACGATGTGCAAAAAATTCAACACCATCCGCAGAATAAAATGAATTACGCGTCATATCATAATAGAGTGACTGAGGCATGATAATACCTGTCCGAGTATGTGGTATATCTCGGGTCTCATTATAGAAACCAAAAGAGGATCTAATTCTTCCTAGTCGGGCGCCAACGGTATAATTCATACCTTGAATAAAAGGGTAACTGAAAAATGCAAAGTCTATTCTGGTTTGAATACCAGTTGCAGGACTAACCTCCCGACCTAATAGCTGTGAAGAAAAACTAAGCTTATCGATTACTTTAGTATTCACCAACATACCGGCTTCCCAAAAATCAAACGAAAGCCTATCGTCGGTACTACCTAAGAAATTATTATCAGTGGTGGAAATAATTGTCTGACTAACAAAACCTTGAATACTGGTATGTTGAAACCAGTCATTTTCTTCTGCATGCGAGTTGATACCCACCATCAATAAAGGTAAACATAGAACATACAGGCTTACCTTATTTAATTGATAATATCTTAACATTTTCATTTAAAGTCTCTGATTGAATATACCCTATCGCTCCTGGGGTGCTCGCCACCTGCTCCATCATATCTTTGACGCTATTAACCAGTATCGGCCTCTCGCCAGTCCCCGAATATACCAGTCTATGCCAAACCGACTCTAGCTGCCTAGGAAAAACCTTGAGTAAATCACGGCAGAATGCTTTATGGGTATTGTCTTTATTAGGCAGAACAAATACTGAAATAGGCTTACCATCCGGCCATAAATACTTCTTCATGGTAAAGATAGAACGCAAGTTTTTTAATTTCAATGTATTCTGAGGGACAGAGGGGTTCGTAATAACATTAATGTTATCCGCATAGGCATTGAGGCTGTGTAATGATACACAGGCCAAAACAAGCCAAAAGAAATAGCGTTGTAGTTTAATCATTAATTTTGAAAGCAATGTTCTATCATCGCGGTATCTATCCAGCATATAAATACAAAATATAGCATCTATGAAGGTTTAGGCTAGTAACATTAGTAAATAGTGCCTGAACGTTCTAGTTCCAAGAATTATTCATATTCGAAAATTTTTTCGCAAAAGGTGATCAAGTTATTACATTCTGCCATTTAACAATAGCATGATTAATTAAGCCCTCTCCCACTAAAAGCGTACAAACCAACCTTAAAGTACGCAATTAACGCCCCGCCATGCAAAAGTACATCCGAACTGTGTAATATACCTTAAGACAACGTGGCATAAAGGATTTAATAACGATAAAAAACATATCACATTCTACTGATCAACGGCCTTTGCCGCAAAAAACGAACAGCAACCAGCAACATAACAAAGATAATAATGACCTTGTTTGGTATCACTATGATTACCGGTATTTTCCGTGCCTTTAAATTTACAGAACCGATACAGCCAAATTTCGATCGCTGTACTACAATTATCTGGTCACTCTCGATATTAGCCAATGCGATATTAGCCAATGTTTTTTGACTGAAAAGTGAGTTAGTGCAGCCAAAATATGCTTGATGAAATTTATCCAAGGTTACTCCTTGAAATCATTCCTGACGATCTCAAACTCAATAGTTTGGATATTCAGCGATTAATAGCGGAACATAACTCCGGCGCTACTTCAAGTAGTGTTTACGGGCAGTTAATCAAATCTATTTACGTCGACAACCCTGAATCAAATATCGGCATGCAATTTGGAAAATACCTACTTCCCTCCAGTCTATGTGATTTTTCCAGAGTATTGGTAACTGCTACTAACCTCAAAACAGCAATGGAGCTTCTGGGACGACACTGTTTTATTCACGGTGCCAGCTATTACCCTTATATTGCAACACGCAATGGCGTTGCCTCTGTCTCGATGACATTTCCCTTTAAGAATAATGTACCTGACGCCCAAAAACGATATTGTGCAGAGGCAGCGTTCTCTTATTTAGTCAATTTCTTTAGAGAAACCATCAGTACTGACTTTAAACCTAAGCGGGTATCCTTTGCTTTCGATCAACCAAATTACGCAAAAGAATACCTGTCCTTGTTTGGTGACCAAATTGGTTATAATAGCCCGTTAAGCTTATTCGAGTTTGATGAACAATTACTCTATAAACCCTTTTCAACCAGCAACCCGACGCTTCACCAAATGTATTTTAATAAATGTCTTGATGAGCAGCGCCTAAAAGAGAAGCATCATGATTTCGAATATAAAGCGATTTCTTATCTTTTACTACACCACCCTGAATCATTTAATAGCAAAAAACTTGCAACTAAACTCAACATCTCCATCCGTGGTTTACAGAAAAAATTAAATAAGCAAGGCCTGTCATTTTCTCATATCGCTAACTTGGCACGCCGTGAACTAGCCAAAATATACTTAGTCCAAGAGAAACGAAACATAGACTACACCGCTGAGCAACTGGGATTTCAGACAGACTCAGGTTTTAGGCGCTTTTTTAAAACAGAGTTTAGTAAAAATCCGGCCGAATATATCAAAGAAATCGATGAGCTACTGATAAGTAAAACACTTTAGTCTTACATCCCCCCCTTCTTAACCTAATTTCTGATTAAGAATTGGTTAATACGCAATATTTTTAGTAATTTACACGCTATAGCTATCGTAATTTATCAAAATAAGATTTAAGCTTTTCTATTCTGTCTTTAATTTTCACTAGGCTATGACTCACCCATGAAAATCATCAAAAAATCGTCCAAACTTGATAATGTATGTTATGACATTAGGGGTGAGGTCGCGCGCGAAGCCAAGAGACTTGAAGAAGAAGGCCACCGAATACTAAAGCTGAATATTGGCAACCCTGCACCCTTCGAGTTTGATGTGCCAGAAGAGATCCAAACCGATGTAATACGTAACCTTCCAAACGCACAAGGATACAGTGATTCAAAAGGCTTATATTCAGCCCGAAAAGCAGTAATGCAACATTACCAGTCACAAAAAATTCTCAATGTAGATATCGAAGATATTTATTTAGGCAATGGCGCTAGTGAGCTTATCGTCATGTCAATGCAAGCCTTACTGAACAATGGTGACGAAGTACTTATACCTGCACCTGACTACCCCTTGTGGACTGCTGCCGTGACCCTGAGTGGTGGACAGCCAGTTCATTATAAATGCGATGAAGAACTTAACTGGTACCCTGATGTAAAGGATATCGCTAGTAAAATCACTAAAAACACCAAAGCACTAGTCATCATCAATCCTAACAATCCTACAGGCTCTGTCTACCCTAAAGCTATTTTAGAGCAGTTAGTGGAATTAGCCCGCGAACATGATTTGATTCTGTTAGCAGACGAAATCTACGACAAAATATTATATGACAAAGCACGTCATGTGCCTCTGGCGTCGTTATCAAGTGACATTCTTACATTGACCTATAACGGTTTATCCAAAGCATACCGCGCTGCGGGTTATCGTTCAGGCTGGATGATGATCACAGGTCCAAAACATACGGCCGAAGATTTCATTGATGGTATTGATATGCTGGCCTCAATGCGGCTCTGTTGCAATGTTCCTGCTCAATATGCAATTCAAACAGCCTTAGGTGGATATCAAAGCATTAATGATTTAACGGTGCCTGGTGGTCGCTTATGGGAGCAAAGAGAACTAGCATGGTCTATGTTGAATAAAATTAACGGCGTATCATGCGTCAAACCGGATGGTGCGTTATATATATTTGTAAAGCTCGACCCAGCAGTCTACCCGGTATTAAACGATGAAAAACTGGTTCTAGATCTTTTAAAGCAACAACGGATTTTGATTGTCCACGGTACAGGATTTAATTTAGACGATTCCCAACATTATCGGTTTGTATTTCTACCTCGTGTAGATGTCTTACGAGATGCCATTAATCGTTTCGAGATTTTTTTGGCAGGCTACCAACAAATTCCTCAAAGCCTTACGACGGAAAAAGGTTAAACCAACAGCAGATGTTTGATATACATATTGAAGAATTTTATCTAGATTCTACAAAAATTTTAAAGCAGCTTTATCAGTCTTTTCCGAAAAAGACTAATGTGTTCGTTGAAGATATCGCTGGGCCAGACCAACCTGACGATTACGGGCTTCATTGCGACCGATTCCAGTGTTGTTTTGGCGCAATGCTCTGGCTAGAAAATGAAAGCTTCCTGCGTTTCGAAGGCACCTTACGACAAGAATCGATCGATCAAGCCTCATTAACTGAAAAGGGCTTAAGGATGATGGCGAGCATCTGTCAGGATGAATATGTCAATACTATTACCGACTCAATAAACCCTAAAATTAAAGGTTTAAAAGGCTTACCAAATATCGATAGCCTGAATCATATAATCAAACACGGTACGTCCAGCCAACTTGGCTTGGTGGTTCAACATTTATTTCAAAAATTTCACTAGGCTATTCATTAGCGAAGTCATTAGAGACGTCATTAGAGACGTCATTAGAGACGTCATTAGAGACGTCATTAGAGACGTCATTAGAGACGTCATTAGAGACGTCACTCGACATTTCTTGAAATACTTTTCTAGACACTTTATTAGTCAGCACCGTTCTATTCTGAATAACGTATTTCATAAAGTATGGCGTCTTCATAGCCACATATTATTTTATGAAAACCCGATAATTTCCGATCTAGTTTGTCTGAACCGCTATCGACCCTTAGTGGTCGTCCTTCCAAAGCCATGACTTTATTTTGAGTGGATACAAATTGTAAGTTCTCTAAGCCCGCATATTCAATAATACGTGGACTGACTTGCTGGTTTCCACGCCCTAGAATAACGCCTTGGCCTCCGATTACTGACAACATAATCCGAATGTTCGTATAGCTCTGAATAAGTTCGTATAATTCAGATTCATGCGCATCCCTTACCAAGAGTTCTCCTTGATACCAAACATCGACCCCTAACAGCGTAGGTTCTTCAATTCCCAATGCTTCTTTGAAGGCTCTTAACGTGCCGCCTGAACCCAGAATATATAAATAGTCCTCGTCTATTTCCTCAACCAGATAAGCAGCCAACTCATCCAAAAGTAACGCATCATCGATCAATCCGGAGCACTTGACGCATTGGACAAGAAGCTGATCATCAGGAATCATCATCTCGCCAAAATATTGCGTTTTTACCCTGCCCGCAGAAAACGCCTGCTCATCGATGTCCCTTACTTCGGCCATCCTGGCAGCTACTAATTTACGCTCAGTCATACTCGTAATAACAGACACTAGCGCTTTGGGGGTGACTGCAAAAACACCCGAGTGCATTTTAACACCTGCTGGTAGACCCAATACAGTCTGGGATTCACCAACAACTTCATAGATGTCTCTCGCCGTTCCATCTCCACCGGCAAAAACTAATAGGTCAACCTTTTGGTCGACAATACTCTTTGCAGCATTACGAGTGTCTTCAGAGCGGGTTTTTAAGGGGGCGTCATACACCACTTGGTAAGAGAGCTCATCAGAAAACACCTCACAAACACTGGCGCCCATATCGCCAGAAGCTGTAATAATGTGTACCCTTTTCCCTGAAGCAGCCAAGGCGGCTAACATCTCAGTGGTACGTTGAAAGACTTTAGGTAGAACCCCTCTCTTTGCTGCAATCTTGGCGGTATCAATATGATCACTGCCTTTGAGACCTGCTGGGCCACCCAAGCCCGCAAGAGGGTTCACCACCAAACCTAACCTGAAGATATTAGTACTTGGGGGAGTTGAGCTATACTTGGTTGTTTTCATAAATATAACTCGAAAGTTTTAAACGTAGCTCATCGGTTAAGCCTATAAACTCAACACCTAGAACATAACGATTAGCATCTTCAATATCTAAGCCTTCATTATGAACAACATTTCTAATAATGCAGTGCAAACAAACACCCATATCCAAATCATTTACGTTTATTTCAAACTTTAAAATAAGCTCATGACCAGTCACACCAAGAGAGTCAGTTGAATTTATTCTTGCGCCAGTATTACTAATATTATTTAGGTAGGCCGGCTTAGGCCACTCACCTACAATATCAAAATCACTATCGACGACAATCTCTAACGCTGTATCAACCCGTTCTGAATTACGTACTTGAAGAGACTCGACTGTTGGAGGATAAGATATATGATAATAAGAATAAGGCTGCAAAGATCGATACAAAATACGTGACTCAAAAGCACATACTTTTGTTCCGACCAACATTCTAACCGCTATCACACTATTTTTATCGAGCAGAATTTCTTTGCCTTCCCGAGAAGGAGGCGAAATCAGTATGCTTTTATTTTCTACATACCCAAATAACTGAACCGTATATTTCCTAACCGGAGAAGGAGTTTCTATCGAAAAGCTAGAGCCTATCGTTAATCCTAAAGTAGAAAATAATTCAGAGTTTTCATCTACAGATTTTCCTGAGTTTTCCTCAGCCACTTCCAATCCCCACCGTTAAGTTTTTACATTAAAACCCAAGGCTTTAAATTTTGAATGAAGTTCTGAGTCGACTTGCTTTAATTGTATTTTGACACCTGAGAACTCCCGACGACAGCGGTAGTTTTTACGTTGGAAGTCGAATGCTTTCCATCGTTCATCATCAGGTAAACGCATACTGGAAGACAGTAAGCCATGATCATGACGAGGATCAAAACACACACGAATTGCGGTATGGATTGACCAATCGACATCAGCATTAGATGTAAAAGCCATTCTAGATAAAGCAGGCTCCTCCATAAACTGCCCATAAGTCAATCGACTAGGAAAGCCGAGAAACTGGCAGAGTGCACGATAGATCATTTCAGTCCCCTTTACTTTCCCATCGTAGCTATAACCTGCGATATGAGGAGTGCCTAGAAAAACCAATCCCGCTAAGGTGATATCAATTTGAGGCTCAGACTCCCAAACATCTAAGATCGCCGTAAAGTCAGGCCTGTTTTGCAGATGCGTAAGCAGCGCCGCATTATCAACAACTGCTCCCCGACTCGTATTGATTAATACCTGAGAATCTTGCATATCAGCCAAATTGTCGGCATCAATCAGGTGGTAAGTGGGATGCTCTGTGTCTTTTGTTAAGGGCACGTGTAAACTGACGACATCACATGACATGACTTCTTCTAAACTTGTCATTTCTAGGCTTAGCTGACTTCTATCAATAAACGGGTCATATGCTTTGTAAGCAATACCCAATTTTTTCAAACGAGAGGCAAGTAAACTACCAACATTCCCATAGCCAATAATGCCAACTGTAATTTGATCCCATTTATGTGCATGTGTTTCAGTCAGAATAGACAAACAGCTCATAATGTATTCAACAACCGAGTTTGCATTACTACCAGGGGCATTCGAGTATTTGATACCTTGCTGCTGCAAATACTCAGTATCAATATGATCCATACCAATTGTGCAGCTTCCGACAAACTTGACTGGAGAGTTTTCAAGTAGTTTTTTATCCACTTGAGTCACTGAGCGCACAATGAGTATATCTGCGTCATGTAAATCAGAGGCTTGAATATTCCGTCCGGGCAATGCCACGACATCGCCAAAGTCACCAAAAAAACGAGATAACAATGGAATATTCTCATCGGCAACTATTTTCATTTCTCTCTCTTACCTTTTTAAATTTACTTATAAATCAGATATTTAATCAAGACTTATCTAAAAGATAATCAGGGTACTCACAGGGCAATTTCATACCAATGTACTTCTCAATTTCCGGCAATAAAAATGCATCATCTTCACAAGCAAATGAAATCGAAATACCCTTCTCACCTGCTCGTCCTGTTCGACCAATACGGTGAACATAATCTTCCGCATCTTCGGGTAAATTATAATTGAACACATGACTAACGCCATCGACATGAATACCACGGCCTGCCACATCGGTAGCCACCAGAATTTCAATTGTGCCGGACTTAAATTGCTCTAAGGTTCTGATGCGTTTTGGTTGAGGAACTTCGCCAGATAATAAGGCTGCTTTCACTCCCCTTGATTTAAGCTCAGCTTCTAGCCTACGAGTTTCATCACGCCGATTACCAAAAATAATCGCCTTAGTAACGTCATTCTGCTCTATGTATTTACAGATAATTTCTAATTTTTCATCTGCGGGTACCATAAAGATTTTCTGCTCAACTTTATCGGTTGTTAACTGTTCCGACTCTATTTCAATAAAGACCGGGTTAGTCGTCCAACGATTGGATAAATTTAGAACATCTTCACTAAAAGTGGCACTGAATAATAAGGTTTGCCTCTCGTCAGCTTTGGGGCAACGACTGATAATACGCTTTACATCCGGAATGAAGCCCATATCCAGCATACGATCGGCTTCATCTATCACCAAGAAATCAAGTTGATCTAAGTAGAGGTCGCCACTATTTAAAAAGTCTATCAATCGACCAGGTGTAGCAACTAAAATATCAATCTTGCGATTTCGAACAAAGTCTTTTTGCTTTTGGTAATCGACCCCGCCTAAGACAGAATAAACAGTGGTATCAACATGCTTGGTCAGTTGCACAGCATCTTTTTCAATTTGCAGGGCTAGCTCTCTAGTTGGCGCAATGATCAAGGCTCTGGGCTCACTCGAAAATCGGTCCGCACTTGGAATGGGTCTTTTCAATATATCGTTAATAATAGTGATCAAAAACGCGGCTGTTTTTCCAGTACCGGTTGCTGCCTTCCCAATAACATCATGCCCGAGTAGTGTTTTAGGCAATGATTCTGCTTGAATGTCACTACAATATAGATATTTTAAATCCGCGACAGCATGCAAAATAGGAGTCTCTAAGCCTAAGTCCTGAAACCGTGTTTTGCCTTCTTCGGGTTCAACTACATAGTCGCCTACTGTCCACTCTTTCTTTTTTGGAGCAACTTTAGGGGCGGCAGGTTCAACCTTCTTTGCGCTTTTTGGCCCTTGAGGTTTGTTTTGAGAGGGTGCAATTGACGCTTTCTTAGAAACCGGTTTTTTTTCATCTGGTTTCTTGTTTTTTTGCATGCCGAACAGGGCGCTTAACTTCATTAAAGAAATACCTAAGTAAACAGCGAATATCGTGATTAATTTTTACTCACGAGAGCTTATTCCCCATCCTCTCACCATGCAAGCAAACACCTTGTTTTTCTACGTTTTATCTTAATTGAGGCAATAAAAAATCTGAAACCTGTAACATTTCACGTTCAGGTTGATAAAAACCAAGTAAAGCACGTAAAAATCGATCAGCACGATCTGGCAAGCCCTGAGACAAGTAATGTACTGTTTGAGAATGTACATGTTGTTTAAATTCGCAACTGGCTTTTAAGCCAGGTAAAGCAACATTATCTACACTGAGGCAAAAGGGTAAACTGCAAGCTACCGAAAATAACCATTCTAACGACTGAGGCTTTACTTCAGCCTTTTCAAATTGCTGTTGTTGCTCCACTGTCCTGCCATCAGGCGCATACCAATAACCAAAATCAATTAGCAAACGTCGCTTTTTACCCGCGATACACCAATGACTAACTTCATGCAATGCACTCGAAAAATAATCATGCCTTGAACATAGTTGATTTAAGCCCTTGGTTTCACTTCTAGGCAAGTACAAAGGCTCATCTGCACCAGGCACCAACTCTGTTAACTCGTCTCCGACAAATAAATGATTAAAGATGTTAACCAAATCGCTTACATTAAACTTCAATTCTTCGGGCATTCACTTACCTGTATAAGTAAAACAATTACAATATAATAAAAACTTAAGCTGTACTTAAGGTTGAGCTCCCTATAATAAAGAAGTAACGATTCGAAACAAATCGATTAGATGAATCAGTTCAAGTTCACAGTTATTATTGAACTAAAACGTTAACTTAGCATCAAATAGCCAACCTTATTATTGATTGAAGGCACCTATGACTCGACATTTACTTTTCTTCTTCGCTTTGATTCTATCACTACAAAGCACAGTTTCTTTTGCTTTAGACTTCAAATCCTCATCCAATAATAGCTTCTTGGAAAACAGCGTTGACCAAGAACAACAGATTGAAGAACCCGACTTCCTAAAAGTAAATGAAGCATTTAAGTTCAGCTCTGAAAGCAACGAAGCAGGCCTGAAACTCAAATGGCTGATTGCCAAAGATTATTATCTTTATCTTGAGCGATTTAAATTTGTCAGCCTGCAAGAAGGTGCTGAACTGGGCGAGCCTCAGTTCTCAAACAAAGGAAAAGAAAAGCAGGACCCCTATTTTGGAACAGTTCACGTCATTCATGATCTAGTGGAGGTATTTCTTCCGGTCACCTTTATAGACAGCTCGCTAAAAGATACTGAAATTAAGGTTACCTCACAGGGCTGCGCAGAAGCAGGTCTATGCTACCCCCCTAAACATCAAAAGATTTTATTCCTGAAGACTGCTAAAAATGACACCAAGTTACCCACGACACCAATTATAGTAAATAGCGCCACGGCAACTACTGCGTCAGATTCTCCCAATATGGACGAAGCAACAGGCGTGTTTTCATTTTTGCAAAACAATAGCTTGCCTCTAATTGCGGGTATTTTCTTTCTTTTAGGGATTGGTCTAACCTTCACGCCTTGCGTTTTTCCGATGATCCCGATCATTACCAGCATTATCGCTGGCC
>ENA-OSET01000824-OSET01000824.1-sediment-metagenome-genome-assembly--contig:-NODE-824-length-34034-cov-21.727125_pt1 | contig 34034 bp, 29 predicted proteins | sample MGYA00237882_ERZ534229 | MGnify/ENA primary metagenome ERZ534229 (study PRJEB26408, sample SAMN06266212) | sediment metagenome | isolation source: Hudson Canyon methane seep mesocosm | place... | reverse complement strand
TGACTATTGGTATAAGAAAGTAAGGTTTCCAGCGTTAAGCTCTGAGCAAATATTCTAAATTTTTGCCCACTACTTGACCCTATCAATTCATTAAGGCTTTCCCATTTTTCCCAACACTTTGTTTGAAATTGTAATTCGTGTTGTAAATCTTTAGCCAATGTGACTTTTTCATTATCCGAGCGTAGAGCAAAATCATTATTCTCTTTATCCTGCTCTAATTTTTCCAGTATCTCAGCCAGCGCTTTTATCTGCTGATGCAGCTCTGGCTCTTTAGCATCAGGGATATTATCTTCATGATCCAGTAGATGTTGGTTTTTAACATTTAACACGGCCGTTGTTTCTTGCAACTTAACCGTCAATTCTTTAAATTTATTTTTTTGAAGCTCAATCCATTGATCATCTTTATTTAAAAGATTCTGCAGAGCCTCCTTATCAAGATTTATTTTCTGCAATGCCTGATCAAGTTTTTGTTCAGAGGCTATTTTTTTTGTTGTACATTTTTGCTGTTCTTTTTGACAATGTGCTACCGCACTATTACAACGTGTTATTTCAATTTTGATTGCTGCTAAAGCAGATTCCGCTTCATGCTTTTCAGTTTCGGCTTTCTGTACTTGTTGTTCAAGTTGCTCTGAAAAATCATTGGCTGACTGGCCCTGAAAGATCTTTCTACGTTCGGCAATAAAACCTTGCTTTGTTTGCTTAGCCTGTTCCAGACCTTTACTGTACTTCTGCAATAAAATCTGCTGTTGCGCTTCTGCTGCTTCTGCAACTGCCAGCTTGGTTTTAATATCTACAAGCTGGTTTTCGATGTTTTTCAATTCATCCGTCGTTTCCAGCCACTTTAGTACATCTTTACGTATTGATTGAAGGAATGCATTCCCATCCTGATTTAATTGCAACTGCCAATCATTGATTGATTGAAAAGGTGTGCTTAACAAGTTTATTGATTCAGCACCAAGCTCTTCAAAGCGTAGAAAATCCTTTTCTAACGTTATCAAATCAGCACTTTGTTTTGCCACTTGCTTGTCTGACTCAACGGTTTCCTGTTGTTGTTTTGAGTATTTCTCGCTTAGCTGATCAAATTTTGAGCGTAATAAATCTATCTTTTTTTGCCATGCCAGAAGCTGCTCTTCCAATAGCTTCACCTCAGCATAATCGGCTTTTAATTGACTATTCAAATGATTGAATTTCGTAATATCAGCTTCATCCACAAGTGGCCATTCAGGTTTTTCAGTCACATCGATAAGCAACCATTTTCCAGCGAATTGACTAAGCAAGCTTTCAGTCTTGTGGATATTTTCTGACAATCTTTGCTTATCTATTTCTAACTGAATTGTTTCACTCTTTTTTTGGCTTTGCTCAGCAATCAGCCCTTCTTTTTCTAAATTTAATGTTGTTAACCGTTTTTTCTGCTCTTCAACAGGCAGATTAATGGTTTTAGCCAGCTCACTATTTTCCCAGGGATGTTGTTCTGATCCACAGACAGGACAAGGCTCATTCTCTTGTAACAAACTTCTTAAATCTTTGGCTGTTTTTTGGCTGGCGGCATGCATTAAATTAAATGCATTTTGTGCCTCATCCAGTTGCGTTTGCTTTTCCTGTAATTGAATTGATAATTCGGGAGTCCTTTCATTAATTTGCTGGATATTTTGCTCCACAGTCAATAAAAGAGCTTTGTCTTTCTTAAGAGCTGACCGTTGCTCCAATCCTTTGCTTGCCAACTCACTGGCTTTATCTATTTGAGATATTTTCTGTTCTAACTGTTCTTTTTGTTGATGGATTTCGGAGGATGATTGTTGAACAGTTTTCTTTTTCAGCTCATTAATGACCTCAGCAAGATCATTTTTTTCCTGTAATAGCCGAGTCTCTTTTTCTTGGGTCTCAGCCAACCCCTTTTGATCTTTCGAAAGTTGTATTTCTAAACTACGCTGTTGATTTCTTAACTGATCTATTAATTTGTCATTTTCTATATAGCCTTTAAGTTCATTTTCCCAGCGCTCCCACTGCCTGGCTACCTCTTCAATGCTCGCATGCTGTTCCTGCCAGATCTGACTCTGTTGTTTTACAGATTCTTTGTCCATGTTTTGCTGCTGCAAAATTCTCAATTGTGATTCAGCATCTTGCCATTGGGTTTTTTGTAGCTGATTGCTTTTTGTTGCTTCATCAACAGCTTCAGAACTGCTGGTAATTTGAGTGTCTAGCTGACGTGCCTGTTGCAATAATGGCTGTGCTGCTTTGTTTTGCTTAACTGTTTCTAAGTAATTTTTGTCGGCCTGCTCAAGCTGTTTCTTAATTAGCTCTAATTTATGATCTGCTTCAACAAGTGAATCCTGGTTAAGCTGAAAATTTTTATCGGCTTCAACTAACTCTTCAGCCAAATCTATCGACTGCTGAAATAAAGGTCTTAATGGCTGAACTTGCTCCAGCTGTTGTAGCTCATCTCTGCCCGACTGAGAAGCATCCCAATGGGATTGGGCTAGCTGCTCATCACGTTTAGCATTTGCCTCATCTTGCTTGAGTGTTTTTTGAGTATCAAACCACTTAAGTGTGTCTTGAGTGGACTTTATTTCCTTTTGCAGCTTTGTTGATTCAGTTGAAATCCGCTGTTTTTCATTTTCCAGCAGCTCTCTTTCCTGTTTCGGCAGCGGTGTTTTATCGACTAGCTTGTCAGTAATTTTATCCAGCGCCTGCTTTTCCTGCTTGGCTCGCTCAAATGCAGCAATAGATAATTCACTATAAATATCCGTCCCAGTGATTTTTTCCAACAAATTGGATCTATCATCTTTTTTAGCTTTTAAAAATGCAGCAAAATCCCCTTGAGCTAACAAAACAGAGCGACGAAATTGATCGAAATTCAAACCTATAAATTGCTCAATTGCCAGTAATGTGCCCTTTTTTCCTTCACCAATTTTTTCTGAAGTCAGCAGGTTTTGCAGCGTCATTTTTTGTGGCTGCAGCTTTCCATTCACTTTGCCTCTGGCTCGAGTTATTTCCCATCTAGCGCGGTAACTTTGTTTATCCTGAGCTAAAAAATCAACTTCAGCATAGGCACTGGCCGTCCCTCTACGCAAAATTGAACTAACATCATTACTTTTTACACGTACCGAATCTTCCTCATCTTTATGACCAACAAACACACTATGACCATCAGGCAATCTGGGCATTTTGTCATACAGCGCCAAACAAAGCGCATCTAATATGGTGCTTTTTCCAGCCCCGGTTGCTCCGGTAATTGCAAATAATCCAGACGATTTAAGCACTCCATCTTCTAACTGAATTTCAAACGCCTGGGCCAAACTTGCCAGGTTTTTTCCTCTTATCGTTAATATACGCATTAGTCAGTTCCTTGCAGACTTTCATGTAATTCATTAAATAATGCCAGAATCTCAGTCGGTGCCGTGGTATCAAATTTGTTTTCGTAACACTGCATAAAAACCTGTTCTGGCAACAATTCTTCTAATCGCTGTTCTTCAACCACATCAGCCAGGCCCTTTTCATTGCCAGAGTATGCGGTTGATATTTTCAACAGCCTTACTGGTAATTCTGCTACACAAAGCTCTATTTGTTGCCTAAGACCAGGCTCTGGTTTTTCTAAAGATATGCGCAGTTCTAATAAGGGTTGCTGCTCAATTGATAAACCTGAATCAAACGGATATTCTTCAAGCTGCTCTATAGCCACTTGTAATTCACAAAACGAATTAGCATTTGGAATTCGTACAATTTCAACACTTCGTGGAACATAGAGACTTGTTGTTTCTACTGTTTTGTCCTCTTGAATATCAACGACTACAACTTGATGCTTATAATGCTGCTCATCAAACGATAAAGGTATGGGGGAGCCACTGTATCGAACAGTTTCATTGTCTCCCACTGACTGTGCCAAATGTAGATGGCCTAATGCAGTGTAGCTAATAGCCTCAGAAAAGATATCAACTGGTAAAGCATGTTGATTACCGCCAAGAATTTTTCGCTCACTTAATTCTGATAAATTACCCCCGACCATATAACAATGTCCGGTTAGAACAAGCGCTTCTTCATGAACAGCTTGTAGCTGAAGATTTTGAATTAACTCGGCATATAACTCCCTCACTCCTGAAATCAACGGATCTTCTGTTGTATTATCAGGTAAATCAGCATGCCGTAAAAAAGGCATGGCTCCACACCAGGCTTTAATTTCGTTTTGTTTATTTTTTAATGGAACTATAAGACGCTTCCAGTTAGTTTCGCCCTGTTCATTGCCAATAAGCCCACCCACAACAGAAACACCTAAGGCATTTAAAATGGCAGCCGGAGCATCTAATCGAGCCGCTGAATCATGATTACCACCGATTAGAATAATATCTAGCAAAGGGCACAGGCTTCTTGCTTTGACCAAAAAGTCATATAACTGAGTTTGAGCAACTGCCGAGGGGTTGGCTGTATCAAAAATATCGCCAGCAACAATTAATGCATCGGCATTTAAGGTCTGTAGCTGTACTAATAACCAGGCTAAAAATTGCTGATGTTCATAGTCTCTTGAAATACCGTGCAAGTGATGACCTAAATGCCAATCTGCGGTATGAATAATTCTAAGCATAAGTTTGTTACGGAATAAGTTTAATGACTGTAGCGTGACTCAGAAACTATCTTTCTGATCGATCAATAGCCTGTTTATGTAATGGCGATGAACTCGAATAGGGTACTTTGCCTGAAGGCACTACCTTAGCGGCATTTTCAATATGTAACTCTTGATCATCAAAAAATATATGGGGATGAAAGGCCTCTAATACTTTAGTTTTTTCTAGTCCGCCTAAAAAGAATATTTCGTCGACATAAACACCCCAATGCCGAAGTGTTTTTATGACTCGCATTTCAGCTGGCGCGTTTCTGGCCGTGACTATCGAAATGCGTACAGGTGATGATTCGACACTAAAAGGCAATCTTTCTTGTAATCTCGATATTTTTTTTAATAGTGCAGCATAAGGACCTTCCTGCATAGGCTCATTCTGTTGCTGGTCTTCGGATTCACAGAACTTATCCAAACCTTCTGCTTTATAAACAATTTCACTACTTTCATCAAATAATACAGCATCTCCATCAAAAGCAATGCGAACCTGACCTTCTGGCAATTTCTTTGGGTTTTTCGGTGGATCTTTTAAAATAGCTGCTGCACACGTTTTTCCATCAATAACTTTTTGCGCATCTTTAACCATGGTCGTTAAAAACAAATCAACATCAAAAGCATCCAGGTAATCAACTACAGATTCCCCACCCGTAAAAGCATGTCTGGATATTTTTAGCTGTTTATTTCTAATGTTTTGTAACACCCTAATTCCCGTTTCCGGGCTATTTCTAGACATAACGACCACTTCAACCAAAGGCGCTTCATCCTCTGGCTGGTATTTATTTAATTCAAGCAATGCTTTGACTAATGGCATACCCGTGCCATCTTGCAGTGGCTCATCTTCTCTTTCGAGCATGTATTTACGATACTCTACGATGGCTGTATCTTTATCTTCGGCATACTTTTCTCGAAACACCTGATCTGCTTCTTTTAAATCAAATAAAGCGGTAGCAGAAATACCTATCACTAATGTGTCTGATAAATTAAATAACATTAATTCCCTTCTTCATAACTGAACCATCCTATTAACAATTCCAAAAGTTCTTGTAGTCTGTTCTTACCCTTGGCAATTGCTATTGCATATAGGTACTCACCCCAATGTCATTAAGTTATATGACTGTGTACAAAACACAGGTTTCTCGTTCCCACCGTATTCGGTGGGAATGCATACCGTGCTGTGACCTTAAGCAGGTATGTATTCCCACGCGGGAGCATGGGAACAAAAAGTAGGGTGAATGAGCAATAGAGACTGTGAAAGTATTCTCTTTTTGACCTCCCCCTTTGGAAAAGGGGGATAGAGGGGGATTTTACAATCCAGTAACCCATTGATATCAAATGAATTGTTTTTGTAATAAAATCTCCCCCAACCCCTCTTTTCCAAAGAGGGGAGCTAAAAGCCAATACTTTCACAGTCTCAATAGCGTTATCCACCATTTTTCAAGGGTTTGTCGGGTTACGCTGCCGCTAACCCAATCTACATTTTTCTTAATTTAACGACATTGGGACCCACCCAAAATACAGCTGAGTTACTTTAGCCTCTATGGCTCAGGCGAGGCTAAAGCCTCACGTCCTAATATAAAATAAGTCCTGCTTTATTTTAACTCGTTATTCAAACCCTAGTCCTTTTTCAAGGTCTGAGATTGATTGTTTAAGTTCACCCAGATATATCTTCCAGCTTTCCACTTCCTCACTGTTGACCTCAGAGGTATCCAGCTCGATTAATACATCATTTAATTTACTTACTTTAACCATTGTTGATCTATGCTGTTTTTTTATTGCAACGGCTTTTTCTTCAGCTGATGGCTCAATATATTCGACGGGTTTGGCAGATGCTTTTACAGCTTCTTTAATTGTATTGGTCGTTAAGGGTTTATCTTCTGCTTTAGCCTCATCAGCCGCAATATCCAGAACAGCAAGGCGCTCTCCTTTCGGTGCTTTTGCCAAAGCAAGCAAATGTGGTGTACTCATCACCGATAAGTCAGGAACATTAGAGATAGTCTGAGAATCTGTCTCCGTCAAAACATCAGATTCATCGTTTGAACTAGTTTCAGTTTCAGTTGTAGTTTCAGCTTCAGAAAATGAATCATCATCAGCAGGCGTAATGACTTCTGCTTCCTTAACCGAATCTAAAGAAACCGCAGTATCCTTCACCTCTGTTTCATTTTCTACTACTGCTGATAACAATTCTTGCTGAACCTCACCGGCAACAGCCAATTCATTAAGCCTGGATTTCTTTAGATTTAAAGCACTTTCGCCCCAGGCATAATAAGACTCAAAACCAAGCGTCTTATAAGCTTTGGTATCTCTCATTTTATGGCAAGCAATAATGGCCTTATCTTGCCCTAGCTTTGACTGCTCAAGCCCTTCTTTAGCTTGTTGCTCAAATTCTTTAGCTCTTTCTAATGTAGGTACCTGATTAATGACTTCGTTACTCATTTATTGTTTCTTGCCTTGTTTAATAAAAAGAGCGCTAAATTAACATATTGTGAGCAACTCTAATCAATTTTTTTATGATTATTTTCTGAGAAATATTGAGATCTTAATCGTGTGCAGAGCTATGCATATAGTTAATGATGCTATTGCTAATGGCTTTTTAGAAACGCAAAACAAATAAAAGGCTTATTTCAGAGTTAGGTGGGGGTTGGAACAAAATCTAGATCAACAGCATTCGCGGCCAAAGGCCCCTCCTACTTTTTTCACACACATTCTGAGTGCTAACTCAGTGGATAATAATTAACTAAACAGGCAATCAAACTGAAATATTAATATTATTTCCAACATTACCACTAGCTTTTGAAGCTGGAGGGACTGGTGGAATTAATTGCAACGCCACTTTGGGTTGATCATTAGCCGTTTTTAATATTGATGTTGCTTGTTGTGTAGGAAAAACAGCGACTGTTTGAGGTGTACCAATGCTATTCATAACGACTCCTTTAACTTCATCCTTAAATAATACAACACATGACCACTTTTGTACAAAAATGGAACAGTGAGGCCTTATGTAGAAAACAAAAAGAACCCGGCCACATCGTAAGCCGGGTATAGAGTTGGAGGACATTGGCTTAAGGCTGTTAAGAATTAACAAGCTTGAAGTTGATTCCAGTCTACACCCGAAAACATAAACCTAAGGTGAACAGCTTTAACATCATAGGTAATTAGGAAAATATGGCTTCCTTCCTAACCCTAACCGACAACACCAGGATTAAAGACTTATGCAGTATTATTTATCGACAACCCTGTTTTTTGACTCAGCATAAACTGCTGCACCTATTATGCCAGCCAGGTTTAGTAAAGTTGCTGGTTTAACAGGCGTATTGACAGTAAGTTGCTGTTTAAACTTATCAAACTTTTTGCTTGCACCACCACCCAAAATAATTAAATCGGGCCAAAATAAAGCTTCCATCATGCTGATGTATTCATTAAAACGTTTACCCCATTTTTTCCAGCCCAGATCCTCGGCTTTTCGTACTGCATCTGAGGCAAAATGCTCTCCTTTTATACCATTTTCCATATAGACATGTCCCAGCTCAGTATTAGGTAGCAACACGCCATCAGTAAACAGCACTGTACCCAGCCCGGTACCAATGGTAACCAATAAGACAATCCCTGACTGTCCGGCACCTACACCAAAATTCATTTCAGCAAGACCAGCAGCGTCAGCGTCATTGAGGTTATAACAAGGGCAATCTGTGGTTTCAGAAAATAGCTTATCAATATCGGTACCAATAAACGCATCAGATAGGTTTGCAGCCGTTCGCGCTACACCATGTTGAATAGAAGCAGGAAAACCGCACCCCACAGGGCCTGACCAGTCAAAATGCTGAACTAGTTGTTTAAGTACTCCAGCAACAGCTTCTGGCGTAGCTGGTTGTGGGGTCTCAATTCTGTGTCGTTCAGTTACCAACTCCCCTGTTTTGGTATCAACCACTGCACCTTTAATACCAGAGCCACCAATATCTACACCAAGAATATGCATCAATTTTCCTTAAAAAAGTTTTGTAAATATGATTAGTTCGCCTTTTTAACAAACTTAGTCAATATAACAATCTGCTGACCACTGACCTTACCTTCAATATGTTCTGCATTATCAGCAACCAGTGAAATACCACGTACAGCTGTTCCACGTTTTGCGGTAAAACCACCGCCTTTTACATTTAAGTCTTTAATTAGAGTGACCGTATCACCCGCTTCCAGGACTGCACCATTACTATCAATATGCTTAACGGTATCATCATCACTTGCACCCTCGCCTGTTGCTTGCGCCCATACTAATGCGTCATCATCCAGATACAACATATCTAGTAAATCTTGCGCCCAGCCTTCGGCATTTAAGCGTGTCAACATACGCCATGCTAGCACTTGTACAGCAGGGACTTGACTCCACATACTGTCATTAAGACAACGCCAGTGATGCACATCAACTTTGTCCGGATTTTCTATTTGATCTGAACAAGTATTACAAAGCAGTACTGACTCATCTGCACTACCATTCGATGTGGGTGGGACTTCGTAAACATTCAAATTTTCTGTTGCTGAACAAAGCTCACATTTTGATTCACTACGTGCTTGTAATTCTTTTTCTGTACTCATTTTTTCTGTTTTTCAATATTATTTTAAAACTAAGGAAGGTAGATGAAATACTTGCTCAAGTTATTTCATCTACATTTCTAAGAGGGTTCTATTTAGCTGACTATTAAGCTCTTACCCCCCTCTTTAGCAAAGAGGGGTTAGGGGGGATTTTAATTCATAAAAGAAAGCTTTAAAATCAATGACTTTATTTTTTATAAAATCCCCCTCTATCCCCCTTTTCCAAAGGGGGAGGTCAAAAAGAGAATACTTTCAAAGCCTCTTCAGCCTGCAGATTAAAAGCAGCCTAAAGGACTGCGCCCCAAAGTTGTTGTTTTATTTTATGCACATTCCTTACTAACTAATCATGCGTGCCCGAACACTTTTACCTTTTACTTTTCCATTGGCAAAATAATCCAGAACCTGCCTTAAGGCTTTACGATCGATAGCGATATAACTGGCCACATCAAAAATATCAATTTTACCAATCTGTGTACCTTTCAACCCTGCATCACCTGTTAAGGCACCTAAGATGTCACCAGGACGAATTTTGTTTTTTCGTCCCGCATCAATTTGCAGGGTAGCCATGGTTGGATGTACGCTAAACTTATCATCACGGTTTAGGCTAGCAACGTCCTGACTGTTACATACTTTATTCTGATATTCCTCAATGGCATTAACCCGCATTTTCTCGGAATCAATATACAGACTTAAAGCAATACCTTTTTCACCAGCCCGACCAGTACGACCTATTCTATGAACATAGATTTCAGGATCACGCGGCAGTTCAAAGTTAACCACGGCTGACAAAGACTTTATATCTAAGCCTCGTGCTGCGACATCAGTTGCCACCAGAACCGAACAGCTTTTATTGGCAAACCTGACCAGCACCTGATCACGGTCTCTTTGCTCTAAATCACCATGAATCGCTAGTGCTTCAATATTATGACCATCCAGATAGCGGGCAACTTCATCACATTGTATTTTGGTATGACAAAAGACGACGGTGGTTTCTGGCTGATAATGCTCAAACAAAGCTAACAAAGTATCATTACGCTGATGTTCTTTTACTTTGTAAAACACTTGATCAATCACACTGGTTTGATGTTCTGACTCTACACTTACCGTTACAGGCTCCTGTAAAATTGAATCACTCATCTGAATGATAGTTTCTGGATAGGTCGCCGAAAACAACAGTGTTTGGCGGTTTTCAGGGGTTTGATCAATAATATCATTAATCACATCAGAGAAACCCATATCCAGCATTCTATCGGCTTCATCCAACACTAGTGTTTTTAAGCCACTCAGATCCAAAGTCTCTCTATTTAGATGATCTTGGATTCGGCCTGGGGTGCCAACAATAATATGGGCACCATGTTCTAGTGAGGCTTTTTGAAAAGCAAACGGTTTACCGCCACACAACAACACTAACTTTATATTTGGAATACAACGTGCTAGTTTGCGCAGTTCTTTGCCGACCTGGTCAGCTAATTCACGTGTAGGACACAGAATTAAGGCTTGGGCGCCAAAAAAACGGGGATTAATATTTTCTAATAAACCTATGCCGAAGGTTGCGGTTTTACCACTGCCTGTTTTGGCTCTGGCAATAAGGTCTTTGCCTTGTAAAACATGAGGAAGACCCTGTGCTTGCACAGCTGTCATGGTTTTATAGCCTAATGAATCCAAGTTAGCAATTTGCGCGCTAGAAATTGAAAGAGAAGAAAAACTATCGCTAGCCATATGTGCTACCTAATCAAAAATTGATTGATTATAACAGAGCCAGGCCAAGCTCAAACAATTGTAGTATTTATATCTGCATAAAGGGCTAATAAATAATAGAGCATGCGCGTGTAAGCTTCAATTCAAAATAAGTTTTAATCAGGAATTTAAATAATGAACCTGATCACCCATGACTCTCCGCCATTTTAAAAAAGCCAACTTCTCTACCCCGTCATTCCTGCATTCTCTAAGCAGGAATCTAATTTACTATGAATGGATCCCCGATAAAAGACCTCGGGGATGACGCGTAGCAGCAGGGTTTATTCTTTTCCGAATATTATGGCAGAAGCTCATGGATAATCAGCAAACATTATTCTTTTACTCAAAAAGATTATCACTTACGGGGTCTTTCTGTGGGGCTTTTAAACCAAAATGCAAATAAGCTTTCTGAGTCACAACACGCCCTCTCGGGGTACGCATTAAAAAACCTTGTTGCAACAAATAGGGTTCCAGCACATCTTCAATTGTGCCACGTTCTTCACTAATGGCTGCCGCCAGAGTATCCAGTCCAACAGGGCCGCCTTCAAAGTTTTCAATCATCGTCATAAGTAATTTTCTATCTAAAGAATCAAAACCATTGTGATCAATTTTCAACATTTTTAAGGCCTGCGATGCAATATCACTAGAAACTACACCATCACCTTTTACTTCTGCATAATCCCTTACCCGTCGTAACAAGCGGTTAGCAATACGTGGTGTTCCTCTTGAGCGTTTAGCTATTTCATTCGCGCCAGTTTTCTCAATTTTAATCCTCAATACCTTAGCCGAGCGCTCAACAATGGTAGACAATTCTTCTACCGAGTAGAATTCTAAGCGTTGAACAATACCAAAACGATCTCTTAATGGCGAGGTTAATAAACCCGCTCGCGTGGTCGCACCTACTAAAGTAAAAGGTGGCAAATCTAATTTAATTGATCTTGCAGCAGGCCCTTCGCCAATCATAATATCAATCTGGTAATCTTCCATCGCTGGATAAAGAATTTCTTCAACGGCCGGACTTAAGCGATGGATTTCATCAATAAACAACACATCATGTGCTTCAAGGTTGGTTAATAATGCGGCCAAATCACCTGCTTTATCTAAAACGGGCCCCGAGGTTTGACGAATATTAACCCCCATTTCTGTGGCGATAATATTGGATAAAGTGGTTTTTCCTAAGCCTGGCGGGCCAAAAATCAATACATGATCTAAAGCTTCACTTCTTGCTGTCGCCGCTGCAATAAAAATTTCCATTTGCTCGCGTAATTCTTGTTGACCAACATAATCTTCCAGACGCTTGGGCCGAATCGCCCGATCTTGTCGCTCTTCATCTAAAGCGCTATTAGCCGATATCAGTCGATCACTTTCAATCATCGACCAGCCGCTCCTTGTAATGCCAATTTGATAATATCTTCACAACTCTTATCTTCTTGAGGAATATTCTGCACCATTTTACTGGCATCTTGCGGCTTATAACCTAAGGCACATAAAGCACTAATAGCTTCCTGTTTGGGATTATTAACAGCGTGATTAGAAGCTGTACTTTGCCCTGATTCTGATGAATCACCCATATCAGGTAATCTGTCTCTCATTTCAATAATCAAACGTTCCGCCGTTTTTTTACCGATCCCTGGCAAGCGAACCAATGCCTGTACATCATTATCTTGAATACAGCGATGGAATTCTTCTGCACTTTGTCCTGACAAAATGGTTAAAGCCAGTTTAGGCCCAACGCCATTCACTTTAATTAACATGCGGAACATCATGCGATCAGATTCGGTCGAAAACGCAAATAAAATATGTGCATCTTCTCTAACCACCAGGTGTGTGTGTAGTTGTATTTCACTACCCAAAGCAGGGAGATCATAAAAGGTCGTCATCGGTGCTTCCACCTCATAACCAACACCCTGCACATCAACCACTAATTGAGGAGGTGTTTTTGAAACCAGTTTACCGCGGATAAAACCTATCATTGACTACCTTGTTTTAATCGTTGTTCCGTTTGTTGATAATGCGAGTGACAAAGGCTAATACCCAAAGCATCACTGGCATCCATTTGTAATTCACCCTGAATACACAGCAATATCTTCACCATATGTTGTACTTGAGCTTTATCAGCCCCTCCCTTACCCACCAAAGCCTGTTTAACCTGTCTGGCAGCATATTCTGAAACGGGTAAGCCAGCCACCATAGAGGCACATATCGCTGCACCCCGCGCCTGACCAAGCTTTAAGGCAGAATCTGCATTTTTATGCATAAACACCTGCTCAATGGCCATTTCAGTGGGTTGATAGAGGGCAATCACTTCAGTGACACCATCAAATATTTGTTTTAAACGCTCAGGAAAGGAATCAGCTTTCACTCTGATGCTGCCGCTGGCAATATATTTATTACTGCCTCGATCAGTTTCTTCAATTACCCCATAGCCCGTAATTCTTGAGCCAGGATCTATACCTAAAATTCTTGTCACTTTATCTTTAGCCAGTCTAGACTCAGTTATGTTTATCAAAAATAACTATTAAATTCACCGATACAACTCTACATTTATAATCTGATTTAATAATCGAAAATGCTTATCAAGTGAAAATATTTTACAGTTATTTTTTTTGGCATTTTGAGCAATGATCAAATCAGGAATACCTATTCCATTTGCCCCATTTTTTAAACACTCAAATTGAAATGCGATAATATCATCCCAGTATATATGTAATGGTATTCGTGGAAGTTCTTGCAACAAATTAATGACATTAACCTGCTTCTTAACTTTTAAAAATGGGATAAGCTCTGCCAAAATAATATCATTGATTACAACTAGATTTTCATCAATTAAAAAATCCAGATCTGATGATTGCTCACCAGTCCTAAAGTAGTCTATCCATATCGATGTATCAACCAAAACATTCATTAATGACGATCACGAATTTCATCTAAATTAATATCCAAATCAATAGACCCTTTATAATTTTTCAGACCAGAAATCTTTGATTTTTTAATCAATTCTTTTAAAGCAAGCTCAACAACTCCTTTTTCAGTCTCTATATGAGTTATTTTCATTGCCTCATTCAAAAGAGTCTCAGGTAAATCAAGAGTAGTTAACATACATCACCCCACAAAATTAAAAACCATTACATCTCAGCAACTTGCTCCAAAACTTCATCAGAAATCTCGGCATTAGAGTAGACATCCTGTACATCATCCAGATCTTCCAGTACATCAATCAAACGTAACATTTTTTCAGCTGCCTTGGCATCCAGTTCGGTTTTGTTTTCTGCATCCATTGTTACTTCAGCATTTCCAGGCTCGAAACCAGCTGCGACCATTGCATCCTTAACTTCCAGATAATCATCTGGATTGGTCATCACATCAATCGAACCATCATCATTAGTGACAATATCATCAGCACCAGCTTCCATAGCTGCTTCCATCACAGCATCTTCATCAACCGCGTCAGAATAACTTAGGATACCTGTTTTATTGAACATATATGAAACTGAACCATCGGTGCCCAGATTTCCGCCAGCCTTAGCAAAAGCATGTCTAACTTCGGCTACAGTACGGTTTTTATTATCGGTCAAACAATTCACCATCACAGCCGTTCCACCGGGGCCATAACCTTCATAGCGAATTTCTTCATAATTAACACCATCCATAGCCCCTGTGGCTTTTTTAATGGTATTTTCTATAGTATCCCGCTTCATATTGGCGCCCAGCGCCTTATCAATAGCTGAACGTAAACTAGGATTATTAGCAGGGTCTCCGCCCCCTGTTTTTGCGGCTACAGAAATTTCACGAATAACTTTGGTGAAAATTTTGCCACGTTTTGCATCCTGCGCACCTTTACGGTGTTTAATATTTGCCCATTTACTATGTCCTGCCATCTTACTCTCTCTAAACTATTTTAAAAATTATGTGAAAGGGGAGTAACTATTTAGCAAATATTTTCTGTGGGTATAGGGTGTTGATTTATCAGGCTTCTGCAACAGGACGTTGCAGCAGAGCTTACATGGACGTATTTACGCGTCCTTATAAATCAATTCCCTAGACCCTCAGTTCAAACTTGCTGAGTAGTTACAAAGGGGCTTTAGGCTACGACTTTCTTTTAAAAAATCGCGGCTAAAAGCCCCTCCTACAAAAGTTATATCAAATGCGGCAATACAGCCAGCAACGAAGTCTCTTTAACAAAAACATCGGCTTGTTCAAGCACAATATCTCTTTGCATCACGCCACCAAAACCAATCACTGTCGCACCCGCCTGTTTCGCTTCTAGATCTGTCTTGCCATCACCAATCATAGCCATAGTCTGCCCGGCAAGCTGTATTTGCTTACATATAACAGCTTTTCCCCCCGTTTTTGCCAACGGAGACTGCTGATCAAAATTAAGATAACTGCCATCTGCATTAAATAAAACATCAACTGCATGCACATTCTCAACGGGCAAACCAAGCTTTGCAGCCAACGGTAAAATTGCCTGACGAATACCACCACTGATAATATGAACCTGTTTCCCCTGAGCTAACAAGGTGCTGAAAACTTCTTCAACCCCTTCAACCATTTCAGATATATATAAATCAGCCAGGCTATCCATCTGTTCTTTATCTGGCTTTATCAGTTCCAGGCGTTTGCCATAAATATCTTCTAAAGCCAGCTCACCATTCATGGCAGCATTCGTTAATGCGACTAATTGATCAAACAAACCAGATCGCCTACCCAACTCGTCAATTCCCTCAATTTTACTTAAAGTGCTGTCACAGTCAAAGCAGACGATGTCATAACTCATAAGTTGATTTGAATCGCTGAATTAACAAAAGAAAGCTCATGTACTTTTCCCAGTATAGCGTCAGGCAAAGGACTAGAAACACTGATAACAGCCATTGCTTTATCATTTGTGTCTGGTACACCCACTTGCATTCTAGAAATATTAATATTAGCTTCACCCAGGATGGTACTAATCGCAGAGATAACACCAGGCTTGTCATTATGCTCAGTCACCAACAAAGTACCTTCGGGCACCACTTCAATTTCAAACTGATTAACATTGACAATACGAGGATGGCGATCACCTAATAAAGTACCAACAACTGAAACAGTTTTACCGACACAAATACCTGTCAACTTAACTAAAGAAACATAACCTTCTGTTTCCTCTGTTTTAGATTCGACTAAAGAAATACCTTGTTTCTTTGCAATATTTTCCGCATTAACACTGTTAACAGGCGTCGACATCTGTCCCGCTAAAATCCCCACCAACGCATCAACAGAAACAGATCTAATTTCTGCATCAGCTGCTTCACCATACAAAGAGACTTCCAATGTTTCAATTGGCTCATCTGTCAAATCAACTAACATTTTACCCATTACATGCGCTAGCATCATAAATGGGCGTGATCTTTTTAATGCTTCAGCAGAAATTTTAGTTGATAGGTTTAAGGCATTAATTGCTTCGCCTGTTTTAAGGTAAGTCACCGCCTGAATTGCAATTTCAACACTGACTGCCACTTGTGCTTCACGTGTTGAAGCACCTAAATGAGGCGTAAAAGTAATATTATCTAACTCAAATAATGGCGATTCTTTTGGTGGCTCTTGTTCGTATACATCTAATGCTGCTTTCGCAATTTCACCATTTTTAAGTGCGTCATATAAAGCAGCCTCATCAACTAAACCACCTCGGGCACAGTTAATTAACATGGCTGTTTTCTTCATCATTTTTAATTGATCCGCACCAATAATGCCACGTGTTTTCTCAATCATAGGACAATGTAATGTTAAATAATCAGCTTCTTTAACTAATGTATCCAAATCGACTGATTGCGCGCCACATTCTTCAAAAATTTCAGGTGTTACAAATGGGTCATAAGCAATAACACGCATACCCAAGCCACAAGCTCGTTTTGCAGCTAAACGACCAATGGTACCAAAACCTAAGATAGCAAACGTTTTATGATTAATTTCAGCACCCACTAATTGTGAACGCTCCCATTTCCCCGCACGAACAGAAGCACTTGCCTCGGGTAAATTACGGCTTAAAGAAAACATATGAGCGATAGCCAGCTCAGCTGTCGTTGTTGCGTTTGCATCGGGTGTATTCATTACGATGACCCCCTGCTCAGTTGCTGCTGGAATATCTACGTTATCTACTCCAATACCTGCACGCCCAACAACTTTCAAGTTAGTTGCGGCTTGTAAAACTCTTTTAGTAACCTTAGTATCACTGCGAATTAGCAATGCATCATATTCACCGATAACCTCACATAACTCATCTTCATTCATACCTATCTGAATATGAACTTGAATACCCGATTGCTCATTTAAATAATTGATACCATCATCGGCTAATTTGTCAGAAACAAGAATCTTTTTCATGCTTTTATATGTCGTTAAAGGTTGTGAAGATAAACCGTGTAGTTTATCAGCTTTAAATAGATTCTAATAACACATAAAGCAAAGATTTGAGAAAAAACAAGGAATCAAGCATAAAAATGCTAGATTATGCGATTGCATTGATAGAAGAAATAATGCTGTTGACTTAGGAAATGAGGCTTTAGCCTCGTATTTTTTTCAGGCGAGGCTAAAGCCTCACTTCCACTCATACCTAACTTGGAGATGGAGTGTTATTTTTCCTTAATTCACTCGTCTCTCATAAGCCCAGGCTTACCAATATGGTAACCCTGAGCATAATCAATACCAAACTCTTTAAGCACTTCTAAAATAGCTTCATTCTCTACAAATTCAGCTATTGTTTTTTTACCCAAAGATTGAGACACCTCGGTTAATGCTTTAACAAACACCTTATCTTCAAAGTTTTTATCTAGATTTCTGATAAATGAACCATCAATTTTTACATAATCTACTGGCAAATGTTTTAAATAAAAAAATGATGAAAAACCCACACCAAAATCATCCAGCGCCAATGTACAACCCAGTCCTTTTATTTTTCTGATTAAAGCTTGTGCCGAAGCAAAATTTGAAACAGCTGAGGTTTCAGTGATTTCAAAAATAAGTTGTTTAGTATCTACTTCTGGTGAGTTAAGCAGAACCTTTAGGTCTTCAAAAATAGTGTTGTCATTAAATGATCGACCCGATAAATTCACTGCCAACTTAATATATTTGTTTTGTTTTCTTAATTTTATATGTTGCTCAACAGCTTTCTTAATCACCATTCGGTCTATCAAACCAATTAAACCCAGCTCCTCAGCAACTGGAATAAAATCCCCCGGCATTAAAAAGCTTCCATCTTCAGATTTTATTCTTACCAGGCATTCATAATGACAGACCAAACTGGTGTGCATATCCATAATAGGCTGATAAAGAAGGATAAAAAGATCTTTTTTCAACGCCTCTTCAATTGTATTCTTCCAATAAACTCTACGTGTTAGGCTAGATTTGTAATCTTTATCCTCTGAAAACAAATGATACTGCCCTCTTCCAGAATCTTTCGCCTGATACATCGCTAAATCAGCATTAGACAATAACTCATGCTCATCCACACCATGATACGGATAAATGGCAATACCTATGCTTGCACTGATCTTATAGACTTTATTACCAACCCTAAAGTCAATGGCCATCAGATTTTCATTAATCTTTTTTGCCACATTCTCTATGCCTTTTTTATCTGCCTTAGGCATAATCAAGGTAAATTCATCGCCCCCAATTCTGCTCAAAAAATCGGTATTACGTACTGAACATTCTAATGTTTTAGACACCAGCTTTAATAACTGATCACCCGCCTCATGCCCACTATTATCATTAATAAGTTTAAACTGATCCAGATCAAGATAAAACAAGGCTAAATCACTGCCATAGCGTTTTGCAGTAGCAATTTCTCGAGCAATTTCTATTTGAAAACTATGCCGATTACTCATCCCTGTAAGATGATCAAGTGTTGCCATCTTCATCATCTGCTGCTCTATTCTTTTACGCTCGGTAATATCGACACCCAAGGTTAGAATAACCACATCTTTATTATTAAATTGATGATTAACCCGTGAATGAATCCATGATATATGCAACTTCTGAAAAGATTGCACACTCAACATGCCATCAATTTTAAAATAATGGGGATTTTCAGCTGATCTTAATTGTCGAAGACGGCTTAAATGCTTCTCTTCGGTATCAGGAATATAATTATCAAACACCCCACCAATAATAGCACCCGCCTGCATCGAAAACTCGTCTACTCCGGCCTGGTTCACGGTCAATATAATGCCATTAACATCTTGAGTAATAACTATAATAGGTGCAACATTAATCAACTGTCGAACAAAGTCCCTTTCATGTGCTAGCTCCCTACCCTGATCGACTAATCGACAAATATTTGTTTTAACTTCTTGCTCAAGTCCTCGCAATCGATCAGATAATGAAACGGCCGTTTCAGCTAAGCGGTCTATCTCATCCCCTCCTAATATTGCATTTTTTTGATCACTTAAAAGCTGATTAAATTCATCATATTTTTGTTCAGCTAACAGGGGTAAAGCTTTAGATAAGCGGGTGACTCTGCGCAAAGAAAAATACAAAACCACCAACATTAAAATCAACGAACACAATAAACTAATAATGCCTAGAAACCAGATGGTGCGTAAATTAGCCGAAACGGCTTTCAGCTCATCAGTCACATTATTAATAATCAAAAAATAAGGCGGTGCCCTTTCTTCTACCGAATTAACTGAAAAAATATTTAATTCAAGAGATTGCGATTTAAAACTAATCACTTTTCTTTGTTCAAAAAAGTCTTCAAATTGATAGCTTTCAGTGATTGATTCTAAAACGGGTAAATTAATATTGCCATGTGTAATTGCGGAAATTTTATAAGGCCACCTAAATCGATTAGTTTGCTCAGCAGGGATCAAAACCCCGATATCAGAACCAGTGACTCGGTTAAAATCAATCACTGTATCAGCAAACGTCCGACTAACACCTAACACCCCTATCACTTCAGCATCAGCCATAACAGGAATAAAAACAAACTGAAAGCAGCTTTCAGGGCATACAATCTGATAATCAGGCATTTCCGTGTTAAGCACTGTGGCAATTGAAGCGGCTGAAGGCCTTAACCACTCACCCCATTTTTTAACCAACGTTCCCTCTCGGCTATAAAAAACAGCACTTTCTAAACCCCAGATAAATTGCCACTGCTGCCAATTGTCATCTAGCGTAGAAGTCACTTGTAAAACGGGGGAAATATCTTTTTGATCAGAACGTCTGATCTCATAACTTAACTCAGCAAACTGCCCCAACTCAGAAAAAGAATCTTTAATTAAAGCCCGTGCAATATTGGTATTTCTAACTTGGATATTATCCCTAGCAATTAAAAATTCTTCATTCGCATCCAGAAATTGAATATAAGAAAACACGCTGTGTAAAAACAAAAACACACTGCCAATTAAGATAGCAATTTTCCATTTTAAACTCAGATAACTTCCTTTATGCATGGCTATTGATTAAAACCGATAAGAAATTTGCAAAGCATATAAATCCCAGTCCTGTTTAGTGGTAGATTGATTCGGGTTATCTGCCAGTGCAAGCCATGCAGTCCCATGAACCCGGTGATATTCAGTTCTAAGCATTAGAGATGAAGTGATATCCCAACGGATACCCACCATCCAGTCCTTAGCATAAGCAATATGATTAGGTAGACCATTTCTCACTGCACGCTGCCCACCTCTATCATCTATATCTGAGGAATACGTATCATATCGAACAATCCCTTGCAGTTGAGATAAAAATCGATAACTAGCTTGCACATACCAACTTTCAGTAACAAATTGAGTGTCCGGTGTAACGGTATATCCCCTATAATCATTCCAGCGATATTGATATTCAGCGGTCAGCCCAAGTTTTTCACCATTATATTGTGCAGAAAAAAGCAAAGGCCTTATCATTGTATTGCCTGCAGAAATAAAATCATTAGCCGTAGGTTTATATTTTAATTTTAAATTCATATAGCTCACTGCAAACACCGTTTCTCCACCATTAAGTTCATAACTTAACTGAGTAGCAAAAGCAGGGCTGGCCTTAAATTCTCCCTTTGCAGCAGGGCCAAGTATTGCCGAACGAATTTCTTCGTTATCCCCTAATGGCATACCTAAATTAAATTTAAAAGAAAAATTACCAAATTCAGTTCGGTGATCAGCATACAGCGAACCGCCATCAGCAGAGACCAATAAAGATCTGGAACGATCAAAATAAATACCTTGAGGCAACATAATCGTTGGATTAGTAAAGGCTACATCCCGAGTTTCATTATACAAACCAAAAGGAATCTTTATCCTCCCCCCACGGATTCCAAGCCGTCCATTTTGATAATTAAATAAATTTAAATCTGCAACCCCATAATCAAGCCGCACCACACCACCATCCACCTTCCCTGCTCGCCTATATAAACCCTGCGCTGATAAAGTTAAACGATCAAATGGCTGATAAGATAAATTCAAGCCAATTTCTGTCAAACCAGGACTAACTCCATCATCACTTTGTCCATAAACATTATTATCGGAGGTATGAAAAAAGTTTTGGGTTAAAAATCCATGCACTTTTATATCTTCAGGCCAAAACTGTGCCTGCACTTGCAAAGGCATCAGTAGTCCAAAACAACAGACTAAAAATCTATTGATTAACAAATAGTCTAATCTTTTCATTGTCGGGGTCCCTACTAAGATAACCAATTGCATAAGGAGTATTTGCAATCTTATCTATCATTTCTTGTTCATTTCCCAAAGTCACAGGCGCTTGCCCTGTACCGGAAAAAACGATTCGATCCCACACACGTCTAAGCTGATGCGGGAACATATGCAATTGATTTTTACTAAAAGATTTATGTAGTGGGTGTTGATCAGCTAAAGTAAAGACCTGAATCTGCTCCCCATTAGGCCAGAATCGCTGCCGCATAATAAAAACGGCTCTAATATTATTTAATGAAAACTCACGAATAGGAACCGATTGGTTCACTACAATTTCTACTGCATTGCCACTAGGTACAATAAAGAGATAAATCAAAAAACTAGCAACTGCAGCTTTAAAACAGAGGAATCTTTTGAGTTTAAATAACAGGCTTTGCAACACTCAACTCCTAAGCAAGGAAAAACCCTAGCTAAAACACAGGTTTGTTCAAAGAAAGATAACGTTCTATAGCTCAACTATAGCTGAATTAAGATATCTTTATCATAAAAAAATACCCGCTTACCCATCAGTCTCAGAAAAACCAGGATAAAGAAACTGCACCACCCTATATAAGGCGTCATTCTCGAAGTATTTTATTCGTTGTAGCTTAGATTTCTGCTAAGAAAATGCAGAAATGACGAGGAGTTGATTTTCTTGTTTTTAAAAAGGCGGAAGCTCATGAGTATCAGGATTCAAAGTACTAACTTTTACCGAAACAAAATAATTCACCTAACAGTCAGCTCAATTTAGGCTATATTATTAAGCAAGCCGCTAGCGCATCACCAATCGAGTTAGATAAAAAGGACCTCTATGGATCGTTTCGACAGGATTTATCGCTTACACGGAATACTCAGCACCCGCCGCACAGCAATTCCACTAGAACAAATCATTGAAGAACTAGCATGCTCAAAAGCAACCGCAGTGCGCTGCATAGAAAACCTGCGAGACCATCTAAATGCTCCACTAGAATACCACCGAGATAAAAATGGCTACCTCTACAATCAACAAACATCCTGTAAACCCTATGAACTCCCTGGACTCTGGTTTAGCTCAGAAGAATTACATGGCCTGCTAATCTGTCAGCAAATACTGCACAATATCAGTCCCGGCATACTCAGCGAACAAATAGAAAGCTTACATCAGCGTATTGATACCATGCTCAGTAAAGAAAACAGTCCTCAACCCGTCATCGCCAATAAAATACATTTTGCCAGCATCGGCAGACGATTAAAAAATGACAACTATTTTAAACGCATAGCGACTGCCCTGTTCAACAACCAGCAAATCCGCATTCAATATAAGGCCAGAGGGCAAAACCAACAACTCAGTGAACGCAGAGTCTCCCCTCAAAAACTCATGTATTATCGAGATAACTGGTATATAGCAGCCAAATGCCACTACCGTAAAGAACTTCGAATGTTTTCAATCGATAGCATCCACTCAGCTGAAGTGCTGGAACAATCGGCTGAAATAACAGAAGCAGACATCTTGAATAATTTTCTGCATGCCAGTTACGGCATTTTTAGCGGCAAAGCCCAGCACACCGCCACCCTTGAGTTCACATCAACAAGAGCAAGCTGGGTAGCAGACGAACACTGGCACCCCGAACAACAAGGCAAATGGCTGGATAATGGTGATTACCAGCTCAGCATTCCCTTTAATGACAGTCGCGAATTGATTATGGACATACTCAAACACGGCGCAGAAGTAAAAGTCATCGCCCCGCAATCACTACAAGATGCGGTTATGGAACAAATAGAAAAAATGCAAAAAAATTATGACAACCTCACCAAATGAGGTTGTAGGTGTGGATAATTAAATTATGGAACAACTAACAGACTTAAAAGCGATCTTACACTCCAAGCGAGCCAACATTTATTATCTGGATAAATGCAGGGTGATGCAAAAAGATGGAAGAGTACTGTATTTAACTGAAGAGCAAACCGAAAAACAGTACTGGAATATCCCCATCGCCAATACCACCGTTATCCTGTTGGGAACAGGCACATCGATTACTCAGGCCGCCGTCCGTATGCTGGCCTCGGCTGGTGTTCTAATCGGTTTTAGCGGTAGTGGAGGAACACCGCTTATTGCAGCCAATGAAGTGGAGTGGTTATCCCCGCAAAGCGAATACCGCCCCACAGAATATGTACAAGGCTGGATGTCATTCTGGTTTGAACAGGAAAAACGCCTTAAAGTCGCCAAACAATTTCAGCAACAACGCATTAGTTATATGCAAAAAGTCTGGGGCAAAGACAGAGACTTAAAAAACGAAGGATTTACCATAGATGATCCTGATATAGAACGAGCACTCAAGTTATTTTCAACAGAAATAGAGACCTGCCCTAATGTAACTAACTTACTTTTGCTAGAGGCAAAATTCACCAAATCCCTGTATAAAATCGCAGCTAATCACACCAAGCAAAAAGGCTTTGTAAGACAGCACGATAGTATCGATGATGCCAATGCCTTTTTGAATCACGGTAACTATTTAGCTTATGGACTTGCAGCCACTACATTATGGGTGCTAGGTATTCCACATGGTTTTGCAGTCATGCACGGTAAAACCAGACGCGGTGCACTGGTATTTGATGTGGCAGATTTAATCAAAGATACGCTGATTTTACCCTGGGCATTTATCTGCGCCAAAGAACAAGCAACCGAACAGGAATTCCGCCAGCAATGCCTGCAAAACTTTACTCAGCACAAAGCCCTGGATTTTATGTTTGATACGGTCAAAGACATTGCTTTAAAGCGAGGGGAATAATGGAAAAAGTAAAATCCACCGTTAGGACCAAGCGACTTAGCTCAGTAACAAATGCAAAAAAAGATCAATGGGCAGGGTTCCAACAGACGTTTAATGACTGTGCCAGTTTATTCAAACGACGGTCTCGTGTCCAAAGCAAAGCATTTTTTGCCAAAAAAGTAGAAGCCAAAAGGTGTAAATCAATAAAGCCTATCCCTTTTCCCATTAACGTGTGCTTTTCCAGGCAATATAAAGCTTCATCATGTGTTGCCTCAGACACCTGTGGCAAGTTTTTTAATAAACTTAAAATTTGATCACGATTATGCAAACAGCCACAAGCCAATTCACCCCGAATCATTGGATGCATCAACACTTGATTTTGTTTAAGCAAGCTTATCAATTGCTCATCTTTAGCACGCAAATGATCAACCCAAACCGAAGTATCAACCAATACTCTAGCCACTATTCAGCCGCCCCCGATTGCCGACGCGGTATCTGCTCAAGCTCAGGTTCAGAGCCACCTAACAATGCCAAGCGCTGGGCACTTTCTCGCTCAATCAAAGCTTTTAAACCTTCACGCAACAGTGCTGTTTTCTCATGGACGCCGGTTAATTCAACCGCTTTAGCATATAAATCATCATCAATATTAAGTGTTGTACGCATTAACAGCTCCTATTGCTATAGAACAGGTCATCAAATAAGCCATCATTATATGCTTATTTTTATGCATCATCACCTTTACCCTATAAAAGGTAATTTATCATGATGGTCACCTTCGTTTCCCAATGCGAACATAAAGCACTCAACAGAACACGCCGTGTGTTAGATGCCTTTGCCAATCGTATCGGTAGCCGAACCTGGCAAACCGTGATTACCGAAGAAGGTCTGCAGGCAGTAAAGAAATTACTGCGTAAAACAGCAACTAAGAATACTGCTGTTTCTTGTCATTGGATTAGGAGCCGTAGTCGAAGTGAATTGGTTTGGTTGGTGGGCAATCGAGAAAAATTTAATGCGGAAGGTTTTGTACCAGTGAACTGGACACGAAAAAACATTGTTAATACTCAATATGAAAACGATTGGAAATATTTGCCACTGATTAAAGCATTAACGGCAGTTTCTGCACTGTTACATGACTGGGGTAAAGCGTCCAAATTATTTCAGGAAAAACTGAGTCCAAAAAGTAAAAATAAGTATAAAGGCGACCCTCTTCGCCATGAATGGATTTCTTGCTTATTGCTAAATGCACTTATTCAGCAGGGTGAATCCGATACCGATTTAGCTTGGTTAAAACAACTGACTGAAGGTAACTTTAATGAAAGCAAGCTTAAAGAAATTGTTAGTCAGAATAATCTAAAACCATTAGATCAATTACCTATGGCAGCCAAACTTGTTGCCTGGTTAATCGTTTCTCATCACAGATTACCAACGTATTCCACTCATGCCGATAAAATTAGAGCAGAGTGGTTAGGTATTGAGTCCTCCTCAATTGATACTATTCTAAAATGGATCACTCAAAGCTGGGGCTATGAAAACAAACAAGATGAAAAGGAATATCAAAAAAGGCTAACAGCCTGTTTTGAATTTCCAAATGGTTTGATCAGCCAATCTACTAGCTGGATGAAACAGCTAAAAAAATGGTCCAATAAATTACAGGATTGTCTGCCTTTGATTGAAAAGGCAATGCAAGACGGTAGCTTTCGACTGGTCTTACATCACTCAAGACTGTGTTTAATGTTAGGGGATCACTATTATTCATCACAAGATGCCGATGCTAAATGGAAGGATTCAATAGGACTATTTGCTAATACCGACAGAGAAAGCAAAGAATATAAGCAAAAGTTAGATGAACATTTAGTTGGTGTGGCTAAAAATGCCTTAGATATTGCACATAAGTTACCCAGATTTGAAAAAGAATTACCACTGGCAAATGATATAAAAGGCCTTAGAAAAATAACCCCACCCGCTTTTCGCTGGCAAAATAAAGCAGTGGAACAGATAAGATTGTGGAAAAAATCACAAGGCAAAGACATTAAAGGCTTCTTTGCCGTCAATATGGCAAGTACAGGCTGTGGCAAAACCTTTGCCAATGCAAAAGTGATGCAAGCTTTATCTGTTAATGGCAACAGCTTGAGATATATCCTGGCATTAGGGTTAAGAACATTAACTTTGCAAACAGGTGATGAATATCGAGATCGTATTGGACTGGATAATTCTGAGCTTGCGGTTCTAATTGGTTCTAAAGCCGTCTCAGAACTGCACAATCAGGCCAAAATTGAAGAAAAACAAGCATCCAGTGAATCCAACGGCTCAGAGTCTGAAGAATCATTATTAGATGAAGAGATGGATTATGACTGCAATATACCAGTAGAAGGCCTAGCCACCGTTTTAACAAAAGCAAAAGATCGACAATTTTTATACGCGCCAGTATTAGCCTGCACGATTGACCATATCATGGCTGCAACTGAAACCAAGCGAGGTGGCCGCTATATTTTGCCCAGTTTGCGCTTAATGTCATCCGATTTGGTTATAGATGAAATTGACGATTTTACAGGCTCAGATTTAATTGCTATTGGTCGACTTATTCACTTGGCGGGTATGCTGGGTCGCAAAGTCATGATTTCTTCGGCAACCATTCCACCTGATTTAGCAGAAGGTTATTTTAATGCGTATAAAAAAGGCTGGCAGCTCTATAGCCTTTGTCATGATGTTGAAAACAGTATAGGTTGTGCCTGGATAGATGAGTTTAAAACTGAAGTAACGACGATTAATAGTCAGGAGAGTGATAATGCAATTACTGCTTATAAGTTACATCACAATAGTTTTATAGCCAAGCGGGTAGACAAGTTAAAACAGCAACAAGCTAAACGTAAAGCAAATATTATTGAATGCAAAAAAAGCATGGAAAATGCTGGGGATGAAAGCAAGCAAGATCAGTATTTTTCTCATATTCAACAAGCAATCATTGAAAAACATCTACAGCATCATACGATAGATAAACATTCACAGAAAGCCGTGTCTTTTGGTGTGGTTAGAGTGGCTAACATAACGCCGTGTGTTGCTTTAACCCAGTATTTACTAAAAGCCGAATACCCTGAAACCATTCAGGTTAAAGTGATGGCTTATCATAGTCAGCAAGTTTTGTTATTACGACATGAACAAGAGAAACATTTAGATGCTGTGCTTAAACGTAAAGAAAAGCAAGATGAACCAGCCAAAGCCTTTGAGAACCCAATCATTAGAAAGCATCTTGATCAAGGTGTAGCTGAAAATATAATCTTTATTTTGGTGGCAACCCCTGTTGAAGAAGTCGGGCGGGATCATGATTTTGATTGGGCGGTTGTAGAGCCATCTTCTTATCGCTCAATAATCCAGCTTGCCGGACGTGTGCGTAGACATCGTTCAGGAGAAGTAAAGCAGTCCAATATTGCTTTAATGCAATATAACTGGAAAGCGTATGAAGGCAATGATGAGTATGGTGAGAAATATTTCAATCGTCCTGGTTATGAAATACATAAACCCTTACCAACCCATGATTTAACCAAGTTGGTTGATGAGAAACAATTATTGTTTGATGTTAATGCTATTCCACGCATACAAACACCTACTCAACCCACAAAGCAGTTTTTAGCAAAGTTAGAGCATAACGTAACTCGTGATGATCTTACCAGCTATCAAGGTCTTGGTCCTAGTACATTACAAGGTTATTTAACGGAGACCTGGTACTTAACAGCTATGCCACAAATTCTAAACCCTTTTCGGCAAAGTGAATCTAGCATCAATCTATTTTTAACTTATGACGAAGATAAAGAGCAGTGTTATTTTGCAGAAAAAGATGACAAAGGTCACCCCATTAACCGTGAAGATATTCTTGGCATACAGCATAGTCAGCTATCGAGTGAAGAGAAAGAAAATTTATGGCTAGTGCGTGATTATCAAACTTTGTTGAATGAATATGCAGAAAAAAAAGAGATAAGTAAATGGCGAATTTCTTTACGATTTGGCGAGTTAAACTTTAATGAACGGGAAAATGCAGAATATGAATATAACGATCAATTTGGATTAAAGAGAGTCTGAATAAACCAGCTATAGAAAGCTATAGCTGGTTTTTAAGAGCTACCTGTGCGGTAGTAAACAATTTTAGTTAATGGATACATTTCTAAGCTACCTTTTCGGTAGAAATGACAGTATATAGAAACAATCATCAGAAATAAAATATTTTAGATAATATATACAGGTTGAATTATGTTTATTTTAGATATAATATATTCAATCTATTTCAAAGCCGGGGTTCCATTCATTATGAGTAAAAAATATACATTAATTGAAAAGGAAGTAATCACGACCTTAAAGACTAAAGAATATATTTTTACTGATGATTATGAAGAAAAAATGATACCAAAAACTTAGCACATGCATTCTGGAAATATTTAAGCACCTCTTTGTATAATAAGTATATAAAAAAACACCTTACGCTATAAATCATTCTAGAACTGGAGGCTTATATCATGAGTAAGTTACTAACAAAATCTGTTGTTTATTTTGAGCCATCAATTTACTGCACTTTGATAATTAAAGCAGCAGCAACTCATCAGTCAGTTTCATAATTGATTAACGAAACAATGAGGCTTTCACTGTATGAGGATCAAGAAGATTTGGCTATTTTTAAGAAAGAAAAACTGAGTTAACACTTAGCTATGAAGAATTACTTGAGAACCTAAAAGTACATGGCAAGTTATAAGGTGTGCATTCTAGTTCCCACGGTCTCCGTGGGAACTCATACCAGGACGCGCCTGCGTCCAGTGACGCAGGCGCGTCACTAACTGCATTCCCACGCAGCGCATGGGAACGAGAAAAACAATATCATTTTAAATAAAGGAGTATCTAATATGCTAGACCCAGCCATATCAAGTTTCTTTGCCGATAGAAAGGAAGCCTGGTTGAAAAACAAACTTAAATCATCAATGGATGAAGAAGAGGTGAAACAACTTCATATTGAATGTAATGAAGTATTTTCATTAGAACAATGGCTCCCTAATGCGGCAAAAAGAGCTAGTCAAATTTCTATGGCCACTCATCCTTGCACCTTTAGTCATCCCAGTGCAAGAAAGAACAAAAACGGTTATGTCAGATCAATTATTGCTAATACAGAAACATCGAATGATGGCTTTTTAAAAAGTGGCAATGTCGTGGTTAAAACAGATGCCTTAGGTAATGCAGCTGCACTGGATGTTTATAAGTTTTTAACCCTTAAGATGTTGGATGAACAACAATTATTGGCACATGTTCAACAAGATTCAGCACTTGCGACTGAATTATTAACAATAAACTCTACCCCTTATCAAGTGTTAAAAAGGGGATTTTTAGCAATGGCCGAAAGTAATGGGGAAAATATAACCAGCTCTAAAATAAAACAAGTTTATTTTCCAGTGGACAATGATTATCATCAATTGTCGATACTTACCAACTCTGGCTTGATCTATCACCTTAGAGAGACAATTGATAAGCTACGGTTTTCTGATGAAGTAAAAGCGTTAAGGGAATTAAAACGAAAAAATGAATTTAGTGACACAGGTTTTTCAGAGCTATATAACCTGGCAACTATAGGGTATGGAGGTACTAAACCCCAAAACATCAGTGTATTGAATAATCAAAATGGAGGGAAAGTTCATTTATTACAATCTTTACCACCCAGCATTAAAAAACGTTCCATTCACTTCCCAAAATCAAATTTTTTTACTGAATCACTTCGTTACAGCGACTGCAGGGATGTATTTCATGCACTGCATAAAATCTTAAAAACGGATTATAACAACATAAATATTAGAGAGGGACGAGATTACCGTCTGCAAGAATTACTGGATCGTATAATTGATAAAATGTGGGCTGTACGTTCAGTTGCTGATGAACAATATGATAAGGGTTTATCTAAACTAAACCATCATCAAATGATCTGGCTTTGTGATGAATTTAAGCAAGAAAGAGAAGAAGCAGATGATTGGTTAAATCAACTCACTAAAGACATATCAACCTGGATTATTCGCTCCTATGAAAAAATACTTGGTAAACAAGCGATAAAGCTAGGCAAGGAAGAATTGATAAAAATCACAGATATTATCAATCAAAACCAGGAGGCCTTAAGGTGAGTGGAGAGATCAAGCAATTACTATTAATCCCACATATTAAAGTACATAACGCGAATGCACTTTCCAGCCCCTTTACTATTGGTTTTCCTGCAATGACGGCATGGCTAGGTGCGACTCATGCTTTACAGCGAAAACTGAATACCGCTGGTTTTGATACATTAAAATTTAATGCCACAGCTATTATTAGTCATCGATGTGATTTGCAAACGCATAAAGGCGTGGGAGATTATGTACATTCTATTATTGGCACAGGAAATCCGTTAGATAAAACAGGCTCTCGTTCGGCCTTTATTGAAGAAGCTCGTTGTCATTTAGATGTTTCTTTACTGATAGATTATTCTGGCGCAACTAAAGATGACGAAGAACAGTTACTAGATAGAATCACTCATTTTTTAAATGCCAATATGAAAATAGCAGGCGGTGATATTTTAGATTTTAATTCGCCAACTGCCATAAAAATAGAACAAGGCAATGAGAAAGATTTACGCAAACTGACACGAAAATTAATGCCAGGCTATGCCATTGTGGAACGTAGAGAATTGATGCAAGAAGCAATGAAGCAAGGACAAGATGCAATTGATGCCTTACTCGATTACCTAGCCATTCATCACAGTTGTGATCAGGATGATGACGGCAATGTCAGCTGGACAAGTAATCGTAAAACCGCAGGCTGGATTGTTCCTATTGCCACTGGGTTTCATGGTATTAGCGAGTTAGGAACAGCGAAAAACCAGCGCGATCCTGATACCCCTCATCGTTTTGCAGAAAGTGTGGTGACATTAGGTGAGTTTAAAATGCCGCACCGTATTAAATCAATTAATGAAATACTTTGGCATTACCAGGTAAAAGAACAACAAAATCTTTACTTATGTGAAAACAACACAATTGAATTAACTGAAAATCAAGAAGTTAACGAATTATCTGAACTATTTATTTAAGGAAAAAGGAACGCTCATGGCTAAGAAAGAAAATATTGCATCAGTATTGGCATTTGAAAAGAAATTAGTCCCTTCGGATGGCTATATGTACGGAACACAATGGGATGATAAAGATAATACCTCCCCGCTTAATTTGATTGAGAAATCAGTACGTGGCACTATTTCTAATCGCTTAAAAAAAGCGATCCAGGATGACCCGGCAAAACTCAACGCAGAGGTAGAAAAAGCAAATCTACAAACCGTAGATGTATGTGCATTAGGTGTGGCGCAAGATACCCTGAAATTACACTTTACCTTAAAAGTGCTAGGCGGTGTTCAGCAACCTTCTGCTTGTAATAATGCACTGTTTAAGCAAAGTTACAGTGCAGCTGTTGCAGACTATATCGCAAGAGAAAACTTTACAGAACTCGGCCGCCGCTATGCACTTAATCTGGCTAATGCCCGGTTTTTATGGCGCAATAGAGTGGGAGCTGAAAATATTGAGGTTCAGATAAAGGCTTTAAATAAAGACAGTGAACAAAGCTGGGATTTTGATGCTACTCAATTTAGTACCCGTGACTTTCAGGTTGAAGATCCGCAGCTCAATTCATTAGGAAACAGAATTGCTTTGGCTTTGGCAAGTACTGATGATTTTTTAATGCTGGAAATCACTTGTTTTGTGCAAATAGGCAAAGCACAAGAAGTCTATCCAAGTGAAGAATTAGTGCTTGATAAAGGCAAAGGCAAGAAAAGTAAAATTTTGTATTCTGTTAATGATATTGCAGCCATGCACTCGCAAAAAATAGGCAATGCACTACGCAGTATCGATACCTGGTATCCAGAATTTGCTGATTCAGAATCCAGTGCAGGGCCAATCGCAATTGAACCTTATGGCGCAGTTACAAATCTTGGTAAAGCATACCGTACTCCAAAAGATAAACAGGATTTTTACACCTTCTTTGATAATTTCGCCCGTGGTGGAAAATTAGATCGCATAGAAGACGAGCATTATGTGATGGCAACATTAGTACGCGGTGGTGTTTTTGGAGAAAGTGATAAATAAGGGCATGATATGAAATATTACCTAGACATAACCTTATTGCCAGATGCAGAAGCTAATTTAGGCTTTCTCTGGCAAAAAGTTTATCAGCAAATCCATTTAGGGTTGGCTGAAAATAAAATAGCGAAAAACCAGTCAGCCATTGCCGTTTCATTTCCTGATTACGGCAATAAAGAATTTCCGCTGGGGGATAAATTGCGCTTATTTGCAGCAACACAAACGGAACTGGAGAAATTAAACACCGCCAAGTGGTTATCTCGTTTGACCGATTACACCCATGTTAAATCGATTAAACAAGTGCCTGAAAAAGTAGACCAACATGTTTGTTTCAAACGTAAACAATTTAAAAGCAACTTAATAAAAGAGGCTAGCAGAAGAGCAAAATATAAAGATGAATCGCTAACTGAAGCATTAAACCATTTTGAACATTATGATCAGAAATGCCGCTTGCCTTATATCAACATGAGCAGTTTATCCATGAAAAATGTCAATGATGCCAGTCGAAACTTTAAACTTTTTATTGGACAGGAAATTTTTGACAAAGCACAATCAGGGGGATTTAATTGCTATGGATTAAGCAAAACAGCAACTATTCCCTGGTTTTAAATTAAGCTTAATACATTGTACAACCTCGTTCCCACGCTCCCGCGCGGGAATGCATACGGAGTTTTAAAATGGGCCGAAGCCGCTATAAAATAGTTGATGATCAATTACCGCATTTCGTTACTTTAACTGTTTTGCATTGGATACCTGTTTTTACTCGGCCTGCGACAGTGGAAATTATTTTGCAATCATTGCAGCATTTAATAGCAGATGGTTTAAAGCTATATGCTTATGTGGTTTTGGAAAATCATCTGCATCTGCTGGTGCAAAGTGAACAACTTGGGCATGATTTGGCGCGGTTCAAATCTTATACAGCCAGGCAGTTAATTGCTTATCTTGCCGATAACAATGTTACGCAGATACTTGATCAATTGGCTTTTTATAAAAAGGAACATAAAACAGATCGCGCTTATCAATTCTGGCAGGAAGGGTGTCATCCTGAATGGATTCAAAATAACGATATGATGCGGCAGAAAATAGATTATATTCACTCCAATCCAGTGAAACGAGGTTATGTTGATTTGCCTGAACATTGGCGTTATTCTAGTGCCCGAAATTATTTAGGTCAGATTGGCTTGATTGAAGTTTGTACTGATTGGTAAATACAGTATGCATTCCCACGCGGGAGCATGGGAACGAGAAATATTCCGTTCAATTATTTTTTATAATTAAGTAAAAAACACCATTACCTTTTAGTTTTGACCTTTATTTTTTTCGCTCTTTAACAACATATAAAAATCAATCAGTTACAACAAGGCTAAAAATAGATGGTAAAACAACAGTTTTATCGCTAAGTTTTTGTTGTAACTGTTTTTTTTGTGATTTATACTGCGTTCACTGCCGTACAGGCAGCTTAGAAATGGCGTAGATTTCTTCCGCTTTGATCCGTATTGTTCACTGCCGTACAGGCAGCTTAGAAATAGAATTTCTTTTAAATGCTCGAAGGGGGATAGTTCACTGCCGTACAGGCAGCTTAGAAAAT
>ENA-OSET01000823-OSET01000823.1-sediment-metagenome-genome-assembly--contig:-NODE-823-length-34043-cov-10.262969_pt1 | contig 34043 bp, 25 predicted proteins | sample MGYA00237882_ERZ534229 | MGnify/ENA primary metagenome ERZ534229 (study PRJEB26408, sample SAMN06266212) | sediment metagenome | isolation source: Hudson Canyon methane seep mesocosm | place... | reverse complement strand
GCATCGGTGAGATATCGAAAAAGTCTGTTTTCTCGTTTCAGGTATTTTAGGCTAAGGCCAAACAAACCAATTGCGAACAGCCAGTGGCTTGACGCAAACATCAAGCTCAAAATAATGTGGCCAGTGTCACCTACATTTATGAGGCCTTTTTCCTCTGAGTCTAGCAATAAAAGCGTCACTAGAAACGCCATATTTGCCAGCGCTAAATAGAGCCAGCTCCTTTTTTCGAGTGCCTGTAATAGTTCTATTCTCACATACAGTAAATACCCAAATATGAAGAACTGGCCATAAAACAGAGCAAATGGAACATTGGGAATAAATGAAAGCCCGGTGGGCACCTCTGCAAATGGATGCGGTACTTTTAAATAAGTTGTAAATAGAATGACTAAAACAAGCCCCCAATTGAATGTTACAGAGCGCTCGAATAGTGACGTGAATTTCAATCTTGTTTTCTCGCTCAAATAGCGTACTACAGTCAAAATCACAGCAAGTGCAAGATAAAATATTAATAGGTAATACAAAAACCAAAGGTGCATTGTACTCAGCAGGGGGACATTGGGTGAGTCTTTGACAAGACTAAGATCAAACCCCCATTCACCAAACTCCATAATGTGGGCAGTTGCCAGCATTAACGACGCCACGATGATGTAGAGAATTGGCCAAAATATCACAAAGGGTAGCAGTATACGGCGCGCCCTATTTCTTAGAGTCTCTGCCAGCCCTTTTTTTCGATACAACATTGCCCCAAAAAAACCGGCCGTTAGAAAAAAAGTGGGCATTCGAAAGCTGTGTATATAGGTGAGTAAGACATCCATAAGCAGAGTAGGATTTTTAGACTGAAACCACAATTCAGGTGACTCATGAACGACGTAATTCATCGCCGTGTGCAAAACAATTCCCAGTAACATCATCGATGCTCGCAAGAAATCTAGACCATGGTAACGGGAACTCTCCAATGACATGCAGGGCATCTCCACGCGATGCAGTTGATATCATTCGATATTAACAAGCGCGGAGTGGTATTTCACCCCTAAGGTGAAATATAAAAATACAACCTCTCTGGCCTCCCCACGGAACCATAGACAAGGCTTGGCTTCACCGTTCCTTGAGACACTAAAAATTCCAGATAACGTCGGGCCGTTGTTCGGCCGATACCCACCCGCAAACCCATGTCTTCCGCATTAACCCCCGCCTTACCTAATTGACTGACTTCTTCGAGTACTTTTTCAAGCGTCAGTGGGTCAATACTTTTGGGAATTTTGACTTCTTCAGAACTGCCTTCCTGTGCCGGATTAATTATGTTGTCCACATTATTCTGATCAAGCTCAACAATCTTCTTGAGCTTTTGTCTGTGCTCAAGAAACGAGGCCATTGTCGATTGCAGGCGATTAAAGGTCATGGGTTTCAGGATATAGTCAAATACCCCGCCGCGAACGGCATCCTGCAATACATCCACCTCTTTGGCAGAGGTGATGCATATGACGTCGATATGTTTGTGTTTTTTGCGGATATCCCACAGCAGGTCGAGGCCATTGCCGTCAGGAAAATAGATATCAAGTAAAACTAGGTCTGGCTGAAAAACATCTATTATGTCTTCGGCTTCTGATATTGTGTTGCCAACACCCACCACCTCAAAGCCTTCAATCTTTTCGATAAATCGACATTGAATTTCAGAGATTTTTGGGTCATCTTCGGCAACAACAACACTGAGCTTAGCCATTGGTTTCTTGCCCTTTTGAAATATACACAGTGAATAAGACCCCACCTAAATCAGACCGGTTCACAGTAATTTCGCCTTTGAAATAAGACACGGCACTTCTAACCAAATACAAGCCAATGCCTTTGCCTTTTTTATCGCTGGTGGAAACGCCGCTTTCAAAAATATGCCCAGCCACTTTGTCTGCTATCCCCTCGCCGGAGTCTTCCACCTCAATGATAAGGTCTTTTCCTAAGTCGGTTAAGCTAAGATTAACCATCCGCTTCGCCTCTGGCAAGTTGACCACAGCCTCATAGGCATTGTCCAAGAGGTTACCAAGTATGGTGACTAGCTTTTCACGGCTCATGCCCTCTGGCAAATCGGTGAAATTACTGTCTCGGTCCACGTTCAGAACAATGTTTAATTCTTTTGCACGGTGATATTTACCCAGAATGCAGCCCGATATTAGGGGGTCTTGTACTGCTGATACCAAAAACTGCAGAAGGTCTTGATAGCCTGAGGTTTCACTGCTGATCAACTCGACCGCTTTGTCGTAGGCCTGCAATTGAATCAAGCCAGAGATGGTGTGCAACTTATTGGAGTATTCGTGGGTTTGCTGTCTCAGCATTTGTGAATACTCTTGCACCTGAGACAGTTCTTTCTCGAGCATATCCATTTCGTCTTTTTCCCGAAAGCTCGACACCACGCCCATCACTTTCTGGTCATACCAAATGGGTATTCTGTTGGCAATAATATCTTTATCCGCCACTCGCTGCTCAGTGTCTAGCTGGCTTTCACCGGTTCGCAAGACATCTTGAATGCCATTGTCGGGGAACACTTCGTCCACATGTTTGTTGATGTATTCCCGGTCAAACCTCAGACCTAAGGTTCTTTTGGCCGCCTGATTAATCAGGGTGATATGGCCATGGCGGTTAATGGCTACAATGCCTTCGCGAATGGACCCTAAAATGGCGCTCTGTTCTTTGAATATGCGCCCAATTTCGTGAGGTTCTAAACCAAACGTAGCGCGCTTAAAACTTCGCGCCATGATAACCGCAATGAAAATGCCGAAGACTAATAAAATAATATTCGAGACAATAATGATTCCGCGCAAGCCGCCGCTCATTTGCCTAATATTCTCTTCTAGGAAGCCCACCGAAACAATACCAATCACCTGCCCGTCCGCATCGAATACCGGAACTTTGCCTCGCAGTGACAGCCCCATGGTGCCCACGGCTCTTGAAGTGTATACCTCGCCTTTCTCTAGAGCTTGTTTGTTGTCGCCGCCCACCATGGTCTCACCAATTTTTCCTAAGTTTGGGTGAGAGTAACGCTTGCCTTGGCGATCGCCAATCACTACAAATTGCGCGCCCGTTTGAATTCTGATTCTCTCAGCCAAGACCTGAAGCTGGCCTTCAGGGTCTTTCACTTCTAAGAGGCTCACCACCTCTGGCATGGCAGCGATGATTAGGGAGATATCAAGCACTCTTTTGTCGAGCTGCTCTTCCAGGGTGGTATCAACTAGATTTGTGGACACCACAGCCATGCTGCTTAGCTGAAACAACACTAAGGCCACAATAAACAGAATCATCTTTAACTGCAGGGAAAACCGCCGCCGCAATTTCATCGCTCACCTATTATCTTAGCCAGTCAAAAAACTAGGAGAAAGATCTACCTTAGCCCCGCAGGGCATGGCTGTCTATCTCCACGCCAAATTAGGAATTTTTCCGTAACATTGACAGCAGTTGTGGAATTAGTACCGTTGCCAATGTAATCAGTAGAATACTGGCGGTGATGGGCCTCTCCCACAGGAAGGCCAGGGAACCGTCAGAAATCATTAAGGCTCTACGCAAGTTTTCTTCCAGCATGCCACCGAGAATAAAACCTAAGAGCATAGGTGCTAAAGGAAAATTTAATACCCTGAAAAACACCGCGATTGCGCCAATCACCACCATCATCACTAAATCGAAGGGATTGAATGAAACTAAATACACGCCGATCAAAGACAGAAACAAAATAATGGGGGTCAAAAATTGCTTAGGGATGTCTAGTAAGCGTGAGATGTATGGAATAAGAGGAAGATTCAACACCAGCAGAATCACATTACCCAGATACATCGATATGATCACCGACCAAAAGACCGCAGGGTTATCTATATAAAGCCTAGGACCAGGTTGCACGCCGTAGGACAGCAGCGCTCCCAGCATTACCGCGGTGGTTGCCGAACCAGGGATACCCAAGGTAAGTAAGGGTACAAAAGAACCTGTAGAGGCTGCGTTATTGGCACTTTCCGGTGCCGCTAAGCCCCTTAAGCTACCCTTGCCAAATTTCAGCTTCTCTTTTAGAGAGGCTAAATTTCTTTCCATGCCATAGGCTAGGAATGAAGCTATGGTTGCGCCCGCACCCGGCAATACTCCCACCAAAAAACCTAGCACCGATGAGCGGCCAACCACCGGCGCAACATCAAGCACTTCTTCTTTGCTCAACTTCATACTGCCCAAAGCTTTAAAACTGACATCTTGAGAGCTCTGTTCAGATTCCACCGGTGCTGGGCGAAGAATCACCACTAAGGCTTCGGCGATGGCAAAGGTTGCCATGGACAGCAGCAGGAAGCTAATGCCGTCGTAAAGGTCAGTGATGCCAAATGTAAATCTCTGAATGCCAGAAGGGTCCTCCCCCACTGTCGCTAACATCAAACCCAATACCGCCATCAAAACGGCTTTGAGTACTTGCCCTTTTCCCGCAAAAGCGGTGATGGCGGTAAGACCAAATAACATCAGAGCAAAATAATCAGCCGACTGAAAACTCAGGCTCACCTTCGCGAGAAAAGGTACAAAAATAAGTAGGAACACGGCGCCAATGGTGCCGCCGCAGAAGGATGAGTAAGCCGCTAGAGCCAGCGCTCTACCTGCCTCGCCTCGCTGCGCCATTGGGTAGCCGTCAAACGCTGTGGCCACCGCTCCCGACACCCCGGGTGCGTTAATTAGAATGGCGGAAGTAGAACCGCCAAACACGGCGCCATAATAAACGCCCGCCATTAATATAAGGCCCGAAGATGGGTCAAAACCGTAAGTGATGGGTATCATTAAGGCGATGGCCGAAACGGGGCCTAAACCCGGCAACATGCCAATAAATGTACCGGCGAAACAACCCACAAACAAAAGCAAAAGGTTGATGGGCAGAAATGCCGTGTTGAGGCCTTGTAATATTCCGTCTAACATCTTCTAGCTCCCAAAAAACATCCGGTAAACCTCACCGGAATCGAGATGAATACTGAACAACTGAGTTAACACCAGCCACATAAACAAGGCGACACCTGCTGCTACCGCCAGCGATAAAAGATATCTCTTCTCCTTCAATATGGCGAAACCCACTAAAAGAAATAGAAAGGTCGCCAATAGAAAACCAAGAAACTCAAAGCTCATTCCGTATAGGAACATGGCGGCGGTGAGCTGCAAGCAAGGCCGCCACTGGAAACCCTGAATAGCCGTATGCAAACTTTCTTCACTGTCGTCTTCAGCAGAGACAAATATTTGCAGCAAACAGACCAATATAGCCACTAAAGCCAAGCAATACGGCAAAGTTCTCGCCGACACAACGTCATAACTAAGAGACTCATTGACGGGTATTTCGAAGATGGCCGCCAGATAAATCAAGGAAAAAAGCAGAATAAAACTGCTGCCAACTTTGTTTTTACTATTCAAAAAGTTCATAATTTTTATCTATTTGGATGAATGTTTTACGTGCGTAGATGTTTAACGCAGGCCCAGATCATCAACAAGAATGGCCATCTCAGATTCTTGCGCTTGTAGAAATTCAGTGAACTCTTTACCGCGAATAAATAAATTCGACCAGCCACGCTGGGTTCTAATCTCTTCCCACTCTTTGCTTTCATACATTTCCCCCAAGGAGTCTTGCAGGCTTGAAACCTTCTCTTCGCTCATACCTGGGGCGCCAAAAAAACCTCTCCAGTTGGTAAAAACCAGATCGATATTTTGTTCCTGAAGGGTTGGAATTGAAGGAGCATGAGAGAGCCTTGCGGGGGCTGTCATCGCCAAGATACGCACCTCACCCTGCTCCGCTAAGGCTATGGCCTCACTCAAACCGGTTGAAAGCAGTTGGGTTTCGTTTGAAAGCAAGCCCACCATGGCCTTGGCCCCGGCATTATAGGGAATATAGCGAAGTGCCTTAGCGTCAGTGCCAGACTTACTTAAGGCCATCGCCGCTACAACATGGTCCATGCCGCCAATCACCGAACCGCCCGCCACGCGAACGTTTCTAGGGTCCAACTGATAGTCCGCAATCATTTGCTGCCATTTTTGATATTTCGAATCGGCCTTAACAACAAAGGCACCGTAGTCGGCGACCACCGCCGCTACCGGCGTTAGGTCTTTGTATGACTGGGGGAAGATATTCTTCAAGGACTTCAAAATTATCGGCGTAGAACTAATCATTAAGGTATTTTTCTGTCTATCGGCCGTCTCTATCATATAGGCAATAGCTTTGCTGCCGTCACCACCTGAACGATTTTCATAAGACGCTCCAGCGACAATACCCGAGCGGGTCAAAGCTTCCCCCACTCCCCGCGCGGTGGTGTCCCAACCACCTCCCGCGCCACCTGGAATTAAAAAGTGCAGGCGGTCCGAGCCAAGCGCGGCCGGGACCACACTGCAAAAAACACAATAAAACAATATGCGAAGTGAAGTTTTAGTGTATTGCGTGCGAAACAGTTTTATATTCAGTAAATTCATTATAATTTCTTCGATTAACGTAAGCGTTTTACTTTAACGGTGCGGGAATAATCTTCTAAGCGAAGATCGAAGCTGCCAAATATGCCAGAGGACAAATAGGCCGATATTGGCAAGGCAACCGGCCTTGGCAGACGCCTTGCTTCGATTTGCCGCCAAACCTGGCCATCACCAAATTCAAACACCCAACGTTTTTTCTTGTCTTGTGTCATTCGAAGTAAAGCGTGAGTCGCTACTTTACTTTCACGAGATTCTGTAGGTTTTTTCAAATATTTTTCGCCGAGAGCTGCGCTCTTAGGTATCACAGGCGAAGCCATAATCTGGTCGAAGCAGTGCAATCTCTCTGCCGCCACCTCAATTTTCGAGCAGTGCTTAAGCCTTATTCCCAGGTCAATATCTACTGCGACAGACAGCGAGGAAAAAGCCGTAAAACAAGCTGCCGCACTAAGTGCGACAAGCAGTTTTTTTCTTAAAAGCAACACATTTTTGAGCCCGAAATCATTGGTATTGAAAAATTGTTTACGCGAGATATTGGGTAGTTTCTTCATAACAATTTCATCCGGGCTCGTTGCAAGTTTAGAAAGTGTGCTTTAGCTTCAAGTAGCCAGTACGACCGCGAGGGTCATGCACTTGCTGATCAAAACCAACTCGGCCATTCACCGAGCCACGATCAATTGCGGGAGGATCTTCATTGGTTACATTGTTCACGCCAAGGGTGACGCTGGTGGTGCCTGAGCCAATGAGACCATCGAAGGTATAGCCATACTGCAGGTCGAGCACAGTATTTGAATCAATACCTTCATGAAGATTATCGGGCTCGCGATCGTCATAGGCGCCAATATGGCGTAGGTGCACACCGGCCAAGTGGCTGTCACGCATCCAACTAACACTCAAGTTCAAGCGCTGATCAGGTACGGAACCCAGTAGGTCAATGAAGCTGTTGCGATTGCCAGCGCCGTCAAAAACGGGGCTGCCGTCACCAGAGTCAATATCAAAGGTATTCACAAAGGTGGCTTTCGCATCAATCATTAAATTACCGCCTAAGACGTCGCCAAAACCGTAAGACGCCGAAACATCAATACCCTGTGCATCCACACCACCCAAATTGATAAAGCTGGTGGTTACTTGGCGTATTTGCCCCGTGCCGTTGCGCCCTACTCTGGCGTCTGGTACATAAACACCGTTAACACACTCGCCAGAAACAATGGAACCAAAGGCTTCACCAGCACCAATCAGGTCTTCAAACTCGTAGGACCAATAGTCCACTGAGCCGGTAAAGTTTTCGCCCTGATAAATAATACCCAAATTCCAATTTGAAGCAGATTGTGGAGACAGGCCACCGCCGTTAGTAATTTGCGCGGTGTTGAAAGAGTCGGTTACATCTGAATCACAAGCTGAGCCAGCACCCGCAGCAAAAACATCGGCCGAGATTGGGTCAGGTAGAGCGCCGCTGCCCACAGAACCTGCAATGTTACGAATGGATGGCGCTTGGAAAGATGTACCGTAAGAACCTCGCAAACTCAATTCACTGTTCGCGTCCCAGCGGAAACCCAACTTGGGATCAGTGCTGTCACCGCCCTGATCACTGCCGTAGTCTTCGTAGCGAATAGCCGCTTGAATTTCAAAGGTGTCGCTCAGTGGAATGATTGCCTCGCCAAAAATGGCGTAAACATCTTGGGTCGCGCCCACAACCGAGAATACCGGATCCGTTCGGCCGTCAATGCGGAAAGCAGACAAGCTATCGGCGATATCGCTAAATTCCATATCGCGATATTGAGCACCAATGGCAACAGCTACTATTTCGCCGTTCAACTCGAAGGCTTCACCGCTCAATATGGTTTCAACAACGGTTTGAATCGACTCTTTTACGAAGGTGCGGTTTACCGCAAATTCACTCAAATCACTACCGGCGCCATAAACTGTGTTGCCAGCAACACTCACTCCATCTTTCACCGAAACTGCGTCGGGTGTCGCCCAGCCGCTGCCAAACGGATTCCAATTACCAGAGGCAATGGCATCCCGGTAAGCCGGCGTGTAATAACTTCTAGGTTGAATATCTGTCAGTTTAGCTCGCGAATGAACCGCTGACGCATTAAGGCTCCAACTTTCATTCAAGTCTGCATCAAAACCAAAGACGATGCGCGTATTATCAAATTGGCGCGTGATGTCTTCGCCTAAATCGCCGTCGTAGGTGGTTAAAGGACGCTGTCTAACAATTACGTCAACCGCTTGACTTGGGTCTGCCGCCACGGCCGCTTGATCCCAAACTACGTTGCCACTACCGTCATTTACGAAGTAGTTAAAAGGATGATCTCCTGGCACGTAGTGGCCGTCATCATCAAATCGCAAGTCCATCACTGCACCACCAATGGTGTCTTTAATTTCATTGCTGGAAAAACTGACTTCAGAGAAAATTTTCACACTATCAGTGATGTTGTAATCAAATTGACTGAATATTTGCAGGCGCTCTTCTTCGGCGATCAAAGTACGCTGATTAATAAATTGGTAGCGACAATTTGAACCGTCTAGAAAAGTATTGATACGCCCGCCGAGAGGATTTGCTTGACCACAGTGCGGATCAGCGACGGTATCGCCAGAGCGCTCATAGTAACCATCGCCATCTGGGTCAGAGGCTAAATTGTATCGCCCCGCGCCGGTGGATGAGTCGTAGAGGTTTGCAGACGCGTCTGTAGAAAAGGCATCCGAACGATTCACAAGCCAGTCGTAATCGCCACGGTGGCCTCTGTCTTGATGGAAGTAATTTACAAAGGTTGTGAAATGACCGCCGTCAAAGCTGGTACCAAAAGCACCATTAATGCCTTCGGCTGGGTTGTTTTCATTGTCGTGGTACTCAGTGCCTATCTCAAAGCCTTCAAAGTCTGTGCGAGTTCTGATGTTCACCACACCACCAACCGCCTCAGACCCGTAGGTGGCAGATGCACCGTCCAACAAGACCTCTACACTTTCGATCATATTGGTTGGGTATTGGTTAACGTCGGTGAAAAAGAAACCTTGAGTAGTGGTAACCGGTGCTAGACCGCCACGACGCCCATTAATCAATGTGAGCGTGCCACCCACACCCAGCCCGCGCAGACTAAACTGCGAGGTGCCCTGCCGGTCGCTTTGACTGGCATTGAGCTCTGAACCCGCGTTAGCAGGCAAGGTGCGCAATAAATCTTGCATTTGCCCGGCACCCGCCGACTGAATCATCTCATTGTCCATCGTCTGTATTGGCGATGGAGTATCGAAATCTTTTTTGCGCCGGATATTCGAGCCGGTCACAAATACTTCTTCTAAAACAGGGATGGCTTGTTCGTCGCCTCCCGAGCTTTGTGCCACGCCGTACTGCGGCAGACACACCGCTAGCATCGCAGCGGCCAAAAGGTTCTTTTTAAAGCCTAGGCTTTCTAGGCCTTTGTATCTCTCTGTTCCCATCATGATTTGCTCCAGAATAACGGCAATACCAAGGTTTGCCATTTTAGAATTATCATTATTTCGCCTGTGTTAATTGGAGAATAGACCCAATAGCTCACGGCCATTGAAATATAAATGAACTTTGAACATAAGCACACAATATGGGCGTATAGAGCTTAAGGGCTATTAAGCCCTTTTAGACCATTGTGTTCAGGGCTAGAAAACTAGAGTGAAATAAAGCGGAATTGACCTTGGTGCAGAAGTTTTGAATTTTGGCGCAGACATAAAAAAAGGCCTTGTGCCATAAGCACAAAGCCTTCTTCTGAGTGGGTAGTTTCTAGCAACCGCCAGACGATACGGTCACTGTAGGCCAGCCACTTAACAGAGTTGCGCTGCCGTAAGTCACTCGGCAGGTGGCGTCTATACCCGCCACGCCGTCTAGGCTGTAGCCTACGACACCGTTAGCGGCATCGGTAATCAGCTCATTGCTTTGGATGTTAATTCTACTGACAATGCTGGCCGTTGTAGGGTAACCATAGGCCGTGGCGGTATCGCCCGTACCATTGCCCGATGTATCGACGCTGGCGGTGGCCAGTTTGTCCAGTTTTTGAATCAGCGCCTTGGCATAAACCAAATTAGCAGCTCCCAACATGGTGCCCTGAACGCCCTCTAACACCGATTCACGAGCTTCGGTTTGAATGCTGATAAACTTTGGTACTGCAATTGCGGCGAGAATACCCAATATGGTGATAACCGCGATTAATTCAATCAAGGTAAAACCTTTGATATTCTCTTTCATACAGCCCCCAAGCCTATGCGATTTGTTGATTTTAAACTTCGGCTTTGGGGTCGAATGCGTCCTGTAAGCCGTCACCTAAAAAGTTAAACGAGATAACCGTAACAAAAATCAGCAGTCCTGGATAGACCGCCAGCATTGGCGCGTCCCAAATTAACTCTTGGGCATTCGTTAGCATATTGCCCCAACTGGGCATGGGCGGCTGAATCCCCAAGCCCATAAAGCTCAATACCGACTCCAACAAGATGACGTTACCCACCGACAGCGTGACGGCAACAATGATGGGCGAAATCAAGTTCGGAAAGATGTGTTTAAACATAATGTGCATATGGCTGGCACCCACTCCTTCGGCCGCCATGACGAACTCGCGCTGCTTCAGGCTCAATGTGGCGCCGCGCACTAAGCGCGCAACGGTAGTCCAACCCACTAAGGCCACAATAATAATAATGCGATAGAAGCTCACCATCTCCGACTCAACCACCGAAGCAGGTAAGCCCAGCTTATTGAGGTCAATGGCCGCCAGTACAATCAGTAGTGGCAATAGTGGTAAGGCAATAACGCTGTCGGTAAAACGCATTAACAAGGCGTCTAGGCGCCCGCCAAAGTAACCGGCAAACAAACCCACCACAGTGCCAATGGTAGCCGCGGCCAGTGCAGCAATTAAGCCAGTGAACAGAGAAATTCGACCGCCGTACATAAGGCGCACCAAAACGTCTCTACCCAATTCGTCAGTACCAAAGGGGTGCTCGGCTGAGGGCGCACTTTTTTGGTTGAACAGGTCTACGTGATTTGCGTCTACACCTAAGAGCTGCTCAAATAAGGGCGCCAGAATAACCATTGCAATCATGGTTAACAGCAAGGCTAAGCTGGCGATGGCCAATTTATGCCTCTTGAAACGCCGCATGGCGAGTAAAAATGGCGAGTTACTACGCACCTTATTAGTATTCATGTCTCATCCCCTCCTACAACAATTCTGGGGTCAAGCCAGGCATAACATAAGTCGGCCAAAAGGTTGCCCAACAATGTCACCGCCGTTGCAAACAAAAGTGCCACCAAGGCTAGATTAAAATCGTTACCCATCACCGAATCAAATATCAATTTACCCATACCCGGCCAGGAGTATATGGTTTCGGTTACTAGAGCACCCGAAAATAGAAAACCAAAATCCAAGGCCAAAATTGTCACCACTGGAATCATCGCATTGCGTAAACCGTGCAACCAAACAATGCGGCGACCGCTGGCACCTTTGGCCTTAGCCGTGCGAATGTAGTCCTGGCGGAGCACTTCCAACATGGACGAGCGCACGTAGCGGGAATAGCTACCAATACTCACTATGGTCAAAGTTATGGCGGGCAAAACAATGAAGCGTAAATTTTCTAAAAAGCTGGAACCGTCGGGGGCAATACCACCGGCGGGCAGCCAGCCTAAGGTGACGGAGAAAAACATGATCAGCATTAAGGCAAGCCAGAATGAGGGAATGGAGATACCCGCAAACGCTAATAAGTTAACGCTGTAGTCTGTGGCCGAGCGAGGCTTTGCCGCCGCTAGTGTGCCCAATGGAATGGCAATCACCACCGCCATAAAAAACGCGGTGCCTAACAACATTAAAGAGTTGCGCAATGCCGGAAATAAAACATCCAACACCGGCTGACCAAATAAGCGTGAATAACCTAGATCACCACTGAGGGCACTGAGCAACCAATTCCAATAGCGCTCATACAGGGGAATGTCCAAACCGTAGAGTGTTCTCAAACGAGCCGCGTCGGCTGCGGTCATCTTTGGATCTGAGCTAATCATCAAGTCGATGGGGTCGCCCGGCATCAGCCCAATCAAACCATAAATAACAAAAGACATGACCGCCAATACCACTAGGGATTGCAGGCCACGCATTAACAAAAAACGAGTCATATCAGTTCACCTTTCAAATGACAGGCAACCTGGTGAGCTTCACCATACTGACTCTCTTCCAACATAGGTACCTGCTGCCGACAAATATCGGTGGCATGGGCGCAGCGAGGATTAAAGGGGCAGCCCGCAGGAGGATCAATTGGGCTGGGAGGGTCTCCCTGTAGAACCTTGCCAATTTTTCCTTTGTTGGGCGTGATAGTAGGCATTGAGCTCAATAGTGCGCGCGTATAAGGATGCACTGCATTTTTAAACAAACTGTCACGGCTTGCGATCTCAACAATACGACCCAGGTACATAACGGCAACTCGATCGGCCAGATGGTGTACTACGGCTAAATCGTGGCTGATAAACAGGTAGGTTAAATTAAATTCTTCTCGCAGGTCTTTCATCAAATTCAAAATTTGACTCTGTACCGATACGTCCAGTGCCGACACAGGCTCATCGGCAACAATGAACGCGGGGTTAAGTGCCAGCGCTCGCGCAATGGTAATTCGCTGACGCTGCCCGCCGCTAAATTCGTGAGGGTATTTACGCAGGTCTTCCCTTGGCAAGCCTGCCGCCTCCAATAAATCACCTGCCTTTTTTCGGTTTTCTTCTGGGCTGGCCGTATCAAAAATTTTCATCGGCTCCGTCAGAATTCCCTCAACTGTATGTCGAGGATTTAACGAAGACATTGGGTCTTGGAAAATCATTTGCACGTGCTGGCGAAGCGGTTTGATTTGCTTGCGCTTTAAACCCACCACGTTCTCGCCGTTAATGGTGAACTCTCCGGCGGTGGGCGTATAGAACAGTGAAAGAATACGCCCTAGAGTGGTTTTACCACAGCCGCTCTCCCCCACCAAAGCCAAGGTTTCACCCCGAACAATATCAAGCGAGATATCAGACACTGCTTTCACAGTTTTCTGCTCCCAGCCTTTCTCGGTAGCGACTTTGGTGTTGAAGGTTTTACTTAAGTGGCGTGTGGATACAATAATATCTTTGTTGCTTAAATCAGTCATGCTGTGCTCCGCTGCCGGCCATCACTTCGTGACAGGCTGCGCGATGGGAAGGGCTAACAATGATGGAGCTTGGCCTCTGTTTACCGCACTGCTCAGTGGCAATTTTACAGCGAGGCTTGAAACAACAACCCTCAGGGCGCTGCCCTGGTGGCGGCACCCGGCCTTCAATGGCTGGCAAGCGATCAACGCTGACGTCGATGCGTGGCGTAGTGTTCAACAGTGCACGGGTGTATGGGTGTTGAGCGGAGAGTAATATATCGGCCGCCGAACCCTGTTCAATCATACGCCCTGCATACATTACGGCAATGTCATCGGCCATTCGCGACACCACACCAAAGTCGTGACTAATGAACAAAATGGCGGTGTCGAATTTTTCTTGTAGGTCGTGCATTAAATCTAATATTTGCGCTTGAATCGTTACGTCGAGGGCCGTAGTGGGCTCATCGGCAATCAAGATATCGGGTTCGCAGGCTAGAGCCATAGCAATCATCACCCGCTGGCGCATACCGCCCGACAGCTGGTGAGGGAAATTGTCCGCTCTGGATTTGGGGTCGGGTATACCTACCGCGGTCAACATCTCTATAGCTTCGTTCCAAGCGGCTTTTTTACTCATGCCACAGTGCAGAATGAGCGACTCGGCCACTTGAGCACCAATGGTAAATACCGGATTGAGCGCCGTCATGGGCTCTTGGAAAATCATGGAAATACGATTGCCGCGCAAAGCCTGCATTTCAACAGGACTGAAGGATGCCAAATCCTGACCTTGAAATTCTACAGAGCCAGAAAGAATTCGCCCAAAAGGCGGCAGTAATTGCAGCAGAGCAAAGGCCGTGAGTGATTTACCACAGCCACTCTCTCCCACCAGCGAAAGTGTTTTACCTTTTTCCAAATCAAAGGAAACATCTTCAACCACTCGTACCAAACCATCGTCGGTATCAAAACCTATGCTGAGGTTTTTAACCGAGAGTAAGGGGTGTTTCTTCTCGGTCATCCTTGTGTACCGGCTTCTTCGCGATGCCAGTATTCAGCGTGATTAGAAGATTGGTCCAGGTGCCCAGTTGGGCGCAAGCCTTTTAACCACTTTGGCATAACATAAGAGTTAGCGCGGAAATACAAAGGCATTACCGGAACTTCATCGGAATAGATTTGTTGGATGCGCTCCCAGATTGGAAGGCGCTTGCTGGTGTCTAGCTCGTGCTCCAGCGCTTCAATTGCGGCGTCTAGCTCTGGAATATTGATGGTGGAATAGTTCTGGCCCGCGTAGTTATTTTCAGGCATGGGAATTTCTGATGAATGCAAAGTGGAACGGGGCACATTTTCTGGCGCCGAGATCCAGGCAAACATAGCCATTGCACTGAACTTACGCTCGCGAGTAGTTTGGCCAAAAAATACTCTTGGCGCTTCATTGCGGATGCGCAAATCAACACCCACCACTTTCAACTGACTCTGCAATACTTGCTCAACTTTCTCGCGAGTTTTGTCACCCGCCGTCGACATAATTTCTAAACGCAGGGCATCTCCCGCGGCGTTGTAGCGGATGCCCTCTTTCATTTCTGTCCAACCTGCCGCTTCAAAAAAAGCTATGGCCTTGGCAGTGTCGTGCTCATACTTGGTAATGTTGTCTGAATAAATGGTATCAAGTGGGTTAACACTGCCGTGAGCGACTGGCTGGCGCCCTTGAAACAATAGGTCGCTGATTAACTGTCGATCAATGCTGTGCATCAAAGCTTTGCGAACGCGTTTATCTTGCAGAATTGGGTTTTCCATATTCAGGTCAATGTGCTCGTAGTGCAAACCTGACTTATAAATGATGTTGTATTCGTCGCCGTGGCGCTTTTGAAAGGCTAGTGCTTGGTCTAGGTGAATGCCCAGCTCGCCGGCAATCATGTCGATGGTACCCGAACGCAAATTTGCTTCCATGGCTGAGGTATTTTGTATCGCGCGAATCACCACCTGATCAAAATAAGGCGCCTTGCCATACCAGTGTGGGTTTTTCTTCAAAGTCACCGAAGTACCCTGCTGAGTATCGGCAATTAAATAGGGGCCCCACCATAAACCGGGCTCGGTGGTGTTTGCATTGTAGTTGGTGCGATGACGGTACTCATATGAATCTTCCGCAAAAATCTCGGCTTCCAAATGCTTAGGCAGCGGATACAGATCACCTAGGTGATTGTAGTCAAAAGTTAACTTATTAATGTGTAGAGTAAATGTACGCGCGTCGACCACGTCCAATTGATAACCTCGAGTGTACATTTCAAGATTGTTGGAACCGGTTTTAGTATCACTGCCCACTTCCCAGGCAAAAGCAACATCTGCTGTGGTTAGGGGGGTACCGTCTCCCCAAGTCACACCTTCAGGTAAGGTGTAGGTCACGGCAACGCCCTGTTTCCCGTCAGGTGTTTCTTCCAGTACCGCCAAACCATTCTCAAGCGTAGGTAGCTGCACACACAAACCACATACAAGGTTCCAATCAGCGTCGAAATAGGTCATTGAACGGGCCAAAAATCCCCGAACGTAAGACTTGGCAACCATTGTTTCAATATTCGGATGCATTGTTGAAGGGTATTGGGCTAGGCCGATGGTGAGGGTTTTAGGTGCTTCGCTTGCGGGGGTTTTGTCTGCAGTTGGCGTAGAACCGCCATCACTACACGCTGACAGGGTTAAAACCGCCGCCAGTAATAATGGAAATACCGTGATTAGCTTCATAGGAATACCTTGATTTTTTTAGGCCATTTTATAGCGCAATGCCCTTAGGGCAGGCTGGAGTAAGGCTTTATTATTAAAATGTAAGACAGTAGCGAGTTTACTGCGTGCCCCTTATTTAAACAATGCAACAATGCTTGGCCGCACCAAACAGTTTGCTCGCTCAACTATCTAATATGACCTCATAGACGAAACAAGTGCTCAAACCCTCAGTGATTTTTTTAATATTTTTCTATCTCCGGTGCTGGTATCGCCGGAGCCATTGCGGTAGCCTGCGATACAAGCTTATGACTAATTAAGACTGAGCAGTCACAATTAGAGGCCCATTTCATGGATTCTGACATTACCCTATTTGCCGCACCCGCCTTCCTTCTCTGTATATTGATGGAACTTGCGGTCGATCGTCGCCGAAAAACGCATTATTACCGTATGAATGATGCTTTTGGCAGCCTAGCACTGGGCATAATGAGTAAAACATCTGGGCTCATTACCTTCAGCTTGGGCACATGGGTAGTGCACACACTGGTGAGCCCTTGGTCACTAAACACTTGGGACGGCAGTAATCCCTGGGTTTATGTGGGCATGTTTGTGCTTTTTGATTTTGTGTATTATTGGTCACACCGCTTTCGCCATGAGATCAACTTTCTCTGGGCGGGCCATTCCATTCATCACTCCAGTGAAGACTACAACCTCACCACAGCCTTACGTCAAACCAGCTCTTCGCTCTTTGTTTGGATATTTGCGGTACCGGCCTTCCTGTTGGGGGCGCCACTGGAAACTTGGCTAGTGTGTGGCGCTTGGAATCTGATCTACCAATTTTGGGTACACACCCGTCACATTAACAAGCTGGGCCCCATAGAATGGGTGATGGTTACGCCCTCTCACCACCGAGTGCACCACGCCCAGAACGCCCGCTACATAGACAAAAATCATGGCGGTGTGTTTATTATCTGGGATCGCTTATTTGGCACTTTCGCTGAAGAAGTGGACGAGGAAGAAATAATTTACGGGGTACGTCGGCCACTGCACAGCCTAAACCCAATTGTCGCAAATCTACAGGTATGGCGCTCGCTGGCCTCAGACGCATGGCACACAACGAGCTGGAGAGACAAGCTGCGCATCTGGTTTATGCCCACCGGCTGGCGACCTGAAGACCTGACAATTTCAAGACCCATGACTAAAACCGACCTGTCAAAATTTGAAAAATTTGACCCAAGCTACGGAAGTGCTCAGGGAAGGTACGCTTTCATGTTACTGGTAATATCAGGGCTCACGGGCACTATTTTTCTTTTGGAAAACAGCCAGCTGAACACTGCCTGGAACCTAATTGCCTGGTGCTTCTTAAGCGCGCCCTTAATTGTGGGCGCTATGCTACTGCAAGGCCAAAATATTAAAAGTGAAGGCATTCGCCTATTGGCCAGCTGGCCTGTCTTTCTTGTTTTGCAGATTCACTTAGACGACTTAAGCCGTGGAGTATTAGGCGCAGGCTTATGCCTTACAAGCCTTGCATGGTTGGTTTTGTATTTTTATAAACCGCAAACGGCTTTGGGCGAAGCGTCCTAAGCCGCGGTAGAGTCAAATGAAACTGGTGGTTTCCTCTAGGGGAAACCTAGATATATTTGGCACTCTGGCGTCTGTTTTTGGGTAACCTGTAACTAAGAGCAAAAACGGTCGCTCACTGTCTGGACGCCCCAGTATTTTATTCAAAAATTTCATTGGGCTTGGCGTGTGAGTCAGCGTGGCCACCCCTGCCAAGTGAAGTGCGGCGATCAAAAAACCCGTGGCGATGCCTACAGACTCACTAGTGTAATAATTTTTCTGCTTGCCACCCTCGTCATCAAAGCTGAATTTTTTGCTGAAAATAGCGATTAAGTAAGGCGCGGTTTCTAAAAATGGTTTTTCAGCGTCGGTACCGAGCGGCGCCAAAGCGTCCAACCATTCTTCAGAGGCGCGACGATCATAAAATTCCCGCTCCTCCTGCTCTGCCGCCAAACGAATTTCTTTTTTTATCGCTGGGTTTTCTACCACAACAAAATGCCAGGGCTGCATATTTGCACCGCTGGGCGCTGTGCCCGCCACACGTAACGCTTCTTCGATAACCTGACGAGGAAACTTCTCATCACTGAAGTCGCGCACTGTACGGCGAGTTTTTATTGCATCGTGAAATTGGCTCGCCGACTTTATCATCGCCTCGGGGGCCTGAGCATCAAAACTCAATGGAATATCATCAATCTTTGAATCTACCATTTTCATTCCCATTGTTGTTCAGTGAGTTATTACTCGGATAAAGCCAGAAAAAATTCCACTTTTTGCGCAAGCCAGCGACGGGTTTCACCTTCTAACTCATGAGAGAATCGCTTGGTAATGCGCTCGTGATAGTCTCTCAACCAATTTTTTTCTTCAGCGCTCAACATTGACACCTCTACTAAGCCAGGGTCTAAGGGCACTTCAGTGATGGTTTCAAATTCTAGAAAACCCTCTTGGGGGGCTTCTTTTACAATCACCAAATTTTCTATGCGAATACCAAACTCCCCCTCGAGGTAATAACCGGGTTCATTGGACATAATCATGCCAGGCCTTAAGGCTTCGGCAATTGGGCGCTTGCTAATGGAAGTTGGCCCTTCGTGTACACTTAAGTAACTGCCCACGCCGTGGCCTGTGCCATGGGCGTAATCGAGCCCTTCCTGCCATAAATATTGGCGCGCAAAAGCATCGAGATGAGCGCCCGTGGTGCCCTGCGGAAAACGGGCCTTGGCCAGAGCGATGTGGCCTTTCAGCACCAGGGTAAAACATTTCTTTTGAAAATCTGTGGCCTCACCGAGAGACAGTGTGCGAGTTATATCGGTAGTGCCACCTTTATATTGGCCGCCGGAGTCCAGTAAAAACATGTTGCTGTTATTAATGACTCGGTTACTTTCGGCTGTAACGCTGTAATGGGCGAGTGCGGCATTGGGGCCACTGGCGGAAATTGGCGTGAAGCTAATGCAGTCAAAGGCAGTGGAGGCCTGACGAAACTCAGTGACTTTCTCAACCACGTCTAACTCGGTAACTTGAAACTGAGGCACAGAGCTTTCTATCCAAGCTAGAAATTTAATCATCGCGATGCCGTCTATATGCTGGGCATTGCGAGCCCCCTCAAGCTCCACCTCATTCTTACAGGCCTTACTCACTTCCAGCACATTGGTCGGTGCAACGCCTACTAAAGCCGCGAGAATTTTGTGAATGTGCCAAGGGGTTCGGGCCGGGTTAATAGCCACAGGCCCGCTGAAGCTTTGACGGATTAGAAAACTCTCAAGATCATCGGGCTTCACCAGTGTAATGCCCTCGTCTAACTGCTGACGCTGAGCTTCAGATATTCGCGATTCGTCAAGGAACCAATAGACGTCGCCGGAGGCCTCCATTAAGGCATAACTCAAACAAACAGGGGTGGCAGGCAGATCTTGGCCACGAATATTAAGCAGCCAAGCCAACTCTTCGGGCGCGGTGAGCATGTAGGCACTAAGGCCCTGCTCTTTCAGGGTTTCGCCTAGCGCGAGACGCTTTTCAACGCTGCTCTGGCCCGCGTAATGCAGAGCGTAAATTTCCACAGCTTCTCGCTCTGGCGCGGGTCTATCTTTCCACAGCTCATCAAGGGGGTTGAGCTCAAGCTCTACCAAAGAAGCTGCAACTCCGGCTAGGGCCTCCCTGAGCGCTGCCACCTCTGCACCGGTGTGCAGCTTAGGATCTAGGGCAATTTTCTGCTCTGCCTGCATCTGGCCCTTGAGCCAAGCGGGCACGGCACCAGGCACTAAAGACTCTACGGTGAAACGCTCGGGGTCTACTTGCTGATGGGCTTGAACCGTATATCGACCGTCAACAAACACCGCGGCGCTATTTTGCAGCACAACGGCTTGCCCCACAGAACCACTGAAGCCCGTAGCCCAGTTAAGCCGGCGCCCAGAGGGTGGCGTATATTCGTTTTGAAATTCATCAGAACTGTAAATAACGATACCGGCCAGTTCCTGTTCTTTAAGCCACGCCTGTAATTGCTCAACATTGTGCATAAAGTTATCTCGATATTAATGTGCTGAATGCCCGCCAACGGCACTTAGCCTAAGAATGATGACTTAGGCCAAGTGCAAGTTAGCGACAAGGTATAGTAGACATTCTCAAGGTCTTGACCACATTACGCAACACCAACAAGCATTCATTGTGGTATTCAACCAAGGCTGCCCTCGTTGCACTGTAGTCTTGGTGGGCTATGGCCTTACATAAAACCAGAATATATTGGTCTGGCCTTTTCGCACAGACTGCCTCTACTTTGCGAATGTAATACAGCCTGTCGTTGATATTGCCAATGCGGGCAATAAGCTCTTGGTTACCTGAAAGCAAGGCCAAATTCAGGAACATTTTACTGCTTAGACTGGCGAGCATGTCAGGCGATTGGCGAGCGCTGGTGGACAACACTTGAAGGTAGGGCCGCGAGGGCTCGTGAACGGCATTGTTTTGCACACTTAAATCGTTATCGGCTAAATCAATGGCCCAATTTAATAGTGCAAAGTTAAGCTCGTAGAGTTCGCGAACAGAACCCTCTAGAACCGGCTTGGTAAAAAAGCCAACTCGCGGTACAAGCTCTAATAAATCTTCTGCCACCAAACGATTGAGGCATTCACGCACGGGGGTTGCACTCACTTCTAAACTTTCGGCCAGCGTTTCTATATTCAAACGTTCGCCCGGCTCATAGACACTGCGGATTATTTTTTGCTTCAATACCTCGTAAACACTGCCGACAAATTTTTCACCTGACTCACGACTGCTTAAACCGTTCATATACTCGCCTCCTTGCGATTGAACTACGAATGACTACTCAGAACTAAATAATTCGCGGCAGAAAATAAATCCCTCATATTTGAGGCAAAAAAAAGGCCGCCTGCAAATGCTAGGCGGCCGAACCGGACGGAAAATCAGTAAATACCTACAACAATAGTCGGCGTATATCGCCTATCGCAGACACCAGGAAGGTCATAAAATTACCGGCGTCGGCGCCATTAATTGCGCGGTGATCGTAAGACAAACACAGTGGCAACATATTGCGAGGCTGAAACTCTTGGCCGTCCCACTTCGGTTTAATATCGGCTTTCGACACACCCAAAATGGCGACCTCGGGGGCATTCACAATGGGCGTGAAACCTGTTCCACCCATTGCACCAAGGCTAGAAATGCTGAAACATCCGCCCTGCATGTCCATGGGCATCAACTTGCCATCGCGGGCTTTCTTCGCCATTGCATTTGACTCTTCAGCCAATTCCCACAAGCCTTTTTTGTCTACATCGCGAATCACCGGAACCATAAGCCCCGCTGGCGTCGCCACAGCGATACCGATGTTTACATAATCCTTTTTAACGATGTGTTCACCGTCACTGTGCATCGAAACATTAAACGCTGGCTCGTAACGCAATGCCGCGGCACAGGCCTTCAATAAAAATGGCAGCGGGGTTAATTTAACGCCGCGCTTTTCCGCTTCGGCTTTCATGCCTTTGCGGAAGGTTTCAAGCTCAGTAATATCAGCGTCGTCAAATTGGGTGACGTGAGGTACGTTAAGCCAATTGCGAGACATATTGTTGGCGGTAATTTTTTGAATCTTGGTCATTTTTACCAATTCAACATCGCCAAACTTCGCAAAATCAACTGCTGGGATGGCAGGTATGCCACTGCCGCCAGTGACTTTACCACTGGTAGCAAGGTCAACTGCTTTGGTGACATAAGCGCGAATATCGTCCTTTGTTAGACGCCCGCGCGGGCCTCCACCTTTGACCTTGCTCAGGTCTACGCCCATCTGTCGTGCCAACTTACGCACTGCGGGGCCAGCGTAAGCACCGTCATCAGATTCCGCCGTAGATTCATTGCTAGGCGTGGCTATTGCCGCAGGGGCGGCCGGTGCCGCAGCCTTGGGCTGAGGTGCCGCTGGAGCTTCTGCCTGTGCCACTGGAGCACTACTTTCCGGGGCTGGGGCGCTGCCCTCTACCAAAAGCACAGCGATGGCTGCACCACTGGCAATTTTATCGCCCTCATTGACACTCAAGCTTAAAACTTTGCCGCCCGCCGGGGCTGGAATTTCAATGGAAGCCTTGTCGGTTTCCAAGACAATCAGTGAATCACCTTCACTGACGGTATCGCCAACGGCGACACAAATTTCAATAACATCAACGTCTTCGTCTGTGCCAACGTCCGGCACTGTAACCGTCTGCTCAGCTGAGGCTGCCGCGGCAGGCTCACTGGCGGCAGGTGCTGCCGCACTAGGCGCTTCAACAACTGGCTCGGGAATGTCTGCTGCAGGCGCCGCCTGCTCGGCGGCCTCTATTTCCAGCTCAACCAGCGCAGAGCCTTCCGAGATAGAATCGCCCTCATTAACTTTAACCGACACAATAGTGCCCGCGTGAGTGCTGGGAATTTCCATGGAGGCTTTGTCAGTTTCTAACACCACCAGCGACTGCTCTACTTCTACAACATCGCCCGGTGCTACACACACCTCAATAACATCAACAGCATCTGCGCCGCCGAGATCGGGAACCGTGATCACTTGAATTGTCACTGTCACTCCTTGCTAATTTTATTAAACACCCAGCTGAACAATATCAGGGGCAAAAAACAGGGGCCTTTATAATTTGGCCCCGGCGCATTGTCTTAACAGCTCATTGGATCTAATTTTTCCGGATCAACGCCCAACTGCTTCATTGCTTTGCTAACTACTTTAGCCTCGAGCTGGCCTTCATCGCTCAAAGCTTTCAAAGCGGCAATGACAACGTAGTTGCAATCCACTTCAAAGAAGCGGCGCAGGTTTGCGCGAGTATCACTGCGACCAAAACCTTCAGTACCTAAAACGCTAAAACTGTTGGGGATGAATGCCCGCAACTGTTCTGCGTAGGTTTTCAAATAATCGGTAGCCGCAATCACTGGGCCTTTAGCACTGGCCAACTGCTGAGTAATGTATGGCACTCGTGGTTCAGCTTCTGGGTGCATCATGTTCCAACGCTGAGCTCTCTGACCGTCGCGAGTCAATTCATTGATGCTGGTAAGGCTCCAAACATCTGATTCAACGCCGTAGTCTTCGCGCAGCACAATGGCGGCGGCTCTAACTTCACGCAAAATTGAACCGGCGCCCATCAACTGCACCTGCAACTTAGGCTTCTTCTTTTTAGTCACCTCAAGTTGGTACATGCCCTTGATAATGCCCTCTTCCGCGTTCACTGGCATATCGGGATGAACGTAGTTCTCATTCATTGTTGTGATGTAGTAGAAGCAATTTTCTTTTTCGGTAAACATTCTATGCATACCGTTTTGGATAATTACCGCCAGCTCAAAACCGTATGTGGGGTCGTAAGTGCGACAGTTTGGAATGGTATTCGCCATCACGTGACTGTGGCCATCTTGATGCTGCAAACCTTCGCCATTGAGCGTGGTGCGACCGGCAGTTGCACCAATCAAGAAACCACGTGCCTGACTGTCACCTGCGGCCCAAGCCAAATCGCCAATGCGCTGGAAACCAAACATTGAGTAGAAAATATAAAAAGGAATCATCGGGCAATCGTTGTTGGCATAAGACGTTGCGCAAGCAATCCAGCCCGACATTGCACCCGCTTCGTTAATGCCCTCTTCGAGGATCTGACCTTTCTTATCTTCTTTGTAATACATTATTTGATCGGCGTCGTGGGGCGTGTATTTCTGCCCGGCCGAAGAGTAAATTCCCAACTGGCGGAACATGCCTTCCATACCAAATGTACGCGCCTCATCAGGAACGATGGGGACAATTCGCTCACCAATGTTTTTGTCTTTAACCAGCGAAGACAAAATACGTACAAACGACATTGTGGTTGAAACTTCGCGCTCACCACTGCTCTTCAGCTGCCCTTTAAAGGTTTCAAGTGCCGGTACTTTCATGGCTTCAAACTCGCCATCTCGCGACGGCAGATAGCCACTCAATGCGGTACGGCGTTTTTGCATGTACACCATTTCAGGGCTGTCGGGCGCCGGACGATAGTAAGGCACACTTTTCAGCTCATCATCGCTGATGGGGATGCCAAAGCGATCGCGAAAACTTTTCAAATCTTCGACGTCGAGTTTTTTCACAGAGTGAGAAATGTTAGCGGCTTCGCCGTCTCCCATTCCGTAACCCTTAACGGTTTGCGCCAGAATCACTGTAGGGTGACCGGTGCTGTTGCTCGCCTCTGCGTAAGCGGCATACACTTTAAAGGGATCGTGACCGCCGCGATTAAGATACATAATATCTTCATCAGAAAGGTCTTTAACCAATTCAAGCAGCTCTGGGTATTTGCCAAAGAAATGCTTGCGAGTGTAAGCGCCACCGTTGGCTTTATAGTTTTGCAACTCGCCGTCACATACTTCGTCCATGCGTTTTTGCAATAGACCAGTGGTGTCTTTTTCCAGCAGTGCGTCCCAGTGTCGACCCCACACCACTTTAATAACATTCCAGCCGGCGCCACGAAACACACCTTCCAGTTCTTGAATGATTTTGCCGTTGCCTCGCACAGGGCCATCAAGGCGCTGGAGGTTACAGTTAATGACAAAAATCAGGTTTTCCAGATGCTCGCGACCCGCTAGCGAAATGGCGCCCAAGGCTTCTGGCTCATCACACTCGCCGTCACCTAAAAAGGCCCACACTTTGCGGTCGCCACGTGGTGCTAAGCCGCGTGCAGACAGGTAACGCATAATGTGCGCTTGATAAATGGCTTGGATGGGGCCAAGGCCCATAGAAACTGTGGGGAACTGCCAGTAATCAGGCATTAACCAGGGGTGCGGGTAAGAGGAAAGACCGCCGCCGTCCACTTCGCGTCGAAAGCTGTCCAGTTGATCTTCGTTCAATCGCCCTTCGAGATAAGAGCGCGCATACATACCGGGGGCACTGTGCCCTTGGAAGTAGACCAAATCGCCCGGATGATCGCCATCTGGGCCGCGGAAGAAATAGTTGAAGCCAATATCGTACAAAGTGGCGGCGGACGAGAAGCTGGAAATATGCCCACCCAAACCATCGTCATTGTCATTGGCGCGCATCACCATTGCGAGCGCATTCCAGCGAATTAAAGAGCGGATTCGACGCTCCATAAATAGGTCGCCAGGCATGCGTCTTTCAGAGGTGACAGGGATAGTATTACGGTAAGGAGTGGTAATTGCTGCCGGAAGTTGCACGCCAGCGTCAGTGGCGCGATCGCCGAGTTGTTTCAATAAAAACGCGGCGCGCTCTTTGCCTTCGTGACGAATAACAGCGTGTAGTGCATCGAGCCATTCGCGGGTTTCGAGGGCATCAATATCCTCTAGCATTCAATTCTCCTCAGTAATTGACCGTTCCGTTACATCAGTACCAGCTTGGAATACTGGCACTCATTTAAGTTGTTCAGTGCATGAGTATAGGGGCTTTTTCGCTACAACACACAAATTCATGTAGTATTTTTACACAAAGCGCAGATGCTTTCCAGCGAAGCTTCGAGAATGAGCATGTTAAAACCTTGCTAAATCCTCGATATCCCTAATATTTATACAATTTATGGCAAGAGATTTTACTGTAGCTAGACTACATAATGAAGAGGAAAAAACTAATTATGGCCAAATCACCCTAGAAAATGGCCATCGGCGCGTAAAGTTTTAAGCTTCGCAAGGCTCTGCTTGAAGCACTTTCGCCCGTATTGGCCAGGCATTCAAAATAGCCTTAACTAAAGTAGCCAGCGGGATGGCGAAGAATACGCCCCAAAAACCCCAGAAACCGCCAAACACCAGCACGGCTAAGATAATGGCGACAGGGTGCAGGTTCACAGCCTCAGAAAATAGCAGCGGCACCAAGACGTTGCCGTCCAGGGCTTGAATGATGCCGTAGACCATCAGCAAGTAGAAAAACTCGCTGCCAAAACCCCACTGGAACACGCCAATCATGGCCACCGGAAGTGTGACTACAGCCGCGCCGATATAGGGGATCACCACCGACAAGCCTACCGCAAGCGCTAAAAGCAAAGCGTAGTTTAGGCCCAGAATGGCAAAGGCAACATAGCTTGCAACCCCCACCACAATAATCTCAATGACCTTACCGCGGACATAATTGGCTATCTGCTCGTTCATCTCTCGCCAAATACGGCTCATTACAGGCCTTTCAACGGGTAAAAAAGCCGAGCACCACTGCACCAATTGCTTTGAGTCTTTCAAAAAGAAAAACACCAATATTGGCACAAGCACGATGTAAATCAGCGCGGCTACCAGCATAGGCAAACTGGTCAGGGAAAATGACAACAATTGCTGCCCCATGCCACCCAGCTCTCCACTGGCCGACTTAATGAGCTCATCCACCTGCTCAGCGCTGATCAACATGGGGTATTTTTGCGGCAGAAGCAGCAGTAGCTGATTCCACTCGGTAAGCATTCGCGGTATTTCTGACACCAATTTTACCGCCTGCTGCCATATGATTGGCATCAGCACCAAAACAGATGCCGCCAGCCCACTGACCAGAACCACAAAGGCGATACTCACTGAGGCGATGTGTGACATACCCCAAGTGCGTAAGCGCTCCACCATTCCCTGCATTAAAAAGGCGATAATCAAGCTGGCGATGACGGGCGCTAAAATCGCCCCCATAGTAACGATAATGAGCAGAGAGACGCCGAGTAGAATCGCCAGAATTAGCGCTTCTTCGTCCCCAAAATATCGATCAAACCAACCGTGAAAAATTCGAAACATTGAGCCCTCAGTAAATTTAGTCATAGGTTAACAACGCCGCCCGTTCATTAAGCTTTCTGTAAAACATAAATGTAGTGCTGCTCGTGGGTTTCACTGAGCAGCAATGTGTTATCACTGAGATCGGCAAAGGCCTGGAAATCTCTCACCGAGCCCGAGTCGGTGGCCAAGACCTTTAAACACTGACCGCTATTGAGCTTGCTCAGTGCCTGCTTGGCTTTTAGCAGCGGCAGAGGGCAACGCAAACCGGTGGCGTCCAGCTCCGCATCAATTGTAAAATTCAAAACACGTTCCTATGTTAAAGGGGGATCAAAGGCAGGAAAACAGGCCAAGGGCTTAAGTGTGACGCAATCCTACCATCTGCACTACGACGATTTACGATTATTTACAGATTGTATCGAACAAAGCGGGCTAAGATGCGTCAAAGCGCTAGGCAGCCTCACGGCGAAACGATAAAGTAAAGCACGGCTGTATCGCCACGATCATTATGCAGTACGACGAGGAGTCATCACATTTTTGTGCACAAATTAGTCAAAACGCTTAAACCGAGAACTTGCTTCACCGCCCTACTCACAGCACTTATGTCACTGCCTGTCCAAGTTGCTCTGGCAAAAAGCGACATTAAGTTGCCCTCACTGGGCGACGCCAGCTCGGCTATTGTATCACCTGCCGTAGAGAGAGCATTGGGTCAAAAGTGGCAGCGCATGTACCGCAGCCAAGTGCCCACCTCCTCCGACCCTCTTCTTACCGACTATTTGCAAAAACTGCTGGCGGAACTGGCAGAGACCAGTCAACTCAGCGACCGCCGGTTAGACTTGATACTGGTGGAAAATGCCAGCATGAACGCCTTTGCCGTGCCCGGTGGCGTTGTGGGTGTACACACAGGCTTATTCCTTCACGCCGAAAACGAACATCAACTCGCCTCGGTACTGTCACACGAATTGGCGCACTTGAGTCAACGACATTTCGCGCGCGGTGTTGAAGCGCAACAAAAGGCCAGCATTCCCAGCATGGCCGCCCTACTCGGCGGCCTGGTACTTGCAGCCACCGTGGGTGGCGATGCGGGCATTGCCGCGATGACGGCCGCTCAGGCAGCGTCTCTAGAAAGCCGCTTGCGCTTTAGTCGGCAAAATGAACAAGAAGCCGATCGCATCGGCATGATCAACATGGTTAACGCCGACATGGACCCTCACGCGGTGCCAGCGATGTTTGAAAGCATGATGAAGGCCACACGCTACACTCGCCGTCCACCAGAATTTTTGCTGTCCCACCCGGTGACAGAAAACCGTATTGCAGACTCCCGCAACCGGGCCGCGCAATACCCTGCGAAACAATACAATAACAACTTGGACTACCATCTCATGCAGGCTCGAATTCAGCTGAAGCATGAAATTACCCCGCAGGCGGCGGTGAAACGCTTCCGCAACGAGATGAATGGTAAAACCCTGTCTATAGATGGCAGCCGCTACGGCTTAGTGCTGGCACTCACCGACTCCCGGGAAACCGAAAAGGCCTGGCAAGAATTGCAACCCTTGCTTAGCAAGAACCCCACAAAGGTGAGCTATCAGATTGCCGCTGTGGACATTCTTGTTGCTAACAATGAGTTTCCTAAGGCGCTGGAACGATTAGAAGCTCAACTGAAAACACATCCAGAAAACCACCCTCTCAATGTTCGCTACGCGGAGACTTTGATGAAGGCTGGGCGCTATGCTCAGAGCGAAGGGGTTTTAAAACAGTATTCAAGAAAGCGCCCAAAGGACGATTACGTTTGGTATTTATTGGCCGAGGTTCACGGTTTAGCCGGTAATATTGTTGGCGTTCATCAAGCGCGAGCGGAGTATTTTATATTGAATGGCGTCTACGACAAAGCGCAGAAGCAGTTGCGGAATGCCTTAAAACTCTCTCGGGCGAGTTATCACACAACGGCTTTACTTCAGGAGCGGATTAAAGATGTTCGCAGCATGCAGGAGAATGATCACCTGTAGGCTTGGAATTTTTCCAAGCCCTTCTACTTTAAGTAAAACACTTTTAAGCAAACCCTTAGGGCTTGCTTAAAGTATAGGCCTCACCACCTTCATCCAGCTGGGAATATGTTAGCCCATGACCAAACTCAAACAGCGGATCTTCTGAATCATAAGGCACATCTTCTTTTTGCTTCTCCACCGCCTCTACCGACGAAGGCAACTCAAAAGGGAGCTTAGCAACGGGATTAAATTCACCGTAGACAAGATCAAGCACCGCCCGATCGTTCGCCCCAAACTCAGCCAACAAACCTGCCGCCGCCTGCGCCAGCTCGGGAATCACTGCAGGCCTGTCGAGATGAATGACAAACACCGTTGGCTTAGTGTCGGCAATTGCCAGCAATCTATCCAGCTCTTCCTGAGGGAAGTCTAAGCGGCCTTGATGGAATAATGATTCCAGCAACAAATCCACCAGTGACTGGGCCAAACCATTATGGTTCTCGAAAGGTGCTGCAATGCGAACAATGGCGTAGTCAGCCTCCTCCAAGTTGTTTACCACCGAGCCATATTGTGAGGCCACACTTTCATCGATATTCTCAACATACACCTTGCTGCCTCGCGCAAGCGGCAAAACAGTTTGCAGTGGCGTGTTAATTTCTGAACTGTTTTTCAACAGGACGATAGATTGTCTTTGCGCTTTCTCTCCAGCAGCCATGTAGGCTTCAGTGCCCACGCTCTTCGCTGCTGCTTCGACATCAACGTAGGGCTGATCAAACAAACCTAAGCGGAATTTATCTCGAAGTAGCCGACGCACAGATTCATCCAACCGAGATTCAGAGATTCTTTTCTCGCGAACTATATTGATCAAACTGGCCACTGCAGAGGAGCCCCCAAACTGATCAATACCGGCGTCCAACATCTTAACGATGCGCTCTTCAACACTTAGGTCTTCAACACCGTAGGAGCGAGCCGGCGCGACGCCAAAATAACCAATAGTCAACCACGAATCCAATACCGCCCAATCACTGCAGACCACGCCGTCAAACTGGTATTTATTGCGAAGTAAATCCGTGATGATGTATCGGTTGTAGGCGAAGGCAACGTTCTCTGGAGTTTGATCCATAGGCACGCCGTAATAAGGCATGATTTGCCCAGTGCCCGCGGCAAAAGCCGACTCAAAGGGAATTAGGTGGTAATCGAAATTATCACCCGGGTAGGCCTGCTCTTTGCCATAGGGGAAGTGAGCATCCAAGCCATCTTTCTGAGCGCCGCCACCCGAAAAGTGCTTTGTCATAGTGATGACGCTTTCTGTGTTTATTTCTGCTCCCTGGAAGCCCTTCACGTAAGCGCCGATCATTCGCGCAGAAAGATCGGCATCTTCACCGAAAGTACCGACGATGCGAGCCCAGCGCGGCTCAGTGGCAAGGTCGGCCATTGGATGCAGTGCAACTCGAATTCCTACAGCTCGGTATTCCTCGCGGGCAATTCTACCAAAAGACTCCACCAGGGCTTCGTCGCCCGTTGCGGCTAAGCCAATAGGTTCAGGCCAGCGAGAGAAAGACTCCGCCGCAATACTAGTGGCGCGCATATTGTTGCGAGAACCGTGGCGAGGATCACTTGAGAATGTAATGGGGATACCCATGCGGGTCTTCTCCGCGAGCACTTGCAAGGCATTGTGCCATTGCGCCTCTTTGGTGGCATCAGCGGTGCCAACGATATTAAAATGGCTCAGCAATTTTCCGCCCACGGCATCAAAGGCGCCCAACATGGGGTAAATCATTTGCAGCAACCAGGTTTTTTCGATGACCTTACCATCTTCACCCATCATCATCTGGGGATGAAACATCAGTCCGGCTTTCTCTTCCACTGTCATTAGGCTTATCAAATTGTCGATACGCTGGGACTGCTCAGCCCGCGTATCTTCATAGACATCCAAAGCGCCATTTTTATTCAGATCTCTGAATGTGAAGCCATTCTGCGTTAGTGTTTGGGCCGAGACACCCAGCGCCTCTTGCCCATGAATATTGTCAAAATAAATACTCACCTGCAAAAAACCTATCAAGGCGGCCAGACCACCAATGACAGTCGCCAGCCCCATTCCAATATATTTAAACAGCTTAATCACTTGCACTTTTTAACCCTCAGTTACGGTGCTTAACACCGCTTCTTTATTCGTCAATTTGATTGTTATTAACATCAGCAGAGCACTGCCGACCAAATAGGTAAGGCCATAGGTAAACCAGCCTTTACCGATAAATTCACCGATGTAAAGTGCCAACAACAACAAGGTCAGCACGATAACTCTCGACCACTCCAAATTCATCGCATAATGTTTAAGGTCCAACACCGCCCCCAGTACAATCACCGTATACAACTGAATTAGAGCAACACCAAGTATCACGGGATAATTCAGGCTCAATATTTGCGCTGTTGTCCAAAGGTGGAATACCGTCAGCAATAGATACTGTAAAACAAGCGTAATTCCAGCCGCGAAAGTTAGTGATGGATTGTATTTATGGAAGTCATCTAGATCCGTTTTTTGTATGGGGTAACGTTCTGCCACATCCTCAGGCCTCCAGCCCGTACGGGACCACAGCATTGATATTTTGTCTTTCGTGACCGTTGTTCTACAGGCATCACGAAACATGGAAACAAAAATGTGGACGTTGGCCCACAAAGGGTTCCAACTATTCAAGGCTGTCCGCAAGCCATAGATAATTTCCTCGCCCTCGTCTTCCTCGGCAAAAGTTCCAAACAACCTGTCCCACAAAATAAACAGCCCGCCGTAATTTTTGTCGATGTAACGAGGGTTTTGCGCATGGTGCACACGATGGTTTGATGGCGAGACAAACACCCACTCAAACCACCCCAGCTTGGGAATATGTCGCGAGTGAATCCAAAATTGATAAATCAGATGAGCGGTGGACACTCCAACATACATATAAATGGGCATACCCAAAAAGAAACAGGGCACAAAAAATATCCAGGTGGCGACAAAGCCGGTGCCCGTCTGCCGAAGCGCCGTGCTCAAGTTATAGTCTTCACTTTGATGGTGCACGACGTGTGAGCCCCAAAATATCTGTCGCTCATGACTTATGCGATGAAACCAATAGTAGAAGAAGTCATAAATCACAATTCCAATGAGCCAATGGCTTGTAGATTCTGTACTCAGGGGGAATAGTGCGTAATCCTGCTCTACCTTTGAGAAAACTAAAACCCCTACGTTCAGGAAAACCAACTTCGACACAGTGCTAAGTAGACCCAAGCTCAAACTGTTTATCGTATCGTTGACACGATAAGTGTTGTTACTTTTAGCGTGCCCCCATAGAATTTCCACTAAGATTAAGAGCAGAAAGAATGGTACGGCATAGGGAAGGAAATTCATGCATTAACCTTTAGGATTTATTATCTTTTTGACGAACGTAAACCAGGTTTATCTCCCGCCTCTTAATCAAACAACGCTCACCACTAATTTGGTAGTCATCATCGTACTCAGCAAATACATCAGGCAACACAGGTGCTGCGGCAGTCGCCCCCTTCTTTGGCAGGCGATATAGAGTGATGTAAGAACTTCCTCTTATGTTTCCGCTCTCGCCTACCTGCACCAAATAATTGCTGACTAGATGCCGACTAATGTGATCTTTTCTCTTTTGCAGCATCAGAAATATTGACTTTATTGCCTTTCGTCCTTTGAAACTCCGACCGGCCAAGACAAATTCCGCGTCTTCTGTAAAGAGCAATGCCAGCTCATCTATGTTGTTTTGGTCGGCAAGACGCGCATAATTTATACCGGATTTTTTACAGGCGTTCTCGATGAATAGATTGCTAGAATTGTTCGACAACACAGTAGTTTCACCACTCGCCATTGACACAACTGGGAGCGAGAGAACTGCGCAGGCCGCTGCGACCAGAAACAAATATTTGGCTGACAATTTCAAGATTGGGTCTCCATCAAATAAATCACTTCATCAAACAAGCCCTTAAGCAAGGCTATTTTTAGCTAGAGCTTGGCGACCTAAGTCTCTTTATTAATTTTCGAACAAGGAGTGTCAACAGCAGTAAAAAGATTCCGAAGACCAAAAGCACCTTGCCAACAACAGCCCCAAGCAGATCGATGTAAGGGCCATAGATCATATTTTTTCCCGTCTTTTTAGCCTCAGGCAATTCGCCCAAGCCTGCCTTAAATTGCTCAATGGATGCCATCATAGAGGCAACTTTTTCGGGGTTTTGCTTGGCTAGGTTATTTTGTTCCCCAGGGTCGTCCTGCAAATTAAACAGTAGGGTTTCGTGGCCGCGAACAAAACCGGCGTGCAGCCATGCCAACGCTCCCACCTGCCCTTTATATGGAAGCTTTAGCTTCCAGTCACCATGGCGATAGGCCCGCAGTTCGCCGCTCATGTAATAGTAAAAGTCACGGTTCTCGCCCTGCTCTTTACCTATCAGCACTTTGCCAATGTCTGTGCCATCAATAACGCGATCATCGGGAAGGCTGGCGCCGGCCAAGTTTACAAATGTAGGTAGCCAATCCATCATTGTTGCCAAACCTTCAGGTTCAATACCGGCTGGGATGTGTTCCGGCCAAAAAGCCACGGCAGGCACTCGCATGCCGCCCTCAAAGGTAAATTGCTTGCCTTCTCTCAAGCCCGCTGCCGAACCGCCATGATCGCCCATCAATAACCAAGGGCCGTTGTCACTGGTAAAAATAACCAAGGTGTTTGAGGCGAGGTTTAAAGCATCCAATTTTTTAAGTATCTCACCCACACTCCAATCGAGTTCCTCCACTACATCACCGTAGAGCCCCCCTGCCGATTTACCCTCAAATTCTGGCGAGGCATAAAGCGGTACGTGGGGCATATTGTGAGCAAGATAAAGAAAAAATGGTTCGTCCTGATGAGCCTCAATAAAATCAAGAGACTTTTCTGTATAAGTTCGCGTCATGTAACGCTGATCAATATCTTCAAACTGAATCGCTTGATTATCAAAGTAATACAAGCCACCCATGTCGTTGCTGTAAGGAACACCAAAAAATTGATCAAACCCCTGGTTCCAGGGCATGTATTTTTGGTGGTGCCCCAAGTGCCACTTACCCACTATACCGGTGGCATA
>ENA-OSET01000822-OSET01000822.1-sediment-metagenome-genome-assembly--contig:-NODE-822-length-34050-cov-19.300032_pt1 | contig 34050 bp, 39 predicted proteins | sample MGYA00237882_ERZ534229 | MGnify/ENA primary metagenome ERZ534229 (study PRJEB26408, sample SAMN06266212) | sediment metagenome | isolation source: Hudson Canyon methane seep mesocosm | place... | reverse complement strand
GATAAACCCCCGCACCACAGTTTTACCCAATCGGTGAAAAGAACCCGTGACACGGGCATAGGCCAAGTGATGGTGGAGCGGGTGGAAGACACTAATGTCGATCAGTACGGCATCGTCGACCTCAATGGCACCCAATTGAATACGGGCGATAGTGCGGCCATCAAAGCCATGGTGGAAAAGCCGACACTAGAGGAAGCCCCATCTAATCTCGCTGTGTTGGGCCGTTATGTCTTGCCTTATCGGGTAATGGAATTATTAGAACATGTGCAACCCGGCGCAGGTGGCGAGATTCAGCTCACCGATGCCTTGGATGAATTACTCAAAGAACAACCCTTGGAAGCTTTTCTTACGGACGCCGAAGTGCATGATTGTGGTCATCAATGTGGCTTTGTGAGGGCCAATGTGGCGGTGGCAAGGCGAGCCGGGGTGGAGGTTTGATAATAGCCATTATCGTGTGCTAGAAATTTCTTATGGGAGCAAGCGCTTTAGTGGGTTTTTCGGACTGTTTTGGACAAAAAAATAATTCCGTCATCATAATTTTGGCGTAAACCGTAAACCGTAAACCGTAAACCGTAAACCGTAAACCGTAAAATTAGGAACTATTCCTAGATAATTCTTCGTATAATAACGTTACATTAAGAGATTTAATACATATGGCGATAACGGCAGAAATTTGGCAAGCCAATATAATCGCGTTGGTCATATTCCTCTTATAGGTGGTTTATCTATCTGTATGGGCTTCCTTGTTGCCATTCTTACCGTTTACCCCATCCACGATAAACTTTTTTACCTGTTGGTCTCGTCTTCTCTAATTCTAGTAGCTGGCCTAGTGGATGACTTAAAACAGTTGAGCGTTTGGGTGCGTATCCTTATTCAAGCCATAGCGTGTTTGATTATGATTAAAGGTACTGGTATCTACGTAGAGTCCTTAGGTAATCTGTTTGGCATGGGTGAGATCCATCTAGGCCAGTGGGGTATTCCGTTCACTGTGATTGGTGTCATTGGCTTAGTGAATGCTATTAACATGAGTGACGGTATTGATGGTCTTACAGGCTCCTTGGCTCTCGTCGCCACCCTTGGGGTGTTCGTGTCTGAGAGTGTCAGTGGCAACTACCGTTTGTTTGATTTTTTATTAGTGATGTCTTCAGCCCTTGTACCTTATTTGCTCACAAACCTTTCTGTTGTCAGTAAGCGTAAATATTTCTCGGTGATGCCGGCAGCATGTTTATTGGTTTTGTTTTAGCGTGGGTGCTTATAGAGCTCAGCCAAGGTGGTGCAGCAGGATCTAGCAAGGCCATTGAGCCCATTAGCGTGCTTTGGTGTGTAGCTTTGCCAGTGATTGACACCTTTGTCGTCATTATTAAACGCTTAAGAGCCCGCCGTTCGCCCTTTCATCCAGACCGTGCTCACTTTCATCACATGTTACAAGACTTAGGCTTAGGCCCACGACAAACCTTATTGGCCATGATCTGTATTGCATTAGTGCTTGTGGTTATAGGTGGGCTAGTACAGCTGTTTTGGCCGCAAGTCAGTGCTGGGTTGTTTATTCTAGTTGTTGTGGCCTATATATACTGGGTCAAACAGCTTGGTTGGAATACTACTCCTAACTAGTTGTTACTTCAGGTTAAGCCAAGGCAAGAAATGCGTGCGCGTGCCCTAGAAAAACTAGAACGTCAGCAGGCATTGACGAAAAACCAAGTTAACGGCCAGCTTTTTAAAGCGAAAAATTGCTGAGCATGTAAAGACCACTCAAGAAATAGAGCAGCTTAAGCACGGCGTGCAATAAATTGAATATTACTTAGCTCAACATTAAAAATAGACCAATTTATATCGGTTGTCGAAGGGTAAAGAATGATAGCGAGAATCAAAAAAGCAGTGATTCCTGTAGCAGGCCTTGGCACACGTATGCTGCCAGCGACTAAAGCGATCCCCAAAGAGCTGTTGCCCGTGTACGATCGGCCCATTATCGAGCACGTGGTTAAAGAGGCGATTGCAGCTGGCATTACAGAAATCATTTTAGTCACCCGAAGCGGAAAAGAAGCCATTGAAAACCATTTTGATGCCCATTATGAGCTAGAGCACCGGTTAGAAAAAAAGGGTAAAGAGACCATTTTAGGCACCGTTAAAAACATCATCCCTGCAGGCGTTAAGGTGACATCCATTCAACAAAGCGATGCCCTAGGCTTAGGGCATGCAGTGCTTTGTGCGAAGCACTTGTTAAATGATGAGCCCTTTGCGGTACTGTTACCCGATGTTTTAGTGCTTGATCAACAAGCGCGAGATAGAAACTACAGCTTTTCATCGATGGTAGCTGCCTGAAATGACACAGGGATAGGCCAAATTATGGTGGAGCGCGTTAGCTCAGATGCGATTGAGAATTATGGCGTAGCGGATTTGGGCAGAGAGGTAAGCGAGCCTTTTAAGAGTGTCCCAGTAAAAGGTTTAGTTGAAAAACCTTCCTCTAAGGCTGCGCCGTCCAATTTAGCAGTGCTGGGGAGATATATTCTACCTTCTGCAGTGCTAAGCCTGCTTGAGACTACTGTTGCAGGTGTAGGCGGCGAAATACAGCTCACTGACGCGCTGGATGGGCTACTTAAGCTTGATGGATTGAATGCCTTTGAGACCGACGCTGGAGTCTTTGACTGTGGTAATAAAAAAGGTTTTTTAAGTGCGAACTTAGCGGTGGGTATGCGTGACCCTGAGACGAGGTTGTATATAAAAGCGCTGATTGAAAAGAACGCTTGGTAGGGGTCGGTAAAGGGTTTTATCAATCACTTAAATAAACAAATAAAAAAATGAAGGGAAATCCATGAGATTGCTTATTCCAGGCGGTGCAGGTTATATCGGTTCTCATATGGTCAAATATGCTCAGGAGCATGGCCATGAGGTCGTGGTATTAGACGATTTTTCAACAGGCCATGAATGGGCTATTAAAGACTGTGAAATATTACGAGTTAATCTACTTGATCAGGACAAATTGGCGCAGTTACTTAACGGTCGTTCATTTGATGGTGTGATTCATTTTGCAGCAAAGTCACTTGTTGGAGAGTCCGTTCAAAAGCCTGATCTTTACTACCGAAATAATGTGGTGGGTACACTGAATCTCGTTAATGAGATGATCAATAATGACATTCATAATTTGGTGTTTTCATCTACCGCAGCTATCTTTGGAAATCCCGTTACTGAAAAAATCGCTGAGGACCATCCCAAGAACCCAATAAACCCATACGGCCAAAGTAAGCTAATGGTCGAGACTATGTTGAGAGATATTTGTGCGGTTCATGACATTAATGCTACTTGTTTTCGGTATTTTAATGCCGCTGGTGCAGATCCTTCAGGCTCCATAGGTGAAGCACATGATCCGGAGACTCATCTGATCCCCAATATCCTGAAGTCGACGATTTCAGGAGGCAGTGTTCTTAAAGTATTTGGCAATGATTATGAAACTCGTGATGGCACGTGCGTTCGTGATTATGTGCATGTGACTGATCTTGCTCAGGCTCATTTGCTGGGTCTTGAGTACATGAAGCATAATAGAGGATTTTCAGCATTTAATTTAGGCAATGGCAGTGGTTTTTCGGTACTAGATGTTATTAGAAGCTGCGAACGTGTCGTGAAAAATACGATAGCTTATGATATGGAGCTTCCGCGTGCAGGTGACCCTCCGAAACTCGTCTCTGACAGCTCTGCTGCAATACGTGAAATTAATTGGATACCTCAGTTTAACGATATAGATACATTAATTGAAAGTGCTTGGACATGGCATAAGTCGTGGAATAGCTAAATGTTTTCCGTGGGTAATTAAATAAATTTTGGTACTCGAATATTAGTAAGTATTTGAGTTAAGTCTAGCGTCGGAATGGAAGTGGCGGCTTTTAAATCCGATAAGTTTCAAGATAATTATTGAAAAACACCTTCGCTTAAAAACCGAGTTATTACCGGTTTGTAAAGGCGAGCAATTGCTAGGTAGGCTAAAGCGTGAGTATCTTAAGGGCTGATGGGTGACACCTGGTAATCAACTCTATAAAAATGAGAGCTCAGAAGCGGCCTTAAAGAAAACCGCGAGTACTGAGTTGGGTCGTTGGCCTCTGAGACAGTTTATTTTGATCTAAGTGAACTCGGTTACGACGAAAGCTTAATCGGTATATTCGAATTGTGGATGTTGTGTAATTAAAAAGGGTTAATTATGTCGGAAGTTAAAGCAGTTATTATGGCAGGTGGCTCAGGTACTCGCCTATGGCCGTTATCTAGAGCTGCGCACCCTAAGCAGTTTTTGGCCCTCCATGGAGATGACACAATGCTTCAGGCTACGGTGAAGCGTTTGGCTGGCTTGGGTATTGAATCAACTCTAACCATCTGTAATGAAGAGCATCGCTTTTTTGTCGCTGAGCAGCTACGTGAAATTGAGATGGTAGGGTCGATCATTCTGGAGCCTGTGGGTCGTAATACTGCGCCGGCAATTGCGCTTGCTGCGCTTATGTCATCCGAAGACGACTTGTTACTTGTTCTAGCAGCAGATCATGTGATTCAAGATGAGGTCATGTTCACTAAAGCAGTAAATGATGCTGTTCCCTTGGCAGAATGCGGAAAGCTTGTAACATTTGGTATCGTGGCTGATAAGCCACATACAGGTTATGGGTATATAAAAAGGGGTGAAGAGCAGGGAGTTGGTTTCGTCGTAGATAAGTTTGTGGAAAAGCCGTCGACTGACGTAGCGCAGGACTACGTCACTTCCGGTGAATATTACTGGAATAGTGGTATGTTCCTAGTTAAGGCAGGCCGGTATCTCAGTGAACTGTCGAAGTTTCGTCCTGATATCTATGAGGCTTGCAAGTCGTCTATGGCCGAACAGCGGAAGGATCTTGATTTCATTCGTGTAGGTAGAGAGTCATTTGAGAGCTGTGCAAACGAGTCGATCGATTATGCTGTGATGGAAAAAACAGAGGATGCAGTTGTTGTCCCAATGGCTGCGGGTTGGAGTGATATAGGGTCATGGTCATCTTTGTGGGATATCAGTCAAAAAGATGGTAATGGTAACGCATCGCATGGAGATGTCATCCTTCATGAGACGAAGAACTCCTACATAAGAACCGATGGAAAATTGGTTGCAGCTATTGGTGTTGATGACCTAATAATTGTATCCACCAAAGACGTATTGCTTGTCGCACATAAAGACAGTGTTCAGAATGTTAAAATTGTTGCTGAGCAGTTAAAACAAGCAAAGCGGACCGAATGGGAAGTCCACAGGGCAGTATGCCGGCCATGGGGGAGATACGACACAATTGATAACGGCGCTCGATATCAGGTAAAACGAATAACTGTGAAGCCCGGGGCTAAGTTAAGTATCCAGATGCACCACCATAGAGCGGAGCATTGGGTTGTAGTATCTGGCACAGCGAAAGTTACTAATGGCGAGAAAACCTTTATTCTATCTGAAAATGAATCCACTTATATAGCCATTGGGACAATACATGCCCTCGAGAATCCTGGGAAAGTTAACCTGGAACTAATTGAAGTTCAAACTGGCTCTTACCTTGGTGAGGACGACATCGTTAGGTTTGAAGACAGGTACGGTCGGGTAGGTCAGTGAAAGTTAATAATCCCAAGCCCCTTGTTATCAGCCTGAAACGTGTGGTGAGAAGCCGGTGCGAATTGGGCGAAGGTTTGTTTGTGAAAAATGGGGCAGCAGCATGGGTTGATATTAACAAGGATCAAGTGTTTCTATCTGTGGAGTCAGAGCTCAAGTGTATACCTACTAAAAATACACCGTCGATCATATATGATATTGTCGAAAATGATATTAAGTTAGGTTGCGATGTCGGATTGACGGTTTTAAACAGTGTAACTAAACACGAAGTTCTCCTTAATGATATGTCAGATATACATGTTTTTCGTGAGTATCGTAGCAATGACGGGGGATTCTGCGGAGACCACCGGTTACTTGGATTTATGCATAGGGAAGCTCCTGAAACTAAACCAGGCTATGTTTATCGCGTATCTGACAGTGCCTGTTACCTATTGGATGAAAGCATACATATTCCGAATTCCTTTATCGAAATTGAACCGTCTAAAATCCTAATTAGTGATTCCTTAACGGGTCAGATTTGGCTCTATGAACTAGATGAATATGGCAGTTTTTTGACTAAAGTTTTATGGGTGCAGCTGGAGCCTGGGGTAACCCCAGATGGTGGCTGCCTAGCGGGTGATTATATTTTAGTCGCTTTATGGGATGCCGCTGCTATAGCTGTATTTGACCGAAAAGGTAATTTACTAGATCGGTTGTCGCTACCAGTGCTAAGGCCTACAAATTGTAAATTTGACCCTACTACTTCCCAGTTATGGGTCACTAGTGCCTCTGAGGGTTTAAGTAAAGATCAGATGGATGTATACCCTTACTCCGGCGATACGCTGGTTTACACTTTGGAGATGAACCCCGGATGTTAGTGTCAGTTGTAATTAGAACGTTGAATGAAGGGCGATATCTATCGGAGTTGCTGGGCGGTATTGTAAGTCAAGAAAGAGATGGTTTTGACCTGGAAATCATCATAATAGATTCTGGCTCAACTGATACAACATTATCAATTGCCCATTCGTTCAATACTCGTATTACCCACATCACTAAAGATGTTTTTACGTTTGGTCGGTCGTTGAATATGGGCTCTGATTTTGCAAATGGGGATATCCTTGTTTATGTCTCCGGTCATTGTGTACCTTCCAGCCATGATTGGTTGCAAAATCTAATCAATCCAATTTTAAATGGAGCAGCTACATACACCTACGGGAGACAAATAGGTCGCGACACGACACAATATTCCGAGCGGAAAATTTTTGAGAAGTACTTTCCAGCTATTTCAAATATTCCGCAAAAAGGCTTTTTCTGCAATAACGCGAATTCCGCAATTTCTCGAAAAACATGGTGTGAGTTTAAATTTGATGAAGAAGTCACTGGCCTAGAAGATATGGAGCTGTCAAAGAGGATTTGTGATGGCGGCGGGCAAGTTGCTTATGTCGCCGAAGCCTGCGTATACCATATACATAATGAGCATTGGCACCAGACACGCCGGCGATATGAGAGAGAGTCAATAGCCTTGCAGTTAATCATGCCTGAAGTTCATATTAATGTAATGGACATGTGCCGCTACATTTGTGTTGCTATATTTTCGGACACCCGCGCCGCCATAAAAGAGAGATGCTTTTTAAAAGAAGTTTTTGGTATAACTAAATTCCGGATCGCTCAGTATACTGGTGCATATAGAGGGAATCATGAGCATCGAGCATTATCAAAAAAGAGAAAGGAAAGTTATTTTTACCCCAACAATACATTACAGGACTAAAAAGTGAAAATAGTCGCATTATTACCAATGAAGGCCAATAGCGAGCGCGTAAAAGGTAAAAATTTTAGGGACTTCGGCGGCAAGCCGTTGTTCCGCTGGATGCTTGATACCTTGCTAAGTGTCGCCGAAATTGATTTGGTTGTCATCAACACGGATGCTCGTCATATACTTGCGGAATATGGGTTGATTGATAGTGATAGAGTCTTAATACGTGATAGACGAGAAGAGATCTGTGGTGATCTAGTTTCAATGAATCTGATCATAAAGGATGACATCGAAAATATTGCTTCAGATATTTATCTAATGACACATACAACAAACCCATTTCTGAGTAGAAGTTCGGTAGAGGCTGCGATTGAACTGTTTCAAATTGCTGTTAACACGGAAGTAGCCGACTCTTTGTTTACCGTAAATAAAGTACAGGAGCGTTTTTACGACGTTGGCGTACAGCCGGTCAATCATGATCCTGAAAATCTCATAAGAACACAGGATTTAGAGCCTTGGTATCAAGAAAACTCGAACCTTTACCTGTTTAGTAAAGAAAGCTTTTCCAAGACTGCTGCGAGAATAGGCGTTAATCCTACTATGCTTGTAACAGCGCCCTACGAGTCAACAGATATAGACACTCCTGATGATTGGGAATTAGGCGAAGTCATGGTTGAATATTATCGAAAAAAAGGAATCTTAGTATGAGCTATAAAGTCTTGGTAACATGTCCCCCAATGCTCAAGCAGATTGATCAATTTCGAGATGTTTTTACAAGCTTGGATATTGAAATTACCACACCTGACGTTGTACAAACACTATCAGTCGAGGAATTACTTGAGCTCGTGCCACAACATGATGGCTGGATTATTGGTGATGACCCGGCTACAGCGGAAGTTTTTGCAGCAGGCAAGTCGGGTAAGCTAAAAGCTGCTGTAAAATGGGGGATTGGCGTCGATAATGTTGATTTTTCGGCATGCAAGCGTCTTGGCATTCCTATTACTAACACTCCAGGGATGTTTGGTGCTGAAGTTGCGGACCTAGCTATGTGCTATCTGCTGGGTCTGGCTCGTGACGCATTTTTGATTGATCGCGAGATACGAAAGGGCGGTTGGCCAAAGCCTGCAGGTATCTCATTGGCAGGAAGAACCCTAGGTATTGTGGGGCTTGGGGATATTGGTCGTAATATCGCCAAGCGGGCACATAGCCATGACCTGTCCGTGATTGGATGGGATCCCTACGCTGCATCTCTTCCTGGCTATATAGAGCTGCAAGACCAGTGGCCCTCGGGGATAAATACCTGCGACTTCATTGTCTTGGCTTGCGCGCTCACTCCAGACACTCACTACCTTATCAGTGAACATATCGTCAAGCATCTACAGCCCGGGGTAAGGATAATCAATGTCTCGCGTGGACCATTAGTTGAAGAGAAGGCTCTTCTCGCTGGGCTGGATAGCGGCGTTATTCACTCTGCTGCCCTTGATGTATTTGAGGTTGAGCCCTTGTCAGCAGGCAGCGAGATATTTAACCATCCAAAATGTATTCTCGGATCCCATAATGGCTCCAACACTCTGGATGCAGTCATTCGCGCCAGTAATCGAGCTATTAAGCTACTAGATGACATGCTTAAAGATGGAGGTTGATTGTGGCTAAAGTGGCTATCATTACTGGCTCGAGCGGAGGTGTTGGTGAGGCCTTAGTCGATTCCTATTGCACTGATGGCTATCAGGTTATTGGCCTTGATAGAGTGAATTCAACTCGGACCAGTTTTGCCTGCATTGAAATAGACCTAGACCTATTGCATTTTTGCAAAGACCACGATTATCAAGTACTGAAAACTCAGGAGATTGTTAGCTACTTACCCTCAGTCATTTGTGAGTTTGTGCTGATTAATAATGCAGCCCAGCAAACAGTTAAGTCGGTCGCGGACATTAACTGGACCGATTGGGACGCGTCGTTGGCGATTAATTCAGTAGCACCATTTTTATTGGCTAAAATTTTCACTGAGCAACTGTGTGCCGCTCAGGGTCACATAATTAATATCTCGAGTATCCATGCCAATCAAACCAAACCAGGTTTTACATGCTATGCGGCTTCCAAAGCGGCGCTAGAGTCCATAACTCGCTCCCTTGCCTTAGAATTATCACCCTTGGGCGTCTCAGTTAATGCAGTGGCGCCTGCAGCTATATCCACAGCGATGCTTCAAGCTGGCTTTGCTAAAGCTCCTGAGAAACTGCGACAGTTGGAAAGTTACCATCCATCGAAAAGTATAGGAACGCCAGAGCAGTTGGCTACATTTATCAGATCGATATCAGATCAAAGGGGCGGATTTTTAACAGGTTCTGTGATGGATTTTAATGGTGGTATATCAGGGCGGCTGCATGATCCGGACTGACCGCAGAGAAATATTAAAGAAGTTTAGGGGAGTGTCGACAAAACTAAATTATGTGGGGTCTATTTAAATGGGGACGCTTTTAGGTATTCTTCTGATTGAGCTGAAAGTTTTTGGTATTTCGCTCAGAACCCCTTTACTTTCGTTTATATTCTTAGGAAGAAAACTTTGGGGAAAAGTTCTTGTAGCCGCGCTGGTCTCTTTAGCATATCTGAGTCTTTTTTTAGATACTTCCATTACCATTACCAAAGTTAACGCTTTAACCTTCGTGGTATCTGTTTTTGGTGCATGGATGATGTTCAATTTGTCAATTTCAAAGAATATTTCTAATGCTCCAAGTATTAATTTAATAAAGACCCTTCCAGTTTTATTCCTATTATTAGTACTATTGCAGATCTTTGGGTTTGACGCATGGGTCCCGCTATTTAGCGAAGACTATCAAAATTTTTATCCGCGAGTTTCTGGGCTTTCTTCTGAGCCATCATTTTTTGCAAACATGCTAATGTTCAGCCTTATTTTATATCTTGGGAATTGTCGAAAAGACAGGTTATTATATTCGGCAATGTTTGGTTTTATGTTTTTGGCAACTTCGTCTTGGTCATTACCTATTTATTGTGCCCTGTCAGCTTTTGTTTTGGTACTTTTCAAGATAAAGCTAGGTCGAATTAAAGTTACTCCTCTATTTGTCTTAATCTTAGTGCCTATTTCTCTAATTATACTTGAACGTTTGTTTTTCCTCTTTGCTGGTTCAAGCCTTTCTCATGAGCTGTTAAAATCCACTTCGTCCTGGAGAGAAATATCCATTTTTTCAAGTATTTATGGTGCTGACATCATCGGACCCTTCAGTGGAGGGAACAGGTGGGCCGAATTAATTCTTAGTGGTCAAAATGAACTTGTTAGCAGTACTGATTTTGTGAGTTGGGTTGTTTGGCCGTGGTCATTTTTTTCTATGATACTCCTTGAGTTTGGAATGGTCCCGACAGCAATAATAATATATCTCCTTGGCCGGCAGCTAAATATCATATGGCATCGCGATAAAAATTCGAGGAATGCATTGAGGTGGTATACGGTAAGCTTATGCATAGGTCTTTATTTTGCGCCAAAATGGTGCGTCTATTTTTTCTTCTACCCAATTTATAAATTCTCGTCAAAAAGGCTTACTCGAGACTCTTGTGCTAAAGATAGGCCGAACAAAAAAATTAAAAATATCAAAGACAAATAGGTTGGATGAGTTATACAACCACTTTTTTATAAAGCTAGCGGAAAAATTAAAAATGCGATAGCACTTAACGTACTGGGGCAATTGATACCCATACTAGCCGCGCTGCTCTCAGTGCCCCCCCCACATTATATCTCTATTTTGGGAAGACCTAACTCAGCCAATGATGAAATCTTTGTTGATTGCGTATTATGCTTTAATTCCGGAAGAGGGTAGTCGAAGCACACCTCTAAAACTCACAAACTACTTTTATTGGCTGTTGATTGCGGTAGGCTTTCATTGGGTGTCTCTTATATTTTTCCCATATATCCTTCTGAGAGAGAAGTATTACAGCTCCTTGCTAGTGCTCTTTTTAATTGTTGTTAGTCAAGTCTATTTGCTTGTAGTGGTACAGCTAGATTCTGATGTTTTTACTAACCTAATTCAGAAGATGAGCGTTTATAAAGAAACAGCTGCTGGAGCAGTATCGGTGATGCATGTAGAGCTAACACTGTCACTTTCTGTTGTCTTTATGTTGCTAATTTGGTGTTTCAGTTGGGATAACCGCAGCCTTCGTATTCAAGTCCAATTTTATTTATTTGTTGTCAGTCTAGTATTGCTTACCACAACCGTTGTCGGGTATAAGGCCGGCTCACGAGTAGCCTTTATCCTTGATTTATGGATAATCTTAGATTTCTTTAGGTACTGGATTCCAAAGTCAATTAAGGCAGGCCCTGTCATTACCTTTAGTTCTCCGAGAATGCTGAAATCATGACCAAAAAAATCGGCTTTAATCAAATCAAGTCTGCGCTTATTTCAAACGTGACCCTTCAAGTTATACCGATAGTTGCAGCACTATATTCCGTGCCGTATATAGTCAGTTTCTATGGAAAAAGTTTATTTGCAATATTTGCTTTGGCTGTGGCGTACATTGTGGGATTAAATTATCTACATATGGGTGTTGCCACCAATGTAAACCGAGATTTAGCTAGTGCAGACGTAGAGAATATCCTAGTACGCTCTGGCATATTCTGGACGGGATTAGTGTCTATGCTGATAATCTCCCTATGTATATCGAGTAGTTTGTCTTTTGCTGTAACTTACTATGTTGGAAGTTTAGTTGGGCATTTGGGTATTAACTCTGCGGAGTTAAAGATATTTTTCAGGACCATTGTGTATCAAACACCACTAGTAATGTTGCTAATATTCTTTAGAGCTGTTTTGGAATCTAGTTTAAAATTTTCGATTACAGCACTGAATAGAGCCCTCCTAAATACCTCTCTATTGTGTACACCACTAATTTCGGTTTGGCTAAATCTCTCGTTTGGGTCAATTCCACTAATATTTTTAGTTTTCCACATAGTCTCTCTTTTCTACCTGATTTATCATTGTCGCGAATACCTATTGTTACCCATGCCTCAATTTAGAGCGGCGGCCTTCACTAGTATGTTGAGATCGGGAGCGAGCCTAACCTTAGTCTCTCTTGCAATGTTAGTTTTTTTATACGGTGATCGTTATATTCTAAGCGTTAATGGAGACCTAGGTCAGGTTGCCTACTTTCTTGCCCCGTTTGATGTGCTTGCCAGAATTAGCTTTGTGTACGGATCGATCGGTGCTGTCTTTTTCCCGGTTTTTTCTCAGTTGTACAGTACCAAGCAGTATAGTGAGCTCGTTCGGATGGTGTGTACATCCTATTGGCTTATTTTTTCTATTGTTGGGTTCGCTATATTTATTGTAATCTTATTTTCTGGCGATTTACTGGGTTTTTGGCTCGGTGAGGATTTTAAGAATAATTCCGTTTCGATTGTAAATTTATTGGGTCTAGGAATATTTTTTACTGGCCTGTCTACAGTGCCTAGCCGAGCACTAATAGCGCTAAAGAAAGAGGCAGTTCTTGGTTATGTATATGGGTTTTCTGCAGTAGCGTATCTGGCGTTCAGTTACTTTCTTATTTCCCGTTATAGTATCACTGGTGCGGCCTATGCGTTCCTGACGCGTTCTATCTTTGAGTTACTGTTTCTCAATATGTGGTTAGGGTATAGTTCGCAGAAGTTGTGGGCTAACAGCAAATTAACTTTAAAAAAAGCCGGTGTTTTTACCATAGCTCCTCTAATACTGCTTTTAGCCTTTGCGCTGGCTGATTCCAGTTTGGCTATCAGAATTACCATTTCATTGCTTTTAATGATATTCGTTGTGGGTATTACTCTACGTGCTACGCATGTCCTTCGTAAGAAGGGAAATAATTTTGGCTAATTTTTTTATTTAGTATGATTTGGTTATAGCAATGGTTATAGATTTTTTTGAGCGTAGGTTATCTGGAATACTAAGGTTCCCGCTGTGGCTACATCCAGGGTTAAAGGCTCGCTGCCCTCGTGTAGCTACGGTGTATTTCTATGAGCAGGTTGATTATGATGTTGAGGAAGTGAATTCGCGTTTGCCAGAGAATTCACGTTTAGTAAAAGTGAGAAAAATTCTAGTGAGGCAATCTTAGAGTTACTCAAGCGATGAGAGTATCAAAACCCTCTTGAAAGGTGTAAACATAAGTGACACATTGTGTGATTGTGGCCGGTTTGACTGTTCGAGAATCAGTTCCCGCGGGCCGTATTCTCTCAGTATCTGGAATGAATACTTTAAGATAAAGATGGAAATGCTAATAAGGATGAATAATGACATTAGGTGTTAAAAAAGTGCTTTTTTTTGAAGTAAGGGGTAGCTCGCTTTGTAGGTTTCCTTTGTGGCTATCAAATTCCCTGAAACATATATTCGGGGATGTTAGCTTTTGTTTTTTAGTTGATGGCAAAATTGAAAACCAAATAAAGCGTGATATATGTGAAAAATTGGACAATGCCGAGTTTTCTCAAACCTCTTTTCAATCTACCGTATCCTCTTATAGAGATCAGATTGGTAAAATTCGCCCCCAAATGGTTGTTATATTTGCACACCGACTTCCAGATATGGCTGTTTTAGTTGCGGCAAAGCAACTAGGGATCCCAACGGTTTACTATCAGCATGGTTTATATATTCCCTTTATGCGGCGAACAGTTGGTTTGTTTTTTGCGAATGCCTTAAAAACACTCAGGTATGCTTCTTATGCTATCTCTATTGGTTTAAATTCTGGCCCTGGAGGAATTTCAGGCCTTTTATCATTTATCAAGATATTTCTTTTTGGTCATAATATTCGTGACGCTGGTCTGCCCATTGATAAAATCACAGCAGACACATGTTTGGTCTACGGAGATCATTGGGTTGATTATCATATTGAACAATATGGCTACTCAAAAAATGCTATAAAGGTTGTTGGAACACCGGACTTAGATGGTGTTGATCTTGAGAGCTCTAGGACATTAGATAATAGTTCTTTAGAAGATAAGTTTTGCTATGTTGCTCAAACTCTAGTCGAAGATGGAAGGCTTGCAAGGTCAGTCATGGAAAATTTCCTTCAAAATCTAGCAGGTCAAATAAAATCTTATGATGGTGAGCTTTTAATTAAGCTTCACCCTCGATCCGATAGGTCGCTTTATCAATTATTGGATTGTGACTATAAATTTTGCGATGAATTTCCAGCTGCCCATATTTATATTGGCCACTATTCAACGATTTTAATTAGAGGGCTTGCCTACTCCGAAAAGTTTGTACTCATAAATTTTGAGGGACATAAAATTCCAGAATATATTCTTATGCTTGCGAATGAGGTAGTCGAGTCTGACGATAAATCTTCCTTAAATAAGGCAATTGAGTCCTTGAGAGTTAGCTCAAAAGACATTCGGGCATTAATTGAGAAACGTAAACAAATAAGTAGTTATTTTGATGTGTCAGAAAAAACCTCTTTTGATCGTGCTGCAATTGAAATTCATTCACTTTTGAGGTGTAAATGAATATTGTCGTGATCAATAACTCTAATAATCTTGATATGGTCATATATTTTGAGGCCAAAAAAAATATAAATGCAAAAAAAATGATATTTGCTGCTAACTTTTTTTATTGTGGTAAAGATCAAATGCAAATTTCTAGTATTTCCCCCAAAAACAAATTAACTTGGCACTTTTTTATTGATTGCTTAATTGGAGTATACCTAGCGATTAAGTGGAAGCTCAAAGGATTTGATTGCTTGCTTTTTGATACTGCGCACATCTCAAATATTCCCTTAGCTTTTATGGCTAAATTCCTTAGGCTAAAGTTAGTGTTTACCATCCATGATTGGAATCCTCATGAAGGGAATATGGCTAGAGCAACGCGCCTATATAATAGGGTTGTAGAAAGTTTTTTGGCAGATCATTTTGTTGTTTTTTCTCCAATTGATACAGATGTTTCATACACAGTGTTGAAGCTGTCTGGTTTTAAATCAAACTTTCACGTGTCAAAGACTTCTGATCAATCCTTTCTTTTTTTTGGACGAATTGAACCATACAAGGGACTTCATAATCTCATTTATATTGCTGATAAAGTTAAGTTTGAAATGCCAAATGCTTGCATAAATATAATGGGTGCAGGATCAGATAAGGCTTTAAAAGCTTTGTCAGAACGATCAAATGTTAATGTTGTAAATGAATTTATTAGCGAAGACGATCTGAATTTGGAATTAGGTAAAACTACAGCAGTTATTTTGCCCTATGATAGCGCTACGCAGAGTGGAGTGATTATAAAAAGTTTTTCAATGGGTATTCCAGTTATTGCGTATGATGTTGGCGCTCTAAATTATTATGTTGATGTTGGCTGTGATGGCTTTTTAGTGAGTCATGGTGATGTTGATGGTTTTGTGGGTGCAATGAAAGATATTTGTACAAAGTTTCCAGCTTTTTCTGAAAATGTAAAAACAAATTTCGAAAAATATTATAGTGATCAGGCCCTTATTGATCAGTACGAAAAACTTATAGTAAATTTAGGAGAAAAATTTGACTAACATAGATACAAATAAAGTTTCCATCATAGGTGGATCTGGATTTCTTGGAACTCGCCTATCACAACGGTTTGAAAATATTGGTTTAAATCATGATGTTTGTGATCTTGATGATCGAAAGCTGTCAAAAAATATAACTATAGTTGATATAGAAGATCATGATACTTTACTTCGAATTGATGGCTCTGATTGTATTGTAAATTTGGCAGCTATTCATAGAGATGATATTCGTCCTTTAAGCCGCTATGATGATGTAAATGTACAAGGTTCTGTTAATGTTTGCGAAGCCGCTCGTAAGTATGGCATTAATAAAATCATCTTCACAAGTTCTGTCGCAATTTATGGATTTGCACCGGCAGACACTAATGAGTCAGGTGAGCCAAAGTATTTTAATGATTACGGCCGAACCAAATACTTGGCCGAACAGGTTTACAAAGAATGGCACGGTGAGGACCCAGAAAACCGTACCCTTGTTATCGTTAGGCCAACGGTGATCTTTGGTGAGGGCAATAGGGGGAATGTCTATAATCTTTTAAGGCAAATTGCTTCCGGTAGGTTTGTCATGTTTGGTAATGGTAAGAACAGGAAATCAATGGCTTACGTGGAAAACGTGGCCGCTTTCTTAGAATACAGTTTGTCATTCAAGCCAGGGTTGCATATATATAATTATATAGACAAACCCGATTTTGATATGAACACTCTGGTTTCCGAGGTGCGAAAAACCTTATTTGGGAAAAATAACGTTGGTCTGCGGTTGCCTGGGTTGTTAGGTATGGCTATTGGTCATTTTGCTGATGTTGTTGCAAAAATAACAGGTAAAACACTCCCTGTTAGCAGCATTCGTGTAAAGAAATTTATGGGGACAACACAATTTTCTTCGTCAGTAAGTGAAACTGGTTTTGTTCCTCCCGTAAGTCTTGAGGAAGGTTTGGCCCGAACACTTCGTTATGAGTTTCTGGAAGATAATTCAGATAAGCGAACTTTCGAAACAGAATAGGAAAATTAAAACACCCAGTTTCTAAGATATTTCATGGCAGTGGAGTCCGCCTGCCATCCACCTCTAAGCATTATCTTTTCCAATGGTTCGCCTTGCTCTAGCAGATCAAGTGCTGCCCCCACTCTAAATGAATGGCCACTGAGCGGTTGTTCAGCGGAATCCATCTTTATGTCCTTTTGCAGTGCTTTTAAAATAGTGCTGATACTTGCAGGGTTTAGATTCTTACCGATATACCCATGCCTACTAATTGATCTTAGAATATAGCTTTCATCGCTAACGAGACTCTTCCATTTTTCTAATAAGCCGAAGAGTTCTTGGCTGATGGGTAGAATCTTCCCAGCCCCGAATTGATCCGTTTTTGAAAAATTCAGCCTTATAGCAGGTTTGCCACTCGGTGCTTGGCAGATGTCCTCAAACTTAAAGGCACAGAGTTCCGACCGGCGTTGCATCGTTTCGTAGCCGAGTCTAAGAAGTGCTTCATTTCTTAAACCTCTGGCGCTGTTATCGCAGTTGTTAAGTAGCTGGTTGAGTAGTGGCTTGGTTAGGGGAGTGGCCTGTTGCTGTGCCCGCCCAATTTTTCGGTGCATTCGTTTGATGGCCAATATAACCTCTGGCTGGTTGGTAGGGTCGTAGTGTTTAGAAAGCTTTAGTACCGTGCCTAAGCTATTTATTCTGCGGCGGATGGTTGCGCTTTTTCTTATGGTGGCAAGGTAGTCTACATCAAGGCATTAGATTACGTTATTGAGCAGGTCGGAGATGTTAAAGTATTTGTGTTTTCTGACGACCCTGAATGGGTAAAAAAAGACCTTAATGTACCTGATGATGCTTGTTTCGTATCCGCACCTAGCATTACCGCAGAAGAGGATTTAGTGCTTATTAGCTTGTGTGATCATCAAATTATTGCCAACAGCACCTTTAGTTGGTGGGGCGCGTGGCTTAACCTAAACCATGCTAAAATTGTGGTTGCACCACAACCTTGGTTTGATGATACTTCCATACAAGCACAAGGCCTTATCCCAGACGAATGGCACTAAATAAATAAATAATGAACAACCAAAATTTACAGCAAAAATTTGAGCTCTATGTCATTAATTTAGATCGTTCCTTGGAGCGGTGGCAAAGGATTAAACCTCACTTAGAAAACATGGGTTTGGCTCCAGTGCGTATTTCTGCCGTGGACGCCGTTAATAGCTCAGAAGATGTGTTGTCTGCGCATTATAGTTTAGCAGTGAACCAACAAACTTTTTTTATGCCGTTAAAACCAGCAGAAATAGGTTGCTTTTTATCTCACAGGAAAGCATTCGAAACCTTTTTGACTGCTAGTGATAAACCATACGCCATCATATTGGAAGATGATGTGGAGTTTGTACACAATATTTCTCAATATATACAACAATGGGAAGATGCTCTGGCGGGTGACACTCCAGTAATGCTTAAACTATTTAAACGCAGACCGATTAGCGGCGTGTGTGTGACTAAAAATGAGCAGACGCAACTAATAAAACCCAAGTTAGTGCCCTTGGGTACCCAGGCTCAAGTGGTCAACCGTAGTGCGGCTAAGGCCCTGCTAGCGGCATTTTCTCAGTTTGGTATGCCAGTGGATGTGGCTTATCAGCACTTTTGGCAGCATGGTGTTGATGTGTTAATTACAGTGCCTAACCAAGTCAATGAAATCAGCCAAATTGTGGGTGGCACCAACATTGGTGGTAGTAAAGGGCTGTCGTTCAGTTATAAGGTCAAACGGGAGATTAAGCGTTCGTGGTTTAGGCTTAAATTAAAGCTTAAGTCTGGTTATCACTTTGCCAAAACCAAACCCACGGCACAAAAATAGCAGGCAGGTTGATGAAGATTGGCATTTTACCCTATGAACTGCGCCACGAAAAGAATTTGGCGGCGATCCCGTTACGTAGCCTTACATGGCCTTCGCAGGATGCAGATGCTGGAGAACCCGTAGGGTGTGTTGGTGACCTTAGTGCTCACGATCATGTGGTTGTTTATCCATCTTCTACACGGCTTCTACGTGGTTTTGGTGGAGTGAGTTGCAAAGTAGATTTGTTAATGGCTGAACCATTGGCCATTCAAAAGCGTTATTACCAACGTATTTGGTTGCTGCGGCACAAGTTTAATGCAATTTTTTGTAGGTATGGGTATTATGCGCGGCGTTATAGCAATGTACATCAACTGGCGGTTGTAGAATCCTGGGTAGATGGCCATGCTGTAAATTTGACGTTGGGAAAGCCTCACTATTGTTCTATTATCGCCTCGGCCAAGCAAGATTTGACCGGGCACAAGCTCCGGCATGCGCTTGTCGCGTGGGTTAGGCAAGTTGCTACCCCCCCCCTTCAGGTTCAAGTACTGGCTCGTGGGTATGATCCCTTTGAGCACAAACAAGATTGGTTGCTGCCCTACTGGTATTCGGTGGTTATTGAAAATGTACAAGAGGTGGATTATTTTACCGAAAAGTTATTGGATTGTATGTTGTGCGGCACTCTTCCTATTTATTGGGGCGCGCCTAACATTGAAGAGTACTTTGATGTTGCCGGCATGATAATTTGCAATAGCCTAGCAGATTTACAGAAAGCCGTTGGTCGAGTAGGGGGTTTCTCTCAGGCTACGCCTACTGCCTCGCAATGCTTAGCTATGGAACTCAATAGAAAAGTGGCGCTAGACTTGAGCCAATTACCGCCTCGTCTAGTAGAAATAATTATCAAACAGGGAAGTTAATGTCAGTAACATCGTATAACGCTATGTCATCGCATGGTGCTAAATCGCCCTTAATAATGCCGTTGATGGTATTGGTATCCTTGGCTGCATTTGTCGTACCGGCCAGTAGTGTTAACCTGCCGTCGGCTCTTTACTATATATCGGTCGCTTTGGTCTTTGTTAGTTTGGGGGCGCTGTTTATTAAGAGCGACATGGCGCCGCTCTCCAGACTAGAAAAAATGATGTTGGCCACGTGGGTTTTTTATCCAGCATTCACTGCTATGGATTTATGGTTACGTACGGGTTGGATTTGGACCGAATTCCAAGAACCTAGTCGTTTCCTATTGGTGCTGCCAATATTCCTATTGGTGCGCAAAGTGGGAGTTTCTCAGCAGGCTATGGCTTGGGGTGTATTTACCGGAGCAGTAGTCGCCGGTGGATATGGGTTTTATCAAAAACAATGGTTAGGTTGGCATCGCGCTGGTGGTGGCACGTCTGGACTTATTGCTGCGTTTGGCGATATTAGTTTGATACTTGGCGTGATGTGCATAGCCTTGTTTCAACCCCACTGGAGCAAACACAAACGCTGGTTGATCATCGCCTTTGTGGGCTTGTTGTTGGGTGTCTTGGGTTCTTTAGCGTCGGGCACGAAGGGCGGTTGGATGTCGATGCCGTTGCTGTGTTGGGTGGCAGTAGATTTGTTAGAGAAGCCAACCTACCGCAAGCGGTTTGCGGTGATGGGTGCTTTTTTTGTAGCAGCCTTTGCGGTTTGGTATTTTGTACCCTTTATTCAACAGCGTATGGGTGTAATGATCCCAGCAATTTATGAGTATTTTGCCAACGGCGTTATTGCAGATGGCTCTGCCGGAATGCGTTTGGCCCTTTGGCATGCTGCAACATTAATCTTTATAGATAATCCCTTGTTTGGTACTGGCCCTAGTTCTTATTTAGTCGAAAAAGCAGCTTATGTAGACCTAGGTTTAATATCTGAACAAGCTCGGAGCTTATTTCACCCTCATAATCAATTTTTCAATGGTCTTGTTGAATCGGGTATTTTTGGCCCACTAATGGTCTATTCCATTTATGGGAGCTTCATTTGGTATTGTCGTTCTCATTTAGTCCACAACAAAGCCCTAGCTACTGCAGGTATTTTAATGGCCGTCGGTTTTATAGATTTTGGTATGGTTGAAGTTATTTGGGACATTAACAATGCAGGAGTATTTTATACCGTTATGATGGTGTTGATCGCAGGTAAATTGTCTCACGACCAAGCCACAGCCAATACACCCTAGCAACTAAGCCGTAATGGAGGCCAACTACAAACCCTATACTGCGGTTATATGGCAGCGTCTACCATGTTTAAGGCTCTTGTTATTGCGGATTGAGGAGTGATCTAGCTGGCTAAATTCGGCATGAAGCTTTAGATGTTAGGCTTAATATGACAATTAGGCAATGACGGCTTGAGCCTCCGGGACTAAGGTAATTACGAACAGCATAACGGCATCAATACGTATCAATGCGAACTAGATAGTCATACGCTTTTGTATTTAGCGACCTTACCACCGCCAAATTACCCTGAAAATACTCAGGTAACTAATTGAAATATCTATGTAATATCACTAATCCAACTGAGACGGTAGACACTTATTCGCTCCCAAGCATCCTGCTTATACCTTTGTGAAAGGTATGTTGTTGACCTGGCAATGGTGGTTCGTAAGTCTCTACCCGTAAGAAGTATTCGGGTTAAGAAGTTCATGGGGACTACCCAGTTTTCGTCGTCTGTCAGTGATGCTGGGTTTGTTCCGCCTGTAAGTCTTGAGGAGGGCTTAGCCCGAACACTTCGTTATGAATTTATGGAAGATAACTCGGATAAGCGTACGTTTGAAACTGAGTAACTGACTTAATAGTTCCAATTTCTTAGGTATTTCATCGCTGTCGAGTCGGTCTGCCACCCCCCTCTGAGCATGATCCTTTCAAGCGGCTCACCTTGTTCTAATAGGTCAAGTGCTGCACCTACTCTAAATGAATGGCCGCTGAGGGGTTGCTTATCGGAGTCCATGTTCAAGTCCTTTTGCAGTGCTTTTAGTATAGTGCTTATGCTTGCTGGGTTTAGGTTCTTACCGATATACCCATGCCTACTAATTGATCTTAGAATATAGCTTTCATCGCTAACGATACGCTTCCATTTTTCTAATAAGCCGAAGAGTTCTTGACTGATGGGTAGCATCTTTCCAGCCCCGAATTGATCTGTTTTTGAGAAATTCAGCCTTATAGCAGGTTTGCCACTTGGTGCTTGGCAGATGTCCTCAAACTTGAAGGCACAAAGCTCCGACCGGCGTCTCATGGTTTCATAGCCGAGTCTAAGAAGGGCTTCATTTCTTAAACCCCTGGCGCTGTTATCGCAGTTGTTAAGTAGCTGGTTGAGTAGTGGCTTGGTGAGGGGAGTGGCCTGCTGTTGTGCCCGCCCGATTTTACGGTGCATTCGTTTGATGGCCAATATAACCTCTGGCTGGTTGGTAGGGTCATAGTGTTTAGAAAGTTTTAGTATCGTGCCCAAGCTATTTATTCTTCTGCGGATGGTGGCGCTTTTTCTTATGGTAGCTAAGTAGTCTACATACTGCGCCATGACGTCCGCAGTTGCCGGTATTGAGTGCATTTTATTATGTGAGCACCAGGTCTGGTATTGAATAAAGTCCGACCTATACGCTCTTATGGTATTTTTGGCAAAGGCGCCATCAAATTTAGCTAATATATTGTCAATCATGTTATCATCCATAAACTAATAGAAGTTAAATATATACTAATGGTATATAAAAGTATACGAATATGATATCTGTTTGTCAAATAAAAGCTGCTCGTGTAATGCTGGGTTGGAGTGCGGTAAGGCTTGCTGAGCGAGCTAGTGTCTCTCCCGCTACCATTAAAAAATATGAGATTCAGAATGGCATTCCTAATGCTAATACTCGCATTCTTAATGCGATTAAGTTGGTCTTAGAACAGGCGGGAATTGAATTTACCGGTGATCCTCTAGTCAATCCGGGTGTGGTGTTGCACCTTAGCCCTTTGGCGTAAGCGCTTCTCTTCGTCTTCGGTCTTCTATTACCACGCGTAGTTCGCCCAGCGCTTTTGAAAATTGCCGGTCTATGGTGGTCATGTAGCGGGTTATTTTATCTATGTTGGTGGATCGTGAAATGCTCACTTGTTCGGCCAGCTTAAATAGCTTTTCTGCTTTAGGGTGAAGGTCTATCGTGACGATCTGTTTTAGTGCCTCTTCGCTGAGTTTGTTTAAGAAATCACTATGGGACAGCTTGCTACCCATGGTACTGCTCTGATATAAATCTTGTGATTCCAGGGTTCGATTGCACTGCCTTATGAAGGCACTAACAAGGCTGTCTAACTCGTACCGACCGTCGAGTAGTTCAGCTTTGCTGCATCTATTTTTGAAGGTAAGTTGGTCAAAAAGGACGAACAGCATTGGATACTCTTCTAAATCGTCTGGGATGGTGGTATGTTCGCCACGCTCCAGAAGGCGAAACGATTCCTGGCTTAATCGTTTAATAAGTATGAGATTTTCTTTTAAGTTTTCATCGTCATGGAGTTCGCCACTAAGCCTAGCTAAGGCGTAATGCTCTGCTTGTTCCTGGGTAAGATTCAATGCGGTGCGCAATGATAATCCCTCGACTTCGGTCAGGCTGGCTACCTCTATCTCGTTGCTCTCTTCCCGGATTGCACGCTGCCAGCGGACATACTGGACGGCCACGCGTTCGATTAGTATGCGTTCTGTTACGGTCTGTGGACCGTATTCGCAGGTGAGTTCGTCATACATCTGTTGGTAGATCTTTTGGTCTGTTGGCGAGGTGATGCTTTGGCTGGTGAGTCCGTGGGTGAGGGCGTTCTTAGGGGTCTTGGTGTTGTTTTTGGAGACGGTGAGCTTCTTGGGCATAGGGCTATTGATCCAATCAGTCTGTGTGTGCATAGAGTATAACATGCCACTTTCTACGACCAAGGAGCATTTTGGAGCCTAGAAACTATTTGCCATTGGATAGTGTAATCCTTTCCGTCATTAATATCATAATTTCGATTAAAGCGCTATTTATCAAATGATAGCCGTTTTTGCGAAATGAAATGCCTGAGTTATTGGTTTTAGGCCTTATTTAAGGGTGCGATAAATGGCCTTATCGCACCCTTTTTGTACCCCTTTATATACTTAACCTGCAAAATATACTTATAAGTCTTTGAGGTCCTTACCTTAAATCGTTATCATAGATCCTTAATACAAGTTTGATTGAACGGACCCTATGAAAACTGCCCTTATCACCGGTGTAACCGGCCAAGATGGCGCCTATCTAGCAGAATTTCTTTTGCTAAAAGGCTACATCGTCCATGGCGTTAAACGCCGTTCCTCTCTGTTTAATACTGCTCGTATCGATCGTCTGATTGAAGCGTCTTCCCGTGGTGATTGTGAATTTCACTTTCATCATGGAGATATGACGGATTCTTCGAGTTTATTCCACATTATTCAAAAAACGCAGCCGGATGAAATTTATAACCTGGCGGCACAGTCTCACGTGGCTGTTTCTTTTGAAGAGCCTGAATACACGGCCAATGCTGATGGCACTGGTGTGTTGCGCATTTTAGAAGCCATTCGTAGCTTAGGCTTGGAGAAGAAAACACGTTTTTATCAAGCGTCTACATCTGAGCTTTACGGCAAAGTTCAAGAAGTGCCGCAAACAGAAAAAACCCCATTTTATCCCCGTAGCCCTTATGCGGCAGCTAAAATGTATGCCTACTGGATTACCATTAACTACCGTGAAGCCTATGGCATCTACGCCTGTAACGGTATTTTGTTTAATCACGAATCGCCCTTGCGTGGTGAAACTTTTGTAACCCGCAAAATTACCCGTGCGCTGGCACGTATTAGCCTGGGTACACAAGCGTGTTTGTACTTGGGTAACATGGATGCAAAACGCGATTGGGGCCACGCTAAAGACTATGTGCGTATGCAATGGCTCATGCTGCAGCAAGATGAAGCCGATGACTTTGTAATCGCCACGGGCGAACAGTACAGCGTGCGTGAGTTTGTGGAAATTGCCAGTGCTAAACTGGGTATAACGATTACTTGGCGTGGCGAAGGCGTGGAAGAGAAGGGCTACGATGCCGATGGCAAGTGTATTGTTGCAGTAGACCCACAGTACTTTAGGCCTACAGAGGTAGAGACCCTGTTAGGTGATGCCACTAAGGCGAAGAATTTATTGGGTTGGGTGCCCGAAATTAGTTTTGACGAGTTGGTTTCAGAAATGGCTGCGTATGATTTGGCCGAAGCTAAAGTGGAGCAGCAGGCAGGTGTGTTGTCACGGCAGGTGAGTGAACTTATATGAGTTTTGGCTTTCAGGTTACTGAATCAGAACGGGTTGCTGGTGTGTTTGCCATTGTGCCGTCCATTACCGCAGATGACCGTGGCGACATTTGGACCTCATTTTTGAAAGACGATGTTGAGACCTTGTTGCCGAGTGGTTTGTACTTTAAACACGATAAGTTTTCTCAGTCTAAGCGCAATGTGCTTAGGGGTATTCATGGGGATTCGAAATCTTGGAAACTGGTTACTTGTGTGTATGGAGAAATTACTCAGGTAGTGGTGGATTTGCGCAAGGACTCGCCAACGTACTTAAAGTGGCAAAGCTACAAGATTAACAAAGCTGAACAGAAAATGGTGTTGATTCCACCGGGTTGCGGCAATGCCTATTATGTTAGCACTGAACATGCAGTGTATCATTACAAGTTGGCTTATGAAGGTGGCTATATTGATGCTGCGGAGCAGGTTTCTGTGCGCTGGGATGATCCGGCGATTGGTATTGATTGGCCGGTAGCGGACCCTATTTTGTCTGAACGAGATATGATGGCACCGTTTGTTTAGGTAAGATCCCTCGGCTTCGCTCGGGATGACGAATAATTTGAGAGATGAAAATGATTACAGAATATAAAGATGGTGAACAATTGTTGGCTCGTCATATTCCGGCTGCTGAGGCCTGGAAAGATGGGCTTAACTTTTTTTCTGCGGATGAAGAATATGTACAAGTGGGTAGCTGGGGTTATGACACCGGCACTGCGTTAAAGCCTCATGTACACAACCATGTGCCAAGAGAAGTAACGGTGACCCAAGAGGTGCTGTATGTGCGCCGTGGTGCTATAAAGGCACGTATTTTTGGCTTGCAAGACCAACCCGTGGCTGAGTTTAATGTTAGCGAAGGTGACGTGGTGATTTTGCTGCGTGGTGGCCATGGGTATGACATTATTGAAGATGGTACTCAGGTTTTGGAAGTGAAAAATGGGCCTTATCTAGGGGCCGAAGTTGATCGGCGTAGGATTTAGTTGTGACACAAGAATTTATTATGCAAATGCGCCCTTGGTTTGGTGCAGAAGAAAAGCAAGCCCTCATGGAATACATGGATGAGGATGGGTTCTTAACCGAGTTTAAGAAGACTGAAGCTTTTGAGCGGAGTATTGCCGGCTACACGGGTGCAAAGCACTGTGTGGTGGTTAATAACGGCACTATTAGCTTAACCTTAGCCGCCATGGCGGCGGGTGTTGAAGCGGGTGACGAAGTGATTGTGCCTAATTACACTATGATTGCTACGCCTAACTCACTACGTATGTTTGGCGCGGTGCCGGTATTTGTTGATGTGGAGCCAGCGACCTTGTGCTTAGATATCGCTCTAGTTGAACAGGCTATTACGGCTAAAACTAAGGCCATTGTATTGGTTGCGGCCAATGGTCGTGCTCCTACCGTTGGTATTGAAGCCTTCCAAGCACTTTGTGAACAACGGGGCCTTGCGCTGATAGAAGATGCAGCCCAAGGCTTGGGTAGCTATTACCCAGATGGCGCCCATACGGGCACCAAAGGTTTAGTGGGCAGTTTTTCTTTTTCTGCGCCTAAAATCATTTCTACTGGCCAAGGTGGTGCGTTAGTTACTAATGACGACGGTGTGGCAGAAAGGCTAAGGCGTTTAAAGGACTTTGGCCGCGCTAGTGGCGGCAATGATATTCACGATAGCCTAGGCTTTAATTTTAAGTTTACTGAGCTACAGGCCGTGGTAGGTTTATGCCAAATGGATAAGTTGGCGGCTCGCGTTACACGCAAAAAAGCAATCTGGCAGCAATATGCCGATCAGTTAGCCGAGTGTTCCCAAATACAATTGTTTGATCATGATTTGTCCATCACTACGCCTTGGTTCATTGATGCCTTGGTTGAGCAAAGAGAGGCCTTAGGTGCTCACCTTAAAGGTGAAATGATTGGCACACGGGTGATGTATCCGCCTATCACGCAGCAAAAGGTTTATGGTATTACCGGCAGCTACTCTGTAGCCGAAAACATTGGCCAAAATGGACTTTGGCTTCCCTCGTCTAATCAATTGACTGCCGCTGATATCACGCGTATTTGTGATTCTATTAAGGCATTTTACGCCTAGATGATTGATTTAGAGCCATTAGTTACTTTTGCCCCTGTGGTTATGGCGGGTGGGGTGGGTAGCCGCTTGTGGCCGCTGTCGCGAGCGTCGTACCCAAAACAATACAAGGTGTTGGTGGATAACGTGCATCAACACACCATGTTGCAACAAACCTTTGCTCGCTTGCAGGGTTTGAATTTGGTGCGCAGTCAACTTATTTGTAATCAGGACCACCGGTTTTTAGCGGCAGAACAGCTGCGTAGTTTGAGTCAAAGTTCTGATATTGTTTTAGAACCGATGGGGCGTAACACTGCTCCAGCGGTAATTATTGCCGCCTTGCGCTTAAAGGCATTGAATTGTGATGTGCCTATGCTGGTACTGTCGGCAGACCATGCGATTAAAGATGAGCAAACCTTCAAACAAGCGCTAGGTGAAGCCCATGAGTTGGCATCATTAGGCCACATAGTTACGTTAGGCATTACACCTAGTTTTGCGTGCACTGGCTATGGCTATATTGGTTGTGGGCAGCAAGTGTTTGGGACACCTGGGTTTGAGGTAGAACGTTTTGTGGAAAAACCAGACTTGGCGACGGCACAAACCTATTTGGATTCAGGCCAATACCTGTGGAATAGTGGTATGTTTGTGATGCAGCCAAGTGTGCTGTTAAAGCAGGCTGCCATCCATTGTGCTAGTTTGCTTCACCAATGCCAGCAAGTGATTAAGGGCGCAACTAATGACTTAGATTTTGTGAGGTTACCTACAGCGCTGTTTGCTCAATGTGAAAACATTTCTTTAGACTACGCGATCATGGAGCCAACAGATAAAGCGGTTGTTGTGCCAGTTACGTGTGGATGGAGTGATGTGGGTGATCTTAATGCGTTATGGCAAACCAATAACAAAGATGCTGATGGCAACGTGCTTTCTGGTGATGTTGTGGCGCTAGAGAGCAGTCAATGCATTATTAAAGCTGAGCATCGCCTAGTGGCGGCTTTGGGCGTAGAGAATTTGGCCATAGTAGAAACTAAAGATGCGGTTCTAGTAGCAAAATTAGGCGCCTCTCAAAGCGTTAAAGGCCTTGTTGCCTTGTTAAAGGGACGTGGTGAGCTAGAGCATCAGCGAGAGGTTCATCGTCCATGGGGTAGCTACGACAGTGTGGATTCGGGTCCTAATTATCAAGTAAAACGCATCTCAGTAAAACCTGGCGCCCGTTTGAGTTTACAAAAACACCAATACCGTGCCGAACACTGGGTAGTGGTTGAAGGGCAAGCTAAAGTGCATGTTGATGGAATTGATCATCTTCTTAGAGCCAATGAGTCGATTTATATACCGGTTGGTGCGATTCATTGTTTGGCCAATGAAACGGACGAAGCATTGCATTTGGTTGAGGTGCAATCGGGCAGTTACTTGGGTGAAGATGATATAGAACGGTTTGAGGACCTATATGGTCGCCATTAGTTTTTTATTTTCACTTTTTCCTCTGGCACATTGAGCAGGTAACTCGCACAAAGATTATCTGGATCAAGATAGTGTAGTGCTTGTTGAAAGTTTTTCTCTATAGCGTTGCTGTCTGGTTTGGTGGTCAATGCTTGTTGGATAGCATCCATTCCTTCTTCAATATTGTCAAATATAAACCAGTTACTGGTGTCAAAATATTCATCGATGTCGCTACAGCCCCAGTATATTGGAACTGTTCTACATAAGAGGCAGTTAATGAGTTTTTCTGTAAAGTAGTTATCCTCTTGAGCGTTCTCAATGACCACCGAATACTTGTAAGGGAGCAAGCCTTCGTGATCTTGTTCATAGGGCTGGTAACCTCTACCTAAAATATCGACATCAAAATTGAGCGGTTTGAGTTGTTGAATGATTTTATGGCGAAGTTTGTGGCCTTTAGTTGTTTGTTTGTTTGACGCTATAAGTGACAAAGGTTTCCGTTGCTCCGTTGCTAATCCAGATATTGTTGGAGGTATTGCAGAACAAGCTAAAGGGACCATAACTATGTTATTGGTTGGGGTGTCTAGATTCTTATATCTAGTGAATACATGAAGGTACTTGCGTCGAATCAGAGGCAGTAGCAAGTAGTATGTGCTATGGATGGCACGAGGCTCAGGTAAGGCGAGGGAAATATTACACGCTAGTTTTGGGCGTCTGCTAAGTAAGTTTTTTGAGTATGGAAAAATGACTATGTGATCACACGATCGAAGATCCCTTACGTATTTTCCTGTTATTGGTTTGCCCAGAGGCCAGTTTAGGTCATCCAGAAGGAGGTCCCCCAAGCTTTTTGTCTTTCTCAAATCATGGGGGACAATACCGGCCATTGGCAAGCTTGCCCCAAAGGTTTTCGGAATTAAAGTTTTAATAGGGAGGTAGCCTCCTTCAATAGGTGACCGAAGTCTGATTGATATTTGGCCAATGGGTGTATTTGGTTGCTGACGTAAGCTGCTTTAATATACACTTTTTTCTTTAGGTGTAGGGGAGTGCTTATTGGTGATTTTTTCTCTTTACAAGTTGAGTAGTAGTCGTGGAATTTGAACTCGCCGCCTAGCATGTTCTGGTGTGGAGCAAGCCAAAGGTTAGGGATGTTCATTGCATCAGCCATCACTAAGCCATGAAGCGACTGGGATAAAATCACCTCTGCAGACGCAATGTCTGAGACCACTTGCCGCACTGAACCAGAGGGGTCAATAACTTTGCAGGCGCTGCCAAACTGCTTTAAATAGAACTGATAGCTATCTACATGAGGTACGATCGCAAGATCACAAACAGGTGCGTGGGGGATGTTCAGAAGGCTAGGCATGAGCATGCCAGGATCGCCTAATAAAATATCCTCTTCTACACCTAATTTATTTTTCGTTAACTCTCCTCTTACAGTGAAAACAGCGAGCGGAGCTGCGGCTAATTTGCTGTCACCTCGAATGAAACCACTACCTATTACTATGGATTGTGGGTTAGCTCGTTCCAAAATACTGCCGACGCCTAGTATGTGTGGCGAATTTTGTGATTTATGACGATAGACTGGCCGACCTAAAAAATGAGCAAGTAATTCTGGGTTTAAGTCGTCTCCAAAGTTCGGGCTACCTAAATGCCAAAAGCACGGTAAAGCTTCTGGGCGTTTACGATATCTAAATGCGTTAGATAGTTTGGTAGCCTTTTTTCGTATTTTGGTTAGCATTTTTGTATGCCATCCGTAGCCCACTTTAAGCCTTGTTTTTTAACGTGTTTTACGTAGGCTTTGTTTTTTAGAAGCTGGTTTTTGTCAGCATAACTCCTTGGATGGTCTAAATGTAGCAAAGGGGCAGTATAGCGTATATGACGTCCAAAAACGCCTAGGTTGTTGAGACGAACGCCAAGTTCTACGTCCTCTGCGCCGTATCTTAGGCTCTCGTCAAAACCATTTACTTGAACGATGTCTTCTTTCCATCCGCCTGTATTGCCTCCGTTCCACACCTTTTTAACTGGGCTAAGGCGCTCTAAAACGGAGCTTATTTTAGTGCCATAGAGGTTGGTCTTTAGCTTGGTGCCGATGCGGTCTATTTGTTTATGGGCGAGCAACCATGAGTAACTAAACACGTCTGTAGACTTAATGTTTTCTATTGTGACGCGATTACTGGTTTCTGCATCAAGTCTGATGACGCTCCCAGTTACAAATTGTTGCCGTTTTGCCAACTCTACATGGCGTTGAATAAACTTTGGGTTGGCTATGCAGTCGCCGTCTATAAAAATTAGATAAACGGCGGAGGAAGTATTAATAGCGGTATTAAGAATAACGTTTTTGTTGAAGCCAGTGTCTGCATGCCAAACGTGACGAATGTTTAAGTGCCGATGTTTTTTACTGGCGTCTACTATAGCCGCTTTGGTGGTATCGTTAGATCCATCATCGGCAATGCATATTGTATTTGCCTGGCAGGTTTGTACTGCTATAGCTTCTAGCACTAATAGCAACGCAGTGGGGTTGTTGTAGGTGGTGATAATGAGTTCTGTGGTAAAGGCGGTAGGCATTGAAGTGATGTGCATGAAGTAATTGTTAATTTATTAATCCAGTATACGCAGCCATATGCTAAAATAAAGACCTGTTTTTAGATCACATTCAGTATATGGATATTTGTTGCCAATGAACGGTTTTTTTCAGCGCACGCCTTACTACATTTTGTCAGCTTTTGCGGCGCTTTTGATTTTTCTAAGCAATGGAAGCGTTGCTTACTACTATTATGTTGCGGTGGCCTTGGTCCTCATTTCCCCAGTGTTAGCTTGTGTGAAACCTAAAGTTTTTGGCAGTCTAACGGCTGTAGATACTGTATTAATAGCATCTTTCTGTATATATGCTGCCGCTGCTGTATTGGGTATGCTGGTCCATGGTGGTTGGTCATGGGATGAATTTAATCAGCCGAGTAAGTTCTTGTTGGTTGCGATGGTATTTTTGGCTGTTCGCCAGCATGGCTTGAGTGAAGCATTTATTGTCATTTCTGCCTTTTTTGGTGTATTGGCGGCCGCATCGATAGCTTGGTATCAATCGGAATTTCAGGGCCTTGGCCGAGTTTACGGCTCCACAAATGGAATCATTTCTGCATTTGGTTTGTTGGCATTATTGGCGGGCTACTTTTCTTTGGTTTATCTCGTTCTGAATAAGGCATCGAACCGGCTGAGGTGCCCTTTAGGTTTGGTCACGGTGTTAACCGTTTTGTATGCCATCGCAGAAACGGGCACCAAGGGTGTATGGATTGCATTGCCAGGGGGTTTTGGTTTGCTGGTATTATTAACTTGGAATGGCAATAAAAGGGCAGTGTTGTTTTTGGGCAGTGCATTTAGTGCCTGCCTTGTAGCCATATTTTTCTTTAATGATATGGTGCATAGTCGACTTACTGGCCTATGGCAGCCGTTAGTTAATTATATCAACACTGGTATAGTCAGTGATGGGTCGCTAACCATTCGCTTGGAAACTTGGAAGGCCTCAATTTTTATGTTTATAGATAACCCAATGTTTGGCGTTGGTTTAGGTGGTTTTGTTAGTGCAAAAACCGAGCTCATCTTGGCTGGTGTTATTGACGCGGCCACTGGTCCTGTGGGTGGTCCACATAACGACCTTTTAGGCGCTTTGGCGATTCAAGGGTTAGTTGGTTTTGCAGCTTTGCTGTTTATGTACTATGCTTTTTTGAGGCTGAGTTGGACCTATAAGGCTCATAGCTCTGAGTTGTATTGGTGCAGTTTGGGACTGATCGTAATCTATGTTCTGTCGGGTTTGGCTGGTGATAGGTTAACAAGTAATTTAACGGCTACCTATTTGGCTCTAATGATGGCTATTTTTGCTGGTCAAATGAGCTATAAACACAAGTTGTTTATAGCTGGTAAGGCTCAAAAGTAACACTTTATGCTAGGTGGATTTATGAATTTTATTGTAAGGAGGGAGTGTAATGCGAAGAACTGTACGTACAGTTGCCTCCCTGGTGGATATCTTCATGCTCTATAGTTACCATCAGCCCCTACGATAGCAGCACCAACAAAGCCATCACCAAGCTGTAAAAGCAAATATCTGAAATTTTTGTTGCCGCCAGCTTAAATAGGTAAGTTGGCACGCTCGATAATATATAAAAACGGTACAAGCGCAAATATAGAAATATACTTTGTTAATATTGGCTTATATATAAATTGAATAAGAAAGGGCGGCTCGGTTATTTTTCCGGGCTGCCCTTTTTTGTATAAGAGGTGTATTAGCCTTAGTACTTGTAGCTGTCCGGCTTAAATGGGCCTTCAGCGGGTACATTGATGTAGTTGGCTTGGGTGCTGGTAAGTTTGGTTATTACACCACCAAAACCTGCCACCATGTCGGCTGCGACTTCTTCGTCTAGCTTTTTAGGTAATACTTTTAGCCATAAGTTAGCGGCCTTATTTGCTGCACTTAGGTTGGCGAACTTGGCTTCCCATAGGTGCATTTGCGCGAGCACTTGGTTGGCGAAGGAGCCATCCATAATACGAGATGGGTGGCCGGTGGCGTTGCCTAAGTTAACTAGACGGCCTTCGGACAAGAGGATCACGAAATCGCTTTTGCTGTCATTTGAGCGGTATACCTTGTGAACCTGTGGTTTGATCTCTTCAAACTGCCAAGTTTCACGCATAAAGGCAGTGTCGATTTCATTGTCGAAGTGGCCGATGTTACAGACTACAGCACCGGTTTTAATGGTCTTCAACATGTTGGCATCACACACGTTGGTGTTGCCTGTGGTGGTGACGATAAGGTCTGTGGTGCACATTAAGGTGGTGTTAATGCAGCTTAGCTCGCCGGTGTTGTCGCCGTTGAGGTAAGGGGGGGCACTTCAAAGCCGTCCATGCAGGCTTGCATAGCACAGATTGGATCGATCTCGGTGACCTTAACAATCATGCCTTCTTGGCGTAGAGACGCTGCAGAACCTTTGCCTACGTCACCGTAGCCAACCACTAGGGTTTTTTTACCCGCTAGAAGGTGGTCTTTGGCGCGTTTGATGGCGTCGTTTAGTGAGTGACGGCAACCGTACTTGTTGTCGTTCTTGCTCTTGGTGACAGCGTCGTTGACGTTGATAGAGGCCTCAACTTGATGGCGAAGAACGAAAGGAAAGGCGGCGGGGCGTCCTAGCCCCGCACTTTTAATCCAGCATCCGTGCTGGCAAAACACCGCGTTATGGCGGGTTATCCTTAACCCGTACTTCATACCCGCATCCTTGTGGGTAAACACAATGTCGGTAAAGGTCATGCAAGGCGTGGAGGAGTCGGTAGACCCAAAGCTAAGTGCATTTGGTTGGTCCTTCATGTCTTACAATTGCAATTCCGTTTTGCAGTGTTTTGTTAGCCACCAACTCATGGGGGTGGGTTGGTGGATTTTATAATACACTTTATTGATAAAAATGCTATTAAATGCATATTATGAATTATTATAAGTTATGCGGTTTTGGAATATGGGTGGGTGGTGAGATTCCGGCCTTCGCCGGAATGACGGGAAGCTGCGTAGGAATGACGGGTTTTGTGGATTGTCGCGCTACGCTCTCAAAGACGGGGAGAGTTCTTGCTCGACTAAGGTGACCCAGTAGGCGGCCCCGGTTTCGGCGATGTCGTCGTTGAAGTCGTAGTGGGGGTT
>ENA-OSET01000821-OSET01000821.1-sediment-metagenome-genome-assembly--contig:-NODE-821-length-34054-cov-6.846985_pt1 | contig 34054 bp, 29 predicted proteins | sample MGYA00237882_ERZ534229 | MGnify/ENA primary metagenome ERZ534229 (study PRJEB26408, sample SAMN06266212) | sediment metagenome | isolation source: Hudson Canyon methane seep mesocosm | place: USA:Hudson... | reverse complement strand
TTTCCAAAAGCAAAAGGTTTACCGGGTTTCATGGCTATTTTCCAAAAACCAATTTCACCTAATTGTTCGAGTATCATTTTTGTGTAGTCAGCTTCACCTACTGAAACACCACCTGAAGAGATAACCACATCGGCTTGCTGGTCTGCTTGTTCGAATGCCGTACGTATTGCTTTCTCGTCATCGCCTATAATACCGAAGTTTATAACATCGACATTGAGCTTGGTTAACATCGCGATTAGCGCATGACTGTTACTTTCAAAAATATCACCCTCACTGAGTATTTCACCAGGAGACTTTAATTCATCGCCTGTTGCTAATACCGCAACGGTAATTTTACGAAAAACTTCTACTTTAGGCACGCCTAAGGAAGCAAGTACACCAATGTCGATAGCTGACAGTTTTTTACCTTGCGAAAATACATCTTGGTTTATTGCAATATCTTCACCAGAAAAACGTATATTATCGTTAAACTCCCTACTTTCTAGAAAAGTAATATGTTCATCGTTCGCTTGACAGTTTTCCTGCATTTCGACGGTATCACAACATGAAGGCAATTTTGCACCCGTCATAATTCGAATACATTCACCTAGTTCACATTCTCCTGAAAATGGTTCACCCGCCATCGACCGGCCAACCATTTTTAAGCTATTGTTGCTTTGTAAGCTTTCTACTTTAAACGCATAACCGTCCATCGCTGAATTATTATGAGGTGGAACATTTAGCGGGCTTGATATATCGCTAGCTAAAACACGGTTTAAAGCTTGTGATAAAGAAATTAATTCTGTATCAGAAATCGGTTTTATAGCCGACAACATTTTTTCCATCGCTTGTTCGAAAGGCAGTAATCCGGGAGCAGAACAACAATCAACCATAGGTAACTCTTCTATTTTATTTTCTTGCGGTAAGCTAGTTCCGCTTGGGTGTAGGTATTATGACGTAAAATACAGGACAAATAATATGCTTTAATCATGGATTCTTGATACACGTCAAGATTACTTACATTCTAGCCGTATTTATATCTTGAAAATAGTTTACTATAGATAAGAATTAAAAAATTATTCGCCGAGCTTTTTTAGCTAAATCTTTTTTGGAATGCTATTCAAGCCGTGGTTATAGCAATATCGCTTTAACCGCCAGGGTTAACAAGGAAACGCGTTAGCCTCCCTACATTTGGAAAGGTGAGATGTTAACAGACAACTTCGGTCGCAAGTTTTATTACTTGCGCCTCTCTATTACTGACGTTTGCAATTTCCGTTGCACCTATTGCTTGCCTGATGGTTATTCATGCGACCATGATCGCGATTTTCTTTCATTTGATGAAATCAAACGTGTTGCCAATGCTTTCGCGCAAATGGGCACCGAAAAAATTCGCATCACAGGAGGCGAACCTTCATTGCGAAAAGACTTACCTGAAATTATTGCTGCATGTAAGCAAACTCCAGGTATTAAAAAAGTCGCTATAACCACCAATGGCTATAAATTACCCGAGCATTTACAAAGTTGGTTAGATGCAGGAATTGACGCAATTAATATTAGTATTGATAGTCTTGACCCGCGCATGTTTCACTCGATTACTGGTCATAATAAGTTACCGCATATATTAAAAGGCATTGATATGGCATTGGCCGATGGTCGTCCATCTATCAAAATTAATACCGTATTAATGCGTGAATATAATGGTCACGATATTAAGACCTTTCTTGACTGGCTGAAAGTGACGCCGGTGACATTACGTTTTATTGAGCTAATGCAAACGGGTGATAACCAAGAGTTTTTCGATGCACAACATGTACAGGGCGCACGCATTAAACAAAATCTAATACTCGATGGCTGGTTACCGGTAATAAATGATAAAACTGCGGGTCCCGCACAAGAATTTTACCATCCAGATTACCTAGGTAAAATTGGTTTGATCATGCCGTACAGCAAAGACTTTTGTAACACCTGCAATCGTTTACGCGTAAGTTCATTAGGTAAATTACACCTGTGCTTATTTACCGAAGAAGGTTTACCACTGAAAGAATATTTACAGCAAGACGACATTGAACCGTTGAAAGAACAAATTCGCGCTATGATGACGGATAAAAAAGCGACACATTTCCTGCAAGAAAAAATGACTGGTGCCACTAAAAACCTAGCGATGTTAGGCGGTTAATATGACAAAAAATATGAACACTAATTTTTTGCATCAAGATTGTTTAGGCGTAGTCTTAGCTGGCGGAAAATCTTCTCGCATGGGATCTAATAAAGCCTTGTTAATGAGGAATGGCTCTACTTTTAACGGGCAGTCTGGCGGTAAAGAAAATATGCTTAGTTACAGTAAAAACTTACTGAAAAATATAGGTATAAATAACATTGTTGTCAGTGGGCATGTTGATGATGGTAGCACCGAAAATTATGTTGCAGATAAATTTGCCGAGCTTGGCCCTATGGGCGGTATTTACAGTGTTATTAAAAAACACCAACCAAAATCATTACTTATTTTACCGGTTGATTTACCGTTAATGACCAAGCAAACTTTGCAGCAGTTAAAAATGAAAGGGGAATTAACCCAAAAAGCTTGTTTTTTTACGGATCATTTTCTTCCGCTTTATTTACCCAATAATGCTTTTGTTGAGCAATTTTTCACAGCTAGCTTTGCGCAGTTTCAGCAGGGAAATATAAACACTGTGAACACAAAAAATGATAAGAAAAAAAATGGTCCATCGATTCGTTCGATGTTGTCACAAGTGCCGCATCAAGCCTTAGCGTTAAAGTCGCCACAGTGTCTATTTAATAGCAATACACCTGAAGAATGGCAACTAGCACAGCAGCGTTTTAGTATTTAGAGGTTGCGCAGAAAATGTGTTTAAAATCTTGTGTTACTTCACAGAAAAATAAATTTAACAATTTACTAAAAAACCAATAAAATTTAGGAAAACTTATGAGCTCTTCACATGGCGGTAACGCTTTTATTCCCTTATCAATTACCGTATTAACTGTTTCTGATACCCGTGATGAATCTAACGATACTTCAGGACAAGTGCTGGTTGAACGCTTAATTGAAGCAGGTCATAAACTTGCCGATAAAGTGATTGTTAAAGACGATGTTTACCAACTACGCGCGATTGTTTCTAAGTGGATCGCTGATGATAGTGTACAAGCAATAATTTCTACGGGTGGCACAGGTTTCACGGCTCGAGATAATACCCCTGAAGCTTTATTACCATTGTTTGATAAGAACGTAGAAGGTTTTGGTGAGATTTTCCGTGCAATTTCACTCGATGAAATTGGCACATCAACGATTCAGTCGCGTGCTTTTGGCGGTATTGCAAACAGCACCGTTATTTTGTGTGTACCAGGTTCAACCAATGCGTGTCGTACGGCTTGGGATAAACTGATTAAAGAACAACTCGATGCCAGTCATCGTCCTTGTAATTTTGTGCCGCATTTAAAAATGGCCGAGATTTGTGAGACACGTGATTAATGAGCCATTCTACAGAACAAGTAAAGTCTAACGAGCCAACGTTAAGTCATGTAAATAAGCGTGGTGAAGCTAATATGGTTGATGTTACTGAAAAAGCAATGACATCGCGTTCTGCTACAGCAGAAGGTTATATTCAAATGTCGGCGCATACTTTGTCGTTAATTACTCAAGGCGAGAATAAGAAGGGTGACGTGTTTTCAGTTGCTCGTATTGCTGGTATTCAAGCGGCCAAAAAATGCAGTGATCTCATTCCACTTTGTCATCCCTTAATGCTAACGAAAGTGAAAGTAGACTTCACTATTGATGAAGAAAACAGCCAAGTGCATGTGACTAGTTTATGTAAATTAACGGGGCAGACTGGTGTCGAAATGGAAGCGTTAACCGCCGTTTCTATTGCTTGTTTAACGTTGTTTGATATGTGCAAAGCGGCGGATCCTTTAATGGAAATTCATGGTATTCGCGTGATAACCAAAGAAGGCGGTAAGTCGGGTTCTTGGCAAGCAAAAGCTGAACAAGCTGAACAGAATCAAAAGAATGAAGGATAACCTATGATCAAAGTCATATTTTTTGCCGCTTTACGTGAACAGTTGGGCTGCGCTGGTACTGAAGTTAGTGCTAATAACGCGAGCACGGTTGCTGAAGTCAAAGACGCTTTAGGGGAAAAAGATGAAGATTGGAAGAATTATTTAGCCAACAACTCATTACTGTGTGCGGTTAATCATCAAATGGTGCAGGGCGATTTTTCAGTAAAATCAGGGGATGAAGTTGCTTTTTTCCCTCCTGTTACAGGTGGTTAAAATTGTGATGATAGATACGGTCATAAATAAACACGCAGAAATAAGCATTCAAGCAGAAGACTTTGATCATGGCTTCGAAGTTAATCTTTTAGAAAATGATAATGTTGAAGATGGCGCAGTAGTGACTTTCAGCGGACGGGTGCGCAATAATAATTTAGGGCTAAAAGTAAAAGGGTTATTCCTTGAGCATTACCCAGACATGACAGAAAAGTTGTTAGCTGAAATTATTGAAACGGCGAAAAAACGTTGGAATATTGGTCGCGTAAAAGTTATTCACCGTATAGGTCAACTAGCCATTGGTGAACAAATCGTTTTTGTTGGCGTAACCAGTAAACATCGCCAAGATGCTTTTGCCGCTAACGAATTCATTATGGATTTTTTGAAAGTAAAAGCGCCGTTCTGGAAAAAAGAGCTAACTGAACTGGGTGAAACATGGTTAGAAGCTAAAACGAGTGACAAAGAAAAAGCACAGGCGTGGAGTAAATAGCGGTGAGCTTATTGCTAACTCGTGCATTAGCTAGCTTTATACTTATTGGACTAATACTTTGTTCATCGAGTGTAGTTACGGCTAAAAATACAGAAAGTCTCCATGAAAAAAACGTAGATGAAGAGCCCTTGCGGATTGCCGTCGCTTCGAATTTTGCACCGACCTTAAAAAAATTATTAGCGCGTTATAATCCTGATCAAATAAAATTTCCTAATCCACTTATCATCCCTGCATCTAGTGGTACCTTATTCCTGCAAATTAAACATGGCGCTGCTTTTGACCTGTTCTTATCGGCTGACCGAGAAAGGCCAGAATTATTAACAGAAGCGAGTTTAGCTTTAATCGATAGCCAACAAACCTATGCTTATGGACAATTAGCGCTTTGGTCTGCAAAACATGAAATTGCTGCAGATCCATTTACAGCCTTGAAAAATAATAAGCAACGCCTTGCTATTGCTAACCCTAGAATTGCCCCTTATGGCAAAGCGGCTAAGCAAGTTTTAGAAAACTTACAAGTGTGGGATAGTTATAAAACAGGTTTGATTCAAGGTATTAATATTGGTCAAACTTTTCAGCAAACACGTTCTCAAGCGGTAAGTTTAGGTCTTGTTAGTAACAGCCAGTTAGTGCTCAATAATTTACAAGGCGTGACAATTCCTGCGTACTTACATCAACCTATAGAACAACAATTGGTGATTTTAAAGCGAAGTCAACATATCCCACAGGCACAACGATTTGTTAAGTTTTTAATGAGCGAGCAAAGTCAGCAGTTTATTGCTGATTCAGGATATGTGAAATTGAGTCAAGAAAAAGGCGAAGGGAATAACATTGAATAGCACTCACCCTGATATTCTCGCGCTCATTACCACGCTGAAAATGGCGGGATTAACCACTATTATTTTGATGTTAATTGGCACACCGCTGGCGTGGTATTTAGCAAAAATGCAAAGTAGGGCAAAAGTATTTATTGAGGCGTTGGTGGCACTGCCTTTAGTTTTACCTCCGACGGTTCTAGGTTTCTATTTATTATTGGTATTTTCACCGCAATATTTACCTGGGCAACTTTGGCAACAAGCGACAGGTCAGCAGCTCGCTTTTAGCTTTTCAGCCATTGTTATTGGATCTGTGCTGTATTCATTGCCTTTTGTTGTTCAGCCGCTTCAAAAAGCCTTTGAACAATTAGGCGATGACTTATTAGAAGCCGCAGCTATGTTAGGCGCTAACGCATTCGATTGTTTTTTCACGATTGTTTTACCGATTACCAAAGCGAGTTTTATTACCGCAGCCAGTTTAGGTTTTGCTCATACTGTAGGGGAGTTTGGTGTGGTATTGATGATTGGCGGTAATATTCCCGGCGAAACCCGTGTGCTTTCCATCGCCTTATTTGACCATGTTGAAGCGTTCGATTACGCACAGGCCCATATTATTTCAATCAGCTTAGTTATATCTTCTCTCGTTTTATTATCGTTAATTTATTTGCTTAATCGTCCTGCTAAGCATAACCATACTAGATCGAAGAGGGTTACTCATGGCTGAACTAATACCTAAATTAATACCTAAAATAATGCCTGAACTCAACCTCAACTTGACCGTTCAACATGATGATTTTTCATTATCTATTGATGAAAACATATCGCTTACTGGTATTACTGGAATTTTTGGCCATTCAGGCTCAGGTAAATCAACCTTATTGAAAGCGATCGCTGGGCTTGAAAAACAAGCAACTGGTAAATTATCACTAAATAATGATGAATTATTAAATAGTGAAGCAAAACTTTTTGTTGCCGCACAAGATCGCAATATAGGCTTAGTGTTTCAAAATAGCCGTTTGTTCCCTCATTTGAGTGTTGAAGAAAATCTGCGTTATGGACAAAAACGGAATAAAAAGGGTGTTCTAAATTTTTCAGAAATCGTGGAATTAACACAACTTGAAAATTTGCTCGATAAAGCCGTTACCCAACTCTCTGGTGGTGAACAACAGCGTGTTGCGTTAGCGCGAGCAATATTAGCTGAGCCAAGATTATTATTACTTGATGAACCTTTGAGCGCACTCGATGATAAAAACAAAATAGTCTTATTAGCTTTACTTGAAAAAGTGAAAAAAACACTCAATTTACCGATGTTATATGTCAGCCATTCGTTAGATGAAATACAACAGCTTGCTGATAAGTTACTTGTGATTTCTGCAGGAGAAGTGACTCATCATGGTGATATTCATCAGGTTATTCATCAACTGACTACCAATAACGAAATATTGCATCAAACCAGTTTGTCACTAACGGTGAAAGATCATTTTCCCGAGTACGGTTTAACAAGTTTAGCATTAGGTGAACAACAAATATTTATTACATGTGAGCATGAACCTAATACGGACAAACAAGTTCGATGCATTATTGCAGCGGGTGATATTAGTATCACGTTACATGAGCCTATCGAAAGTTCTATTGTTAATCACTTACAGGGTGTAATAACGGCACTTGATACAAGTAATGATCAAATGCTGATAACTGTGAATTGTTCAGGGCAAAACTTCTTTGTTACGATCACTACTTGGTCAGCTAAGCGTCTATCGCTAACCTTGGATCAAAGTATATTTATCCAATTTAAAGCTAATGCCGTTCGCTCACTGCGTTAACGTAAAAGCTATTAACCTTCTTTAGGAAACTATTCTGCTCATGTTATCTCAAAACGAACAATTACGTTACAGCCGCCAAATTATGCTGAATAAAATTGGCGAAAATGGCCAACTTGCTTTACGAGAAGCTAAGGTCTTAATTGTTGGTATGGGCGGTTTAGGTAATCCGGTAAGTTTATATTTAGCAGCAGCAGGCGTTGGTACTTTGTTTATTGCTGATGGCGACAACGTTGATATCACCAATTTGCAGCGACAAATTTTATTTACTGAAAAAGATGTCGGCAATAATAAAGCAGACGTTGGCGCAGAAAAGTTACAACAACATAATAGTGAAATTGTCATTGAAGTGGTTGATGAAATGCTCGATGCAGAATTGGCTAATTATTATATTGAGCAAGTTGATGTAGTGATTGATTGCACTGACAATATCGAAACTCGCTACTTATTGAATCGAATATGTGTTGAGAAAAAAACGCCACTCATTGTCGGTGCTGCCACGGGATTTGACGGTCAACAATTGGTAGTAGATCCTAGAAACCCAGAAAGCGCTTGTTATCAATGCTTATTCCCAGCCAGTGAAAAGGCCCCAACAAATAATTGTCAAACAGTGGGAATAGTCGGTCCAGTATTAGCAATTGTTGCAGGTATGCAGTCGTTACAAGCGATAAAGTTATTAACGGGTAATGCAATTCACATTAATCAGCTGAATATGTTTGATGGCTTATCAAATCAATGGCAACAGTTTAGTTTGAAAAAACAGGATGATTGCCCTGCTTGTAGTGATTGTTAAATTATTCATATTAAACATATATCAACCGTTACTTTAATGCGGCTGCAAAGTTTTATACCCAGATAAGCGCTAACTTGAAAGTTCATAACGTATACCGAGTAAAGACAAGACCTTGAATAGGTATTAAATATGTTAAAGCATTCTGTTGGGTCATTCTGTTACAATAATGTCTATTGATTAAAGAATACCGAGGCAACATGTCAGAATTTAAAGAATTTTCACTTTTAGAGTCAATTATTGACCGTCTTAATCTGAAAGGATATAAACAGCCCACACCCATCCAAAAAGAATGTATTCCAACGCTTATTAATGGGAATGACCTTATTGGTATAGCGCAAACGGGAACAGGAAAAACTGCGGCCTTTTCATTACCTATTATCAATAAATTTGGTCGAAATAAGATAGATATCAACGCTAAGAGCACGCGTTCGCTCATACTGACACCCACGAGAGAACTTGCCTCGCAAATAATGCTAAATATTGATGACTACTCTGATGGTTTAGAGCTTAAAACGAAGGTTGTTTATGGTGGTGTAGGAAGACAAGGTCAAGTTGACGCGATTGCACTTGGACTTGATATTTTAGTGGCTACCCCTGGAAGGTTATTGGATTTAATTGAAACAGGCGATATAAATTTTCAGGCGTTAGAAGTCTTTGTCTTAGATGAAGCAGATACTATGCTTGATATGGGTTTTTTTAATGATGTTCAAACTATCATATCTAAACTGCCAAAGAACCGACAAACACTATTATTTTCAGCAACTATGCCTGCTGAAATAGAGATACTTGCAGACGCAATATTAACAGAGCCAAAAAAAGTTCAAATTACTGCTGAAACGGTTACTATCGACTTGGTAAATCAAAGTGTATACCATCTTGATAAATCAAATAAAGTTCCTTTGTTATTTAATATTCTGACAAAATCTGAGTTTGAAAAAGTGCTCATCTTTTGTAAAACAAAGTATGGTGCTGACATCATTGTTAAAGCATTAGAAAAAGCATCAATTACTGCCGCAAGCCTTCACAGCGGTAAGACACAAGCAGTGAGAGAGGAAGCGTTACAAAATTTTAAAGATTCTAATTTAAGAGTATTAGTTGCCACTGATGTTGCTGCTCGTGGAATTGATGTTGATAATATTACGTTAGTCATTAATTATAATCTTCCAGAAGATCCAAGAAACTATATACATCGTATCGGACGAACTGCGCGTGCAGGGAAAAGTGGAATGGCCATTTCATTTGCGGTAGAAAATGATATAAGGCAATTAACGATTATTGAAAATAGCATTGGACAAGTCATTCCTGTTGTTACAGAACAGCCTTTCCATAAAGAATTTTCAAAAGCGCCTATACAAGTTAAGAAAAAGAAACCAGTTACGAAAACGAATAGAACAAGAAAAAAAACTAAAAAAAAATAAGCACAGCTATAAATTAGTCAATTAAAGGCCTTTAACTAAATACAATCGCATTATAAAGTTTTATTGTACTATAGTTATAAATTACGAGAATAAACCAATTAAATCATCACACTTACTTATATGTTAAAGGAATAGAATATGGGTTTCTTTTTTTCAAAAAAACCAATAGATAACACGCCTTCACCAAAGCAAATAGAAGCTTCTGAATCACATAATATTTTAGAGAGCCTAAAAAAGTCAGTTGCATTTATTGCCTTTACTCCGGATGGAGTCATATTAGATGCTAATACAAATTTTTTAAATGCGGTTGGTTATTCCCTTGATGAAATTAAAGGTAAACACCATCGTATTTTCTGCGATAAATTTTACGCAGAATCAAACGAATATAAGCAATTCTGGAAGAGCCTTGCTTCCGGTCAATCTATTAGTGACAGATTTTTACGTTTCACTAAGGATAGAGAACTTATTTGGTTAGAAGCTAGTTATAATGCCGTTAAAGATGATGATGGCCGCATAACTTCTGTTGTAAAAATTGCCAGCGATATCACAGACTTTGTTGTAAAATCTAATATTCAAAATGGCATATTAAAAGCGTTAGATCAGTCTACTGCTACAATTTCTTTTGAATTAGATGGAACAATTATTGAAGCGAATAAAAACTTCTTAAATGCTACTGGTTATAGTCTTTCTGACGTTCAAGGGAAGCATCATAAAATATTCTGTGCACCAGACTTAGTTGCCAGTAGTCAATATAAAGATTTTTGGAGAAAATTAAATAACGGTGAATTTGTTCAGGGCTTGTTTGAGCGAAGAGACGCACATGGTAATGTTTTATGGATCGAGGCAAGTTACAATCCCGTTTTAGACGAAGACGGTAAATTACTTCGTATAGTTAAATTTGCGACTGATGTCACAGAAAGAGTGGCTAACATAAAAAGTGCATCAGAGGCTGTGCACTCTACCGTAGTAGAAACAGAGCAAGTATCAAATCAAGGCAAAGATGTGTTAGCAAAAAGTGTTTCTATCATGAGTGAAATTACCGATAATGTAGAAGTCGTTGCTAAAGATATTGCAGCTATAAGCGATCAGTCTGATAAAATAAGCAATATTGTTAGCACTATTTCATCTATTGCAGATCAAACTAATTTATTAGCTTTAAATGCGGCAATAGAAGCTGCTAGAGCTGGCGAACAAGGTCGAGGCTTTGCTGTTGTGGCTGATGAGGTAAGGCAATTAGCCTCAAGAACAAGTACCTCAACATCTGAAATATCCGAAGTTGTTAAAAACAATACAACTTTATCAACATCATTGTCTAAAAATATTCTTGAGACACAGCAGAAATCACAATCAGGAATGGAACTGATTTCCCAAGTAGATGGTATTTTCGTCGAAATAAACCAAGGCATGAATGGGGTTGCAGCAGCAGTTGATAAGTTATAATAAACAGTTATTTTATTCTGCCTTAAGAAGCAAAAAATATATTAATATGGGGCACTATCTATATTAGATTTAATGAGAGTCACTCAAAGCAAGCTGCCAGAGAGCCTCTAAATTATTGTGGTACTAGTATGGGTTTTCTGTTTATCATTTTAAGTTAATATCAAGTGATGGGAGGTTGACAATTTTAATGTTGCCCTCCCATCGCGCAGCCTATACTATCGACCTATTGTGAAACTTTCATTTGCATCTTTGTCATTAAATATGATGCTTTTATTTTTTTATTTTCTTCTTCTGCCATTTTTACTAACGTTGTTTCAATAAATTCATTGATTTGCTTTTCAAGTACGTTTAAAGGCACAGAGCCATTTTTCAATATTTGATGATGAAATTCACGCACATCAAAGTTTTTACCTAATTGTTCTTCCGTTTTTTTACGGAGGTTTCTGATGGTAATTTCCCCAATCTTGTATGATAACGCTTGTCCTGCCCAAGAAATATAACGGTCAATTTCTGTTTTTACATTATGTGTTGAAAGTGCGGTGTTATTGGTCATAAAGTTCATGGCACGTTCTCTTGACCATCCCATAACATGCATACCAGTATCAACAACAAGACGCGCAGCACGCCACATTTCATAAGTTAGGCGACCGAAGTTACTGTAGTGATCTTGGTAAATACCTGCTTCAATACCTAACCATTCAGAATATAACCCCCAACCTTCACCGAAGGCAGAAATATAAGCATTTCTGCGGTACGAAGGTAAGTTATCTAATTCGGCATTAAGTGATATTTGTAAATGATGCCCTGGGACGCCTTCATGCAATGTAAGCGCGGGCAATACATAAAGTGGACGTTTGTCTAATGCGTAAGTATTTACCCAGTAATATCCAGGCTGACTATCGTTTTGCGCGCCAATATAGCGACCGGTAGTATATTTAGGCGCAATGCTGTCTGGTACCGGAGCAACACCATAAGGTGATCTTGGTAAATGTTTAAATAACGCCGGTAATTTTGCATCCATTTGTTTAGCAATATATGACGCTTCTTTAATCAACTCTAATGGTGTTTTGGCGTAAAATTGTGGATCAGTACGTAAAAAATGAGTGAATTCAGTGAAGGACCCTTTAAATCCCGTTTTTACAATAATCTCAGCCATTTCTGTTCGAATACGCTTAACTTCACTTAAACCTAGTTCATGAATTTGTTCAGGCGTCATGTCTGTCGTAGTGTAATGTTTCGCACGATTTTTATAAAATTCATTTCCGTTAGGCGTCTCAGAAACGCCGATGGTTTTCCGAGCGTTTGGAAAATATTCTTGTGTAAAAAAATGATAATAGTTTTGATAAGCAGGAATAACTTTAGCTTTCAATATTTCAATAAGCTGTTGTTTCTTATCAGACAGAACCTTAGCGTCAATTAACGTAGATGCTGTGGTAAAAGGTTTAAGAAACTCAGAATCTTCAACATAGGCAGGAATAAAGGCAAGTATTGATTGCTCATATCCAACTAAAACTGCTTGAGGCTGAGTAATTCCTGTTGCCAAACCTTGTTGCATCCAGTAAATATTTTGATCGAAATATTCAGGAAGCGCAGATAGTTTTTTTAAATATAATTCAATATCTTTTTCTTTTTTAAATGTTGTATTGTTGATTACAAAATTTAAATTTGAGTGAAATCCTGACTCTGATTTGAAAGGCATGTAATGCGATTTAAATTGATAATTAGCAACATTATTATCAAGCTGAGCTTTAATGATGGAATAGTTAATCTTGTTATCGTCTGAGAGGGAATCTTGATTGATAGCTTCAAACACCGATGCTATGGCCACCCGTTCTTGATATTTCTTCTCTAAAGCTCTTGGTGATAAATCAGGCCAATAACGTTCTTCCTTCACGGTTTCATTTTCGACTTTGTCTTGTTTATAAAGTCCTTTGCTGTTGCGATGATCTAATAGTTGCTTAACAGCACTATTAAATTGTTCATTGGCTGTATTCTGAGTGGAATCAATATTGTTATTCGTTATTTGACAAGCGCTAAGTGTAATCATAATCACTGGGACAGACAGTAATCGACCTAAAGAAAAATTCATGTTTATATAATTTTTGTAGTTATCAATAGTTATACGCTAACTTAATTCTTTGGAAGTAAATAGGTTTGTGAGACGAATTGTTTTACTTATCAGCTTAAATACCTGACAAACTCAGGTCTTTCATCATTTTTTCTAAAAAATGAGTTTTCGTTAGTCGAACATATTGCCATTTAAATTAGACATTTTTTCTCTTGATTTGAATTATCTGAAACTATTTTGCGTATTTGTTGTTTTTATTGGTTTTTGGTTGCTCGTATTTGGTTTTTTGTTAGAATTATTTTATCAAAAAAAACCGCGAGCTAAAAATCATGTCACTTGAAAATCACTTTATTCCCTTTAGAAATAATATTATTGGTCAATCTTTAACACATGAAATTAATGGTCAGCAATTAGATATTGTCTATGCGGATTGGACAGCAAGTGGCAGACTTTACGCGCCTATTGAAAACTATATTACGAATACCTTAGGTCCCTTTGTTGCCAATACGCATACAGAAACCAACTTAACAGGTTGTGCGATGACTCATGCTTATCATGATGCACAGCAAATTATAAAACACCATGTAAATGCTTGTGATAACGACGTGTTGATCACGGCAGATGCAGGTATGACAGGGGTTATAAATAAGTTTCAACGTATTCTCGGTTTACGTATTCCTGAACGTATGCAAGAGCAAGTGAAGTTTGATGACTCTGATAAACCTGTCGTTTTCATTACGCATATGGAGCATCACTCAAACCAAACCACATGGTATGAATGTGATGTTACCTTAGAAATTGTTGATCCTGACAGCCAAGGTTTACCGTCGTTAGAACACTTAAACCTCTTACTAGAACAGTATCAAGACCGAAAAGTAAAAATAGGTTCCTTTTCATCTTGTTCAAATGTTACGGGGATTAAAACACCTTATTATCAATTAGCAGAAATAATGCACGAGCATGGCGGTTTATGTTTTGTCGACTTTGCGTGTTCAGCACCTTATGTTGATATTGATATGCATCCAACAAATCCTAAGCAAGCGTTAGATGCTATCTTTTTTTCACCCCATAAATTTCTCGGTGGACCGGGCAGCTCAGGTGTTCTCATTTTCAATAAAGCACTCTATAAAAATAAAGTGCCAGATCACCCCGGTGGTGGAACCGTAACGTGGACAAACCCGTGGGGTGAGCATAGTTTTTTCAATAATATTGAAATGCGTGAAGATGGTGGAACACCAGGGTTTTTGCAATGTATTCGTACTGCATTAGCGATAAAAGTAAAGAATGCTATGGGCGTTGATAATATTACCGCCCGTGAAAAAGAAATTACGAGTTATGTGATGGGGGAATTAGCAAAAAATGACAAAGTTGTGATGTTAGAAAAAAATATTCAAGACCGTTTGGCCATTGTTTCTTTTTATATACCTAATGTTCATTATAATTTAGTGGTACGTTTACTTAATGACAAATTTGGCGTGCAAACGCGTGGCGGTTGTTCATGTGCCGGAACTTACGGCCACATTTTACTGAATGTTGATCATGATACATCTAATAAAATAACTGAAAAAATTAACATGGGTGATTACGCTGAAAAACCCGGTTGGATACGTGCATCATTTCATCCAACAACGTCTGATAAAGAAGTTAAATACATTGTTGATGCAATTAATCAGGTTACTGAAAATATAATAGAATGGGCAAATGAATATCGTTTTAATCCCGCATCTGGAGATTTTGAACATAAAAATGCTTCGGTTGAATACCCAAGTCTTACAGACTTTCAACCATTAAAACTTACTGATATTGAAGAAATAAAGACTGAAGAAGATGTTCATATTGAGAGTGACTTTGAAGTTCATACGTCGCCTTCATTACTCAAGAAAATATTTGGCTAATATTTAGCTCTTTTAAGTACGCAGGAGATGATCATATATTAAAGTTAATGATCATTTCTGCAGCAGCACAATGACATTCATTTTCGCATTCAGGGCATTCATAGCCTTGTTTGCTTAATTCATTCCAGCGGTCCGCGTGTTCTTTTATGAGAATACCGCCACATTTGGTAAAATATTTAACAGCACTGTTCCCCGGGCTTTGTTTCCACAAATGACTCACACCGGCAGTTGCACCTTGCTTGATCGCTGCTTGCGTCGATAATTTAAGTAACTGACTACCAACACCATATCCTCGATAGTTTTCATCAACGGTATTACATTTGAAATAACAAACTTTATTGCTGGGCTGTGGCCATAATTCTGGACTGCACCATTGGTCTACTTCCCATTGATTAATGGCGTAGGTTAATCGAAAGCCAATCAATTTTTCATTATAGTATGCGACAAAGTTTGCATTAACTTCTTCTGATTCACTTGTCTTTAATAGGCCCTTTTGATACCAAGTAATAATAATAGAATCATCGATATAACCAGCGCCATGTACGGCCGTCCCTAAAGCTATTACAGCAGAAAAATCTACAGGCTGCATCTCTCGATAGGATACTTGAGACTTTTCTTCTTCGTTATGTATTGTCATTTTGAATGTTTGTTTAAATAAAGGTGATTTTTATACATTCAGCTTAGCAAATTTACAATAATTACGGTAAGGTTTCTGTGGTTTTCTTCATTAAAGCAGTTATAAAAAAATGTACGATCCTTTACACGATAAATCTCCTGGTTGTGGCGTTGAATATCCTAAAAGTTATTGGGCTGAAAATGCTGATGTCCAAAATAATGCGCCACAAGATGATGGTGAAATAAGTCAAGACATCGATGTTGATGTAGCAATTATTGGTGCAGGTTATACCGGGCTGTCTTGTGCATTACATTTAGCGCGAGATCATGGCATTAAAGCACACGTACTTGAAGCTAACCAAACAGCTTGGGGCTGTAGTGGCAGAAATGCTGGATTTATTCTTAAGTCTTCAGGTCGCAAATCTTATAGCGATATGGCGACGAAATGGGGTGAAGAAGTGATGCGCGGCATTTATGATGAAATGTGCGATGGCGTAGAAACGGTAAAGTCACTGATCGCTGAAGGTATAGATTGCGATGTTCAAGAGCGTGGGTTTTTAAAGGTTGCACACAAACCAAGTAAGTTAGCTGAACTTATTAGCCAAGCTGAACTTCAACAGAAAACATTTGCAGGCATCAAAAATAGTGATGTAGAGATTTTGACTAGAAATGAAGTGCGTCAACAATACATGGACGATAAAAATGCTTATGGTGCAATTCGTTATAAAGACGGCTTTGGTATAAATCCCCTGAAACTTGCGTGGGGATACCAACGTTTAGCACGTGAGGCTGGCGCTAAAGTACATACAAGTTCTCCGGTATTAGAGGTTTTAGATGAAGGAAATCAACAAAAATTAGTGACACCTAAAGGTATTGTTACTGCAAAAAAAGTAGTAATAGCTACAAATGGTTATACTCCTAAAGGTTTTCATTCATTAACAACAGACCGCACTTTGCCAGTATTGTCGCAAATTATTGTTACTGAACCATTGTCAGAACAACAATTAGCCGAGTGTAATTTCTTAACGTCAAATGTCGTGATGGATACACGCGCACTTAAATACTATTACCGAAAGCTGCCAGATAATCGTATTCTATTTGGTGGCCGTGGCGCTATTACAGGGAAGTCTGCAGAGGATCCTTATTACGCACAACGTTTATTAGCGGTGTTAAAAACAAGTTTTCCACCACTGGAAAATTTGAAATATCAATATGCATGGTCTGGTTGGATTTGTATGGCGCTAGATGATTTACCACATATTTATCAAAATAAGAAAAAGAGTGTTTTCTATAGTATGGGTTACTGTGGTTCAGGTGTGTCATTTTCGGTTCAAGCGGGTAAACGTTTAGCTGAAAAAGTTGCTGAAAAAACAATTGACCCGAAAATAGCAAATCTGCCTTTATATAATTGTGAACTACCCAAGTTTCCTTTCGCGCCATTAAGACGCGTTGGTCAATGGGGATATTTTCATTATGGCAAAGTTAAAGATGAATGGTTTTAGTAAAAACATTTATTAATTGTTTGCTTTTATAATTGTTATTTTTGATAAAATGCTTCTGTTTAAAGGAAGTATTGTTAAATCTTGAGAAGGTATTTCAATGATTTTAAAAATAGCTTTGTCTAAACGATACTGGATATATTGTTCTTCATCGCGAAAAATATCAATGATATATTCAATGTCGTTTTCTGACTCGAATGACCACAGCCATCGATCTTCAGCGTTCAAGTTCTCATTTAGCAGTATGTATTGTTGAAGCTGTTTAATAGAGAGATCAATTATTTCAGTTTTCTCCTCTTTCGCCTTTCTCTCTTCTATTTGATTGGAGTGTGTCATAAACACTGGGAATTCAGCCATCATACGCTCAGTTGATTTTTGCTTGCTCAACTGAGCCTTCTTTTCATATTGTGTGGCGCGTACCATTTTTCTTTCAGCCGCAACCTTAATTGTATTAGAAATTTTAGTTGTCGTAGCACTGGCGTTTTCCACTTGACTCGGCATCGCTGAATAGCCCAGTTGTGCTTGATAATCAATTTGTTCAGCCACAACTTTTTGATCAGCAATCGACTCGTTATCACTGGTTGATGCCATTGGCTTTTGTAAAACAACACCTTGCTTTAACATGTTATTAGCTTGTTCATTAGGTAGTATGTTGCTTTGCTGTAAAACAGCTAAGCTGATGACGAGTGTTAAAGACGCTGCAGTAGCGAGCGATGAATACCATTTTAAACGACTGCTTTTTTTGGGTTTATTCGACTCATCAATCGCTTTATGTGCGGCGTTGATAATACGTTGGTCTAGTAATTCACTAGGTTGGCTTTGATCTTCTTCTGACACTTCATTATAAAGTTCATTGATAAACGCTTCATCATTTTGCTGTTGCAATATTGCATTGTGAGTTTGTTTGTCGTTATTGTCTGTGTATTTATTTGACATAATGCTGTAACCCCTTACGTAAACGTTTTAAGGCATAACGCCAACTGCTTTTTACTTTTTCTTGATGCTGTGCTGTTATTTGTGCAATTTGTTCGATCGAAAAACCAGACTCCTGTTTCAACAAAAAGACTTCTCGTTGGTCTAATGGTAAAGATGCGATATTGAGAGATAGCGCTAAGTGTAATTGTTCTTTTTGTTGTTCTTCACAAATCGAATGTGTTGCTATTTTTATGGATAAATCATTATGATTAACGTTAGTGTTGCTCTCTTCGTCATCAGAGTTGTCATCAGTATAATTATTCGTATGGTTTACTTCATTTTGCGTGCTTTTTTTCTTGTAGTGATCAAGCAAAGTGTTTCTGGCAATGGTAAACAGGTAAGTCCTAAACAAAGCTTGTGGTTGATATTGTTCTCTGGCATTGATTAATTTTAACCAAGTATCGTGACAAAGCTCTTCGGCAACCGCGAGAGATAAACCTTGTTTAACAAAAAAACGAAAAACGACTTGTTTATGCCTTTGATAAAGAGAATCAAATGCTGATGCTTGGCCTTTTCCGTAAGCAAGCATCAACGCTTCATCAGCTACCGATTCCTTTGAATTTTCAGCTGTTAATGCTACTTGATTCAATAGCCATTACTCATTGTTAGCAACCAGTTGTGGTGATAATGCTTGTGCAAGTTTTACCATGTTGATGAACTCTGCTCTATAACCATGTGTATCTTCACCTTTTCCTTTTTTGGCTAAAAGAATGATGTTGTCTAGCTCCATTGTAGAAAGGTTTGTTCCTCCTCGCAACAGTTGCGCAAAACCAGCAACCGCTGCAGAGAATTGATAGTTATTACTGGTATCATCAAGTTTGTTAATTATCTGTTTTTTGTTAATCGCTATCTCAATTAATTCGCTACTTTCTTCTGGCGCTTTGTAACGTAAGCGTAAAAAGGCTAATTCATCACTATTATTTTCATCGGATTGACTGCTGTTATTTTGATAACGTAAAGGATCGTTGGCCTTATTTGAGCTGTTAGTTAAACTGACTTCGTATATCGCAGTAACAGTATGACCCGCACCTATGTCGCCAGCATCGACTTTGTCGTTATTAAAATCTTCTCGATTTAGCGCGCGTGTTTCATAACCAATAAGTCTGTATTCACTGACTAATTGCGGATTAAACTCCACTTGAATTTTTACGTCTTTGGCAATGGTTAATAAAGTGGATGACAGCTCTTCTACTAAGACTTTTCGTGCTTCATTTAACGTATCAATATAATAGGCATTACCATTACCGTTTTGAGCAAGTTGCTGCATCAATTCATCATTATAATTTCCTGTACCCAAACCGAGAATACTTAAATCAATACCTGACTTTCGCTTGCTTTCAATTAAACTTTTTAACGCTTGGTTATCGGTTGTACCCACATTAAAGTCGCCATCAGTCGCCAATATAATTCGATTGATGCCATCTTTGATAAAGGACTGTTGGGCTAAGCGGTAGGCAGCTTCAATACCTTCTCCGCCATTTGTAGAACCTCCGGCAGTAAGTTTTGCTAACGCGTCAATAATTGCTTGTTTGTTATCGCCTTGTGTTGGTGTTAATACCGTACCTGCCGCACCCGCGTAAACAACAATAGCAACGCTATCTTGTTGGCTAAGCTGATTAGTGAGCATTTTTAAAGCATTCTTCAACAGCCCAATTTTGTTGGCTTGATTCATAGAACCTGAAACATCAATAAGAAAAACTAAGTTAGCTGCAGGTCTACTATCTGCTGCCACAGATTTACCTTTAATGCCGATATGCAATAAATGTTTGTCAGCATTATAAGGACTGGGGCCTATTTCACTGTATACAGAAAAAGGTGCTGTTGTGGGAGTCGGGTAATCATAAGAGAAGTAATTAATTAATTCTTCTACTCGAACAGCATCATGTTGGGGTAAGGAACCTTGATTAAGAACTCGTCTTATATTGGCGTAAGATGCGGTATCCACATCAACCGAGAAGGTTGAAACAGGTTGTTCGCTTACTATTAATACGCCATTATTTTTTTGATGATTATATTTTTCATTATCCGCTGCAAGCAAATATTGTGGTGGCGACATAGTAAGATTTCTTGATCGATTCTGAAATTGTTGAGCAGCCATCACGCTAGAGTGTCCAGTTCTCATGACTTTCATACTTTCTTGGTCTTGGCTTACCCGCTCTCTTACGATTGATTCTTTAGGATCAGGCTCGGCTAGCTCTACAGTATGTAATATTTTTATTGCTGAACTATTTTCAGCCAGCGATTTTTTTTCAGTAGATTCTTGAGCACAACCTGCAATAAATAATGCGGCGGTAATTAATGATAGTGAAAGTACTTTTTTCATATTTGTCTCGCTTAATGAGTTTTGTGTAAGCTTGTATAGAGTTAAACGATTGAGTAATGAAAAAGGGTTAATTAATTTTTTTAATTTTTAATTCTCTTGTATTTACTTTAATTTGACTTCATTAATTGACCGACCGGTCTATGAATTCTACAATTACATCACTAATTTCCTAAAGTGTAATTTTCATGGTCTTAACACGAAAAGAAACGGCTCAAGCCACTCGAATAAAAATAATTACCGCGGCTTTTACCATTGTTGGAGAAGAAAGCTTTGCCGGCTTAACCAGTAATAAGCTTGTCAACGTTGCAGGCATTGCTAAGGGAACGTTATATCATCACTTTAAAAGTTTAGATGATGTTGTTAGTGCAATGATGCAAAAAATCACTGATGACTTTATGCAAAGCACGCCCATTGAACAATTCGACTCTATGGCTGAGTATTTAGATGCTTTGGGAGATTATCAAATTAATATTCTGGTAGAAGATAAAGTTATGATGAATGTCTTTTATGGATTTTTACCTAAAAGTATTCACGAAAATAAATATCAACTTATCTGCCAGAAATTACTTGATGGAGCCTGTGGACAAATAGTGCCAGCGATTAAAAATTTTTATGGTGACAATATCTCCCCAGAAAAAATTGAAAGAACAATAAGAATGATTGATATTTTTTGTATTGGTTTTAATTTTCATCTTAAAGTTTTTGAAGACAAACAGGCCTATAAAATCTTGTGGCAAGATTTTAGCTTGTTGTTAATCCATTACTTAGAACTCGAGTAGCAGGGCAATCGCGTGATTGAGATTCGGTTGTTTTATATTTACTTTTAAAATCATAGTGACCAACCGGTCGGTCAATGACATAATGTAATTATCTTTAATAAAATATAACAATTTTTAAGTTATAACTTTTTCTTTAATAGGGACATTTAACGTGAAAACTCTCGGTGCAACTTTCTCTTCAATACGCTTTTCTAATTTAGTGTTTTCTACAGTGGTACTAGCGGCTTCAATATTCAGCACTTCAATATATGCTGAAAAATTTGTTACCGTTCAGAAAGCAGAATCACTGATTCTCTTTCCTGAACGCAATGCATCAGCGCAAGTTGTCGCTTTAAATCAAAGTAAAATTCCTGCTGAAATATCCGCATTGTTAAAAAAAATACGTGTGAATGTCGGTGACGAAGTTCAGCAAGGACAGTTATTAGCGGAACTTGATTGTTATAATACGACATTACTTTTTTCTGCAGAACAAGCTCAAACACAGTTGTTGTCGAAGCAATTAGCCTTTGCACAGCGTGAACTTAATCGAGGTAATAAGTTAGCTAAACAAAATAATATAGGCGAGGTGGAACTCGACCGAAGACAAACTACGATTAAAGAAATACAAGCACAATCATTAGCACTAGAGTCGCGACATTCTTTGGCGAAAAAAAATGTCAGCCGTTGTCAAATTAATGCACCTTTCGCAGGTATTGTCACCAAACGTCTTGCTGCTGAAGGAGAAATGTTAGCCATGGGACAGTCAGTGGTTGAATTATTGCAGCTTGATAATTTACAAGTCTCAGGAAAAATATCCCTCAATGATCAAGTCAGTTTCTTAGCGGCCGACAGCTATGATTTTTCGGTAGATAAGCAAAGTTACTCGCTCTCTTTACGTACACTTATTCCCGTAGTTGAAAAAAACACGCGTAGCCGAGAAGCTCGATTCAATTTCGAAGGTCGTAGCGCTGTTGCAGGTAGTTCAGGACGATTACGCTGGCTCAGTGGTCAAGCACATTTGCCTGCGCACTTGCTACAATCTAGAGATGGTAAAAATGGGTTTTTCATCTTGAATGGTCAAAATGCTCAATTTATTGCCGTAGATTCAGCAGAAGAAGGGCGCCCAGTTCCTTACTCAATTGAACAAAACAAATTACTCATTATTGAAGGTAGACTTGGCTTACTTGATGGTGAAAAAGTCTCGTTGATGAAAAAAGATAAAACCAGCAAAAAATCAATAGTTAACCAATAGGAGGTTTTGAATATGTGGCTACGTAATCTTATTCAAAATCATGTGTTAACGAATTTAGCTTTTGTACTCATTTTAGTGATGGGGATCATTGTTTATCAGCAATTACCACGAGAACAAGACCCGTCAATAAATTTTAACTGGGTACAAGTAACAACATTTTTACCTGGGGCATCGGCGCGCGATGTTGAGCAAAAAATCACCGATGTTATCGAAGAATCGTTAGAACGTATTCAGGATATAAAGTTTGTTTCTAGCTCAAGTCGTGAAGGGTTGTCTAGTATAACAGTACGATTCAACGACATGGATGAGCAAAAATTTACAAAACGAATGGCTGATCTTCGTCGTGAAATAAGTAATATTGAAGACCAATTACCTGCTCAAGTTGAAAGCCCTTATATTGTTGAATTAACTTCAGCTAATGCCTTTCCTACAGCATCCGTTGTTGTTTCCGGCCCTGCCGATGATGAAAATTTACGTCGACAAGCGAGAACATTGGAGAAAGATTTAGCACGTATTCCTGGTGTTGACCGAGTGCAATCGACTGGCCAACGAGAACCTGAATTGCAAGTACAGTTTGATATTGAAAAAATTCAAAATTTAGGCATTAGCCCTGTTGATATTGCTAACAGTATTCGTGGTTTTTTTGTTGATACTTCTGCGGGGAGTGCACGCATTGCGAATGATCAGTGGTTGATCAGAATTCAAGGTACGACTACCGATCCAGAAGTATTAGCTCAACTCCCTATTTTAAGCCAAAAAGAGCAATATGACGGAACAGAACTACGTTTAAAAGATGTAGCGAAAGTAGTACGTGCTCGTGAAAAATCAGATCGATTAGTGAGCTTTGAAGGCCAACCAGCTGTGCTGTTTGTCATTATGAAACAGGAAAATAGTAATACACTTGAGTTAGTTGAACGCATCAATCAATTCGTATTACATAAAAACAAAACTGAAGAACAACTAGGGGTGAAGTTTACACTTGTAGATGATCAAACATTAAATACGCGAAGTGCGCTTAATACTATGCAAAATAATGCGATGCTTGGTTTAGTACTCGTGTTCTTTGTTACATGGTTGTTTTTAGGTAGCCAAATAAGTTTATTGGTTACTATTGGCATTCCTTTCACCCTTGCTGGCACCTTTATCGTTTTACAAATGTTGGGGCAAACGCTAAATACCTCGGTGTTGCTCGCAATTGTTATTGCACTTGGCATGCTTGTAGATGATGCAGTTGTGGTCGTTGATTCTATTTACACTAAACTGCGTCAAGGTATGCGGGGAGTTGATGCTGCTTGGGCAGGACTTAATGAAGTCATTCGCCCAGTAACAGCATCAGTATTAACGACGATGGCTGCATTTTTACCGTTAATGTTATTACCGGGTATTTTGGGTAAGTTTATGATGGTTATTCCTTTAGTGGTAACTGTGGCTTTAGCGATTAGTTTAATTGAAGCTTATTGGATGTTACCTGGACATATTACCGCCGCAAAAATAAATTTTGATAAACCCAGTAAGTTTGATATTAAGCGTCAAAAAGCGATTCGACGACTGAAAGTTCATTATGGTTTCAAGTTGATCAAAGTAATGCGTCACCCGAAAAAGACATTGTTTGCCTTATTTTTTCTTCTATTTTCAGCCGTTACTGTTGTGCAACAAGGTTTGATACGTACTGACTTTTTTGCTGCTGATACGATTCGCTTATTTTACATTAACGTTGAAATGCCAACGACAAGTTCAATTAATGAAACCATGAAAAAGGTGATACAAATTGAACAAGTAGCGAACAAAGTACTTAATGATAAAGATACTCGTTCAGTGGTTAGTTATGCGGGGCAAATGTTTACCGAATTAGCGCCAAAATTTGGCGACCATTTAGGACAAGTCATGGTGAGCCTTAAACCCAGAACGGGTGATATGCGCACCGTTGAACAGTTAATTGAAGAAACACGAATAGCCGTTGAAAGTAACATTATAGGCGCCAGTAACATTTCATTTTTGAAGCTTTCAGGCGGACCACCAGTAAGTAAACCCATTAATGTAAAAGTACGAGGCGACGATTACGCTGAGCTTCGCCGAGCAACAGATAAACTAAGCACATTTTTATATGAGGATGATCGTTTTAGAGACATAAGTGATGATGATAGCCAAGGTCGCTTTGGCTTAAACTTAACCTTAAACAGTGATGCGATTAACCGATTAGGTATTCAGCCTTCAGATGTGCAACGTACCATTAAAATGTTAGTAGACGGCGAAATTGCCAGCTATGTTCAACATAAGGGCGATAGAGTTGCTATACGCGTTAAGTCGAGTGCAGCGGTCACAAATCAATTTGATGATATCGAAGCTTTATTGCAAATATCAATGCCAACAAGAAGTGGAGATACGGTATTACTGCGTGATTTAGTTAATATCAACACCATACAAGTGAAAAATAATCTTAGGCATTATAACTTTAAACGCACAATTGCCTTGGAAGCCGATATAGATAAATTACGCATAGATACCGTTGCAGCTAATAAGCTAATTCAAGATTACTGGCCAACGATTGCTGAAGACTTTCCTAACGTTAGTTTAGATTTTTCTGGCGAATTAGATGACATCCAAGAAAGTCTTGATGCCATCGGTGTTTTATTCTTATTTGGTCTTGGTTTAATGTATCTGATTTTGAGCACTCAATTTCAGAGTTATTTTCAACCGCTAATGATTTTGATGACGGTACCTATGGCTTTTGTAGGCGTAGTCTTAGGGTTGCTTGTTTCGGGTGATCCACTGAGTTTATTCACTATGTATGGCATTGTTGCTTTAGCAGGCATTGCGGTGAACTCTTCAATTATGTTGATTTCAACCGCGAATAATAATTTGGCAAAAGGCATGAGTTTAATTCACGCTATATTTTATGCTGGCCGTCGTCGTGTTTTGCCTATTTTAATCACAACATTAACAACCGTTGCTGGTTTGTTTTCCTTGGCATCAGGTTTAGGCGGGCACTCTCTGATTTGGTCTCCTGTAGCGACATCGATAGTTTGGGGATTAATATTTTCGTCAGTGTTAACGTTGTTTATTATTCCTACCTTGTATCAAATGGTGATGCAGCGTACCTATAATAAACTTCGCAAAGGTCGAGGAAAAAACATCTCTTCTGATAACACATAAATGAAGTGTGAAAATAGTTTGATGCATGAAACCAAATAATGACTAAGTTAACGTATTCATTAGAGATATCACTGATAAGAGGCAAAAACTTAGTTAATTGATTTTAATGGACTTATCTATTTCATAAAGTTTTGGATATTACTCGCCACTAAATCAATTAATCTTTGCTGCGACTCAATACTTGCCCAAGCGATATGGGCCGTTAAAGACAAATTATTTATTTCGTTATTAGTCAGAGCGCTTATCAAAGGATGATTAGCTGAAGGAGGCTCTTGTTCTAATACATCTAGAATGGCGTGAGATATTATGTTGTTTTTTAATGCATGCAGTAAATCATGACTGTTAACAATTCCCCCGCGAGCGGTGTTAATGAGCAGAGCAGAAGTTTTCATTAAGGCTAACGTTTTACTATTTAATAAGTTTTCTGTTTCAGGTGTTTGTGGGCAGTGCAAACTAATGACATCAGCTTGTTGTAATACATGAATAAAACTATGGCGATTTTCTCTTATTTTGGTTGCATAGGGGCGCTCTGCAATAAATACTTCCATGCCAAAGGCTTGGGCAATAGAGGCAACCGACTTACCTAAATTACCGTAGCCAATAATACCGATTTTTTTCCCTGCTAGTTCTTGGCTTCCTTCTCCATGAAAACAAAAAGTAGGACTGTTTTGCCAGTGACCTTGTTGAGTATTGTTGTTGTGATGTGATGTGTTACTAAAATATTCAAGCATTTGAGAAAATACATACTGACAGACTGAATTTTGAGAATAACCACTGACATTGTTAACCGAAACTCCAAGGGCTTCAGCCGCAGGTAAATCGACATTATTCATACCGGTTGCTGCGATACAAATTAACTTTAACTGAGGCAATTGCTTAAGAATTTCTTTTGATAGGATAACTTTGTTGGTGATAATAATGTCAGCACTCATACAACGCTCGATAACTTGGTCTTGTGTCGTTGTTGCATAACAGATTAAGTTGCTAACTTCTGACTCTATATTGTCGAGAGAAATTTTAGGACTGAAAGTTTGTTGATCTAAAAAAACGACTTGCATAGCTGATATTCAAAAAGAAAGTGATAAGACTAGCTTAAGGGAATTCACAGCGAAAAAAAACGGCAATCACACTTATTTATGTTTGCCGTTTTTTATGGTTGTTTTTTACTATTATTAATAGTGCTTAATTGAGTTTAACCAGGACGTCCATCTTTTCGTGCTTTAAATAACATTGGACCGTAGTAGAAGGTAAACAATCCAAAAGCAACCAACCAACAAAATCCGCTAATATCAATGAACATCATTGTCTTCTCTGGGTTAAACCAAGGACCAAATACCCGTATCATTGAAGAAAGGGTAATAAGTGCAAAAGCAACTGACATTATTTTAGGAGGTGTTAATGGAAGGCCAGAGTGACCTAAAGATACACGAGAAATCATCGACAATATCATACCGCCGATACCACCAATAGTGAGTAAGTGCCAAACATGATTAGTTGGTATTTCATCAACAATATAGCTAAATCCTAATAATATCAGACCGAACCACATAAATTTAATCGCAAAATGTAATGACCATAAGAGTGGTACACCTAGTGTTATCCAAGGACGCCATCTGAGAGAGCGAATTAATTGAAATATGCCTGCAACAATTAAAATAGCGCCGAAAAACATAGGTACAAAACCCACTAAAGGATGTAAGAGCAACATCAAAGTGGCAAGTAGTAAACTTCCATTGGCGAGTCTATCTAATAATGGGGTAGGCTTCGCCTTAGTCGTTTGAGTGCCATTTGCCGTGAACATAGGAACAACGCGCCCAGTCATGACGGACATTAAAGACACCACTAATAAAATGCCCGCATAGCCTGAATAACTTAAGGAGACATGTTGCGGATAAATGGTCGCTAGATGCATTTCACCATTAGCAATGGTGAATAACACCAATAGAGGAACAAAGAATAAATTTCGGTATTGTTTAATCGCTAATATAGGTTTTGCTAGAGTATAAGCAACGGTTAACAAAAAGCTCAAATCTATAAGGGCACTTAAAGTAGTGCCGAACAAATCGGGTATTAACATAACAACACGGCCTAACAGCCATAATAGAAATAGTGCGGCGAGTGGTTTGCCTTTTATACTAGGGATATCTGTCCAGTTTTGTACTGCTGTTAGAAGAAATCCTGCAACAATGGCACTGCCAAAACCGAAAATCATTTCATGAATATGCCACCAATAACCATTACCATAAGGTGAAAAGTTAACTGCGCCTCGATAAAGCAAAACCCATAGAGTTATAGAAATTATACTGAAAATAGCTCCTCCTAAAAAAAAAGGGCGGAAGCCTAATCGAAATATAGGTAGAATTTTTTGTTCTTCTTTCAAATCAGTAATTTGCATCATAGTGTGTGTTTCAAATAATCAATAGCTATATCTTAGCGTATTTACGAGAATAAACGTTGTGATAAATCAACTCTTATAAGAATTCCAATTACCTTTGTTAATTTTTAAAAGGTAAGTGCTAGCTGGCTGGTTTTTCTAATTGGTACATTTCATCGGAAATGTAGTCTAGTTTTTCTGTTAATAATTTTTGAGCATCATAAATACCTTGATTATAAAAATGATTCCCCATTTCTTTAGTAAAAAAATCAAGTAAAAAATCAGCGTCAAATTGGGCAAGCTCTTGATCAAGTTCGTTCGAAAAATATTGTTGTAATTTTTGAATCAGTAATTCTTTTTGTGCGATTGAAAACTTAATTTCACTCATATTTATTCTCTACTGTTTTAGATAAAATTTGTTTGCTAGATTATACTCATGACAAAGTGTGAAGGTGAATGGTTTTCGTGAAAGAAACATTGAAAAAATGGTGGCATACAGATTGTCAGTTTTGCCTTAAATACCGCAGAATGTTTATTTGGTTAATTATCATGATTGCAATAGATGCATTATGGTTTAACCTTTTGTTTTAATCTTTTTTATTTTTTATAGATGGGAATTATTTATGGGATATCGTTGGACAGACTCACTAGAGTTAGCATTAGATTTAATTGAAGAGTACCCAGATGTTGATCCACTTAAATTGCATTTTCCAGAACTCATGAAATGGGTGATAGCACTAGAGAATTTTGATGATGATCCTAAGCATTGTGGAGAAAGAGTGTTAGAAGCTATTCAATTGGCATGGATTTCTGAAGTGGATTAAGTCCATATTCATTAATTGATGTTTTTTGATCCTCTTAGGGTAATCGACTGTTTTATAAGCCTCAATTGCACTATACTATCGATTAACATCATCACCATGAATTATCGCTATTCATCAACTATATGGCCTACATAAAAAATTATTATGACAATACACAAAAAACGCCCTTTATATATACCTTATGCTGGTCCGAGTTTATTAGAAACACCACTGTTAAATAAAGGTAGTGCTTTTGATGAAGAGGAACGTACTAACTTCAATTTAATCGGCTTATTGCCTCCTCGTTATGAAACAATCGACGAGCAAGTTGAACGTGCTTACATGCAATACAGTAAGTTTCAAACTGACTTAAATAAGCATATTTATTTACGCGCTATTCATGATAATAATGAAACTTTATTTTTTAAGTTAGTACAAGCACATTTAGCTGAAATGATGCCAATAATTTATACGCCAACGGTTGGCGATGCCTGTGAACAATTTTCGGATATTTATCGTAGTTCCCGCGGATTATTTATTTCTTATGAAGACAGACATCACATGGATGATATTCTTCGTAACGCCACAAAAAATAAAATAAAAGTCATTGTAGTTACTGATGGTGAGCGCATTTTAGGATTGGGGGATCAAGGAATCGGTGGTATGGGTATTCCTATTGGAAAACTCTCCCTTTATACCGCATGTGGTGGTATCAGTCCTGCGTATACTCTACCTGTAATGTTAGATGTTGGTACGAATAACGAAAAATTATTAAATGACCCTATGTACATGGGCCGTCGTCATAAGCGTATCAATCAAGAAGAATACAATGAATTTGTCGACATGTTTATTCAAGCAGTAAAACGTCGCTGGCCTCATGTCTTACTGCAGTTTGAAGATTTTGCTCAACCTAATGCAACGCCATTGTTAACCAAATACCGTGACCAAATTTGTTGTTTTAATGACGATATTCAAGGGACTGCTTCGGTAACTGTGGGTACTTTATTAGCGGCATGTCGAATTAAAGGGCGTAAACTAGGTATAGAAACTAAACTTTCAAATCAAAAAATTGTATTTGTTGGTAGTGGTTCGGCAGGTTGTGGTATCGCTGAACAAATTATCGCGCAAATGATTAATGAAGGAGCTTCAGCAGAGCAAGCACGTAGCCAAATTTTCATGGTTGACCGTTTTGGATTATTAACGGATGGCATGGCTGATTTACGTGATTTTCAGCAAAAATTAGTACAATCCCCAAGTGCGGTATCAAGTTGGGGCGTTTCAGAAGAATATGCGACATTACTCGACGTTATGAATAATGCGCAGCCTGATATATTAATAGGTGTTTCAGGTGTGCCGGGTTTATTTACCGAGCAAGTGATTAAGGAAATGAAGTCGCATTGTCCAATGCCTATTATTTTTCCGCTTAGTAATCCGATTAAGCAAGTAGAGGCAACACCTGAACAAGTTATTAACTGGACGGAAGGTGAAGTAATTGTTGCTACAGGTAGCCCATTTAAGCCGGTTGAATATCAAGGGAAAACGTTTCCTATCGTTCAATGTAATAATAGTTATATCTTCCCAGGTTTAGGTTTAGGTATTGTTGCTGCTAATATAAATCGTGTAACAGATGAAATGTTAATGGTTGCAAGTGAAACACTTGCTGAGGCTTCACCTCTGGCTAATACCGGGCAGGGTGAATTATTACCTCCGTTAACAGAAATTGCGAGTTTAAGTAAAAAAATAGCTTTTGCTGTCGCGAAAGTAGCATTTGATCAAGATCTAGCGTTACGGATTGATGATGAAAGCTTATTGGCGAAAATAGAGCGTAATTTTTGGAAGCCAGAATATAGGCAGTATCGTCGAAGCAGTGTTTAAAGTTGCATTAAGCAAACATAACTAATATTAGATAAATAAGTAATCTGCTTCTCTCTAAGCCAATCTGATGATTGGCTTTTTTATTATTATTTATTTAAGCATTGGAATAATACCGTTACATATATTTGAAGCATAGAATACCTCATACCTAATAAAGTAGTTTTTTACTTATATTTCGTCTATAATCGCGCCAAAATTTATACCTATTTTAATTTAAAATTTATATAAGGGCTTATCATGGCTATCGAACGTACTTTTTCTATCGTAAAACCTGACGCAGTTGCTAAAAACTTCATTGGTCAAATCTACAACCGTTTTGAAACTGCTGGTTTAAAAATTGTTGCTTCTAAAATGATTCACTTAAGCCAAGAAAAAGCTGAAGGTTTCTATGCTGAACATAGCGAACGTCCTTTCTTTGGTGCTTTAGTTTCATTCATGACTTCTGGTCCTGTAATGGTTCAAGTATTAGAAGGCGAAAACGCTGTTCTTAAAAACCGTGAAATCATGGGTGCTACTAACCCAGCTGAAGCGCTTGCTGGTACTATCCGTGCTGATCTTGCTGATAGCATTGATGAAAACGCTGCTCACGGTTCTGATGCTTTAGAATCTGCTGCACGTGAAATTGCATACTTCTTCTCAGATGACGAAATTTGTCCACGTACTCGTTAATATTGTTTAACAATTGCTAATTTGCTCAATATCTTTGTCGCAAGTGCTCACGTAGTAAACTACGCTCTGCGCTCGCTTCTCAATTTTGAAAAAATTAGCTCCTTGTTAATTCAATATTAATTGAAACGTATTAAAAGGGTTTTACTGTTTTCAGTAAAATCCTTTTGTTATTTTTAGACTTATAATAAACCTTAAACTTTTTAGTAAGCTAACTCTTTGTTTTAACTTCGAGATGCTTAGTTGAAACGCTTAAGGTTTGTTATAAATTGATATGTAAATTGTCATGCTTTGTATAAAAGTTGTACAATTTATTTTCTGTAATGTTGTTATTTAAAAAGTAGTGAATTATGAGTGAAGTGACTGAAGTTGTAAGCGAAGCCGTACCTCCGGTAAATAAGAAAATAAATCTATTAAACTTAGATCACAAAGCGATGCGTGAATTTTTTGCTTCACTTGGCGAAAAGCCATTTCGTGCTGATCAAATGATGAAGTGGATTTATCACTTTGGTTATTCTGATTTTGAATTAATGACAAATTTGAATAAAAAATTACGTGAAAAATTACAACGTTTAACGGAAATATCAGCACCTGATATATCAGAAAAGCAAGTATCTAACGACGGAACAATTAAATATTCTTTACGTCTTGAGGGCGGACAAGAAGTCGAGACAGTGTGGATCCCTGAAAACGATCGTGCAACATTGTGTGTATCCTCACAAGTCGGTTGTGCGCTCGAATGTACTTTCTGTGCAACTGCACAGCAAGGCTTCAACCGTAATCTTTCTATGAGTGAAATTATTGGTCAAGTATGGCGTGTTGCCAATGATATTGGCGCAACACGTATCGCCGGAAAACGTCCTATTACCAACATTGTTATGATGGGAATGGGCGAGCCTTTATTAAACATGAAAAACCTCATTCCAGCGCTCGATACTATGTTAAACGATTTAGGTTATGGTTTATCTAAAAGACGAGTAACGGTAAGTACCTCTGGCGTTGTACCTGCACTAGATATGTTGAAAGAAAAAATAGATTGTGCCTTAGCTATTTCAATTCATGCAGGAAACAATAAGTTGCGTGATGAATTAGTACCTATCAATAAAAAGTATCCGCTCGAAGAATTTATTGCAGCAGCTGGTCGTTACATCGAAGGTTCAAAAGCGAATAAACAAGCAACGATTGAATATGTGATGTTAGATCATGTTAACGATAGTACAGATCAAGCGCACGAACTTGCTATTGCTTTGAAAGACTTACCGAGTAAAATTAATCTTATTCCATTCAATCCTTACCCAGGATCGCCTTATAAGCGTTCAAGTAATTCACGAATTGATCGTTTTGATAAAGTTTTACAGTCTTATGGTTTAACGGTGATAACACGTCGAACTCGTGGTGACGATATTGACGCAGCTTGTGGTCAATTGGCCGGTGATGTTTTTGACAGAACTAAGCGTACAGCGATGAATTCATCAAAAAGTGAAGCTGCTAAAGAGCAAGAAATTTCAGTAAAGCTTGTGTAATCTTTATATCCTAGGTATGTAGCCCTAAATACGTACCTTGTAGTGGAGCTGGTATAAGTATAATGTGTAGCTATTACATTAAGATAAGTGATATTTTTCAATATGATTAAATTTATGCCGCGTTTATTTATAACGAGCGTTATCGTTTTGTTAACTGTCCTTTCGGGCTGTGTAACGCAAAGTTATGAGAATGACAGCGACACGCCTGTTGTAGAAAGCGATTCCAGTAATAACGATATGGCCATGACTCGGATAACGCTAGGTCTTGGCTACTTAAACATGGGTAATACCACTCAGGCAAAATTAAACTTAGAAAAAGCAAAGCGTTTCTCACCTAATTTATCAGAGGTCTATACAGCCTTTGCACACTATTATGATGTAGTTGGTGAGCCGAACCTTGCCACTAACTCCTATGAAAAAGCGTTATCAATAGATCCTAAAAATCCAGATACTTTAAATAACTACGGCGTTTTTCTTTGTCGGAATGAAAAGTATGAAGCTTCTGAAAAATACACGTTAAAAGCGATAGAAATTCCAACCTATTTGATGGTTTCTCAAAGCTATGAAAATTTGGCACTTTGCCAATTAAAAGCCGATGACTTCGTTAAAGCAGAAAAATATTTCACTAAATCTATTCAACATAGCCCTAATCGCGCGTCAGCGTTGTTACAAATGGTTCGTTTGCAGTACGCTTTTTCTGATTACAAAAATGCCCAGAAATATTTACAACGCTATGAAAAAGCAACGCGCCGCTTTAGTCCTGAAGCGCTTGCTTTGGCTTATAAAGTGTTTGATAAACAACGCAATAGTCGTATAGCTAAAAATTATGCCGGTATGTTATTAAAAATGTTCCCTAATTCTTATCAAGCTAAACAATATATTCTTAATGAGCTTGAACATATCGAAGCTGATGATTTGGCTAAAGCTTATCAAGCTGCGAATGTTGATACCACAGTTTCATCACCTAAAAAGCGTGTAGTGGTTTTATCACCTAAAAAAAACAGAACAATAACCCCTAGAGAAATAAGTGAAAAGCCAAGGTTTACTAAAAGTAGTGTGGTTAAAACTGTTGCTGTTGAAAGTAACCAAAGTAAAATTAAGAAAGCGCCAGACCGTAAAATACATATTGTTCAAGCCGGCGAAAGCTTATTTACGATATCGACGTTATATAACGTTCATATGTACACATTAGAAAGTTGGAATAATATTTTTCGTGACAATATTTTATCGTTAGGTCAAAAG
>ENA-OSET01000820-OSET01000820.1-sediment-metagenome-genome-assembly--contig:-NODE-820-length-34057-cov-30.517716_pt1 | contig 34057 bp, 35 predicted proteins | sample MGYA00237882_ERZ534229 | MGnify/ENA primary metagenome ERZ534229 (study PRJEB26408, sample SAMN06266212) | sediment metagenome | isolation source: Hudson Canyon methane seep mesocosm | place... | reverse complement strand
CGTCGGTTATGCCGGTGCAGACTCTCAAATTTTGAGCCTTGATAAAATTGATTTGGCCGAGCAACTCCGTTTTAGCTCAGGGGTCGGTGAATTCGATCGTGTGTTAGGTGGCGGCTTAATTCCTGGCTCGGCGATTTTAGTTGGTGGCCATCCGGGCGCCGGAAAAAGTACCTTGCTTCTCCAAACAGTATGTCACTTAGCATCTCAGGTGAATGTGTTATATGTCACTGGTGAGGAGTCTCTGCAGCAAGTCGCGATGCGCGCCAATCGCCTTAATTTGGAGGCAAAAGAACTCAAGTTATTTTCTGAAACGTGTATTGAAACCATTGAGGCGACGCTCATGAGCGCTTCACCAAAGGTTTTGGTTGTCGATAGCATCCAAGTCATGTTCAGCGAGAGTCTCGATTCTGCACCGGGTAGTGTTTCGCAAGTGCGCGAGTGTGCTGCGCGCTTAACACGTTATGCAAAGCAAAGCGGCATGGTGTTATTTTTGGTTGGGCACGTGACAAAAGACGGCTCTATTGCCGGCCCAAAGGTATTGGAGCATATGATTGATTGTTCAATCATGCTAGAGGGTTCGAGTGATACCCGCTTCAGAACTCTGCGAGGAATTAAAAATCGTTTTGGCGCGGTGAATGAGCTAGGTGTGTTTTCGATGCAAGAGAAAGGCTTAGTTGAAGTTAAGAACCCGAGCGCTATTTTTCTTAATCGAAGTGATGAAGTTAATCCAGGGAGCGCAGTGACGGTTCTTTGGGAGGGCACGCGCCCTTTGTTGGTAGAGGTTCAGGCTTTGGTTGATGAAAGTCAGGGTTCTTACCCTAAGCGCGTGACATTGGGTTTGGATCAAAATCGCTTGTCGGTATTGCTCGCCGTTTTGCATCGCCACGGTGGGTTGCATTGTGGTGACCAAGATGTGTTCGTAAGTCTGGTAGGTGGCGTAAAAACAACCGAAACCGCAACAGATTTGGCTTCTGTGGCCGCGACGATTTCATCGCTTAAAAATCGCTCTCTCCCCAAGCAGGCGGTAATTTTCGGGGAGTTGGGGCTGTCTGGGGAAATTCGCCCCGTCCCCAGTGGACAAGAGAGAATCCGTGAAGCACATAAGCACGGGTTTACTCACGCCTACGTGCCGTGGGCGAATCGTCCTCGAGAACCTTTACCAGGTATAACGGTTCACGCACTAAAACGTTTGGACGATTTATTGGGGCTTATTTAACGGTCGCGATACGAATTTTTTTGGGATTAGTTTTTGTTTAAAGCGCCGAGCTCACGCTTAAGCAGTTCGTCATTGCCAAGATTAAGTTCGACCAATCTTTTTAAGTGGCTCATGCTATCTAAATCAATATGCTCGCAACGAAAGCCAAGTGAGGTTTCATCGGCGTGAGAGAAAATGAGCGCCATAACAATGCTTGATTCGCTATTAGCCAGATTTATCACCGCTTCGCACGGCTTTAAACGATTCACATTTATTTGATCTTTGTGCTTTATGAGTATCCCGTTTAAAGAAATGTCTAACAGTTCACTAGTCCATTCTTCTTCGCCTTGATGAAGCACGCAGTCGGCGTTGAACAGAATTCGACTAAACTGGCGGCGTTCTTCTTGTTGCACGATGTCTGCCATCTTGAGATCTCGTATTTATCATTTAAGCGTTAAAACTATAGGCGTCAAAAGGGCCTATCGCGACTGCTTACACTAGCCGGTTTATGAGCCTCTGGCGAGCGGCAATAGGCATGTTTCTTAGAAAATATTCGTTAAGCGAGTTTTTTGTAGTTCACGCGCGTTGGGGTTTTTGCTTGTTCGCCCTTGCGCTTTTTAAAATCCTCCTCGTATTCTGAATAGTTACCCTCAAACCAAACTACCTCACTGTCACCTTCGTAGGCAAGCATGTGGGTGGCAATTCGATCTAAGAACCAGCGGTCATGCGAGATCACAATTGCACAGCCCGGGAACGCTAAGACCGCCTCTTCCAATGCGCGAAGGGTTTCTACATCGAGGTCATTAGTGGGTTCATCCAGCAAAAGGACGTTTGCCCCCTGTTTGAGTGTATTCGCGAGATGCAATCTATTGCGCTCTCCCCCGGATAGCTCCTTCACCATCTTCTGTTGATCATTGCCTTTAAAATTAAAGCGGCTCAAATAAGCACGGGAAGGTGTTTGGTAATTTCCAATTTGTATCATATCGTTACCATCACTAATTTCTTCCCACACGGACTTACTGTTATCTAAATCACGCGTTTGCTCAACAAAACCAAGTTGCACCGTTTCACCTAGTTTGATTGTCCCCGAGTTTGGCTGCTCAACTTTTGCGAGTAACTTAAAGAGCGAGGATTTACCTGCGCCATTGCCACCAATTACACCGACGATGCTACCAGGTGGAATCGATAAGCTAAGATCCTTGAACAGCAACTTATCTTCGTACTGTTTACTGATGTTATCGAGCTCAATAACAACGTCACCTAAACGTGGACCAGGTGGGATATAGATCTCCATCGTTTCGTTACGCTTTTGGGCTTCTTGCGAATTGAGCTCGTCAAACCGTTGTAAGCGCGCCTTACTTTTAGCATGGCGACCTTTTTGATTGCTGCGAACCCATTCAAGTTCTGATTTTACGCTGCGTTGACGGGCATCTTCTTGCTTCTGTTCGATCACCAGTCGTTTTTCTTTTGCTTCCAGCCATTGCGAGTAATTACCTTCAAAGGGGATGCCATGACCGCGATCAAGCTCTAGGATCCAGCCGGCGACATTGTCCAAAAAGTAGCGATCGTGTGTGATCGCGACGACGGTGCCGGGGTAGTCATGAAGAAATCGTTCGAGCCATGCCACACTTTCTGCATCCAAATGGTTGGTCGGTTCATCGAGAAGTAACATATCTGGTTTAGCCAAAAGTAGTCGGCATAGTGCGACACGACGTTTCTCCCCCCCAGACAGATTAGCAACGTTTGCATCCCATGACGGCAGGCGCAACGCATCGGCCGCAACGTCAAGTGTGCGTTCAAGGTTATGCCCATCGCCTGTTTCGATGATTGCTTCCAGTTTTGCTTGTTCTGCTGCCAGCGCATCAAAGTCTGCGCCTTCCTCTGCGTAGGCAGCATATACCTCATCTATGCGTATCAGTGCATCTTTGATTTCGCGTAGGCCATCTTCCACATTTTCACGAACGTTCTTAGACTCGTCTAGCTGTGGCTCTTGCGGCAAGTAGCCAACATTGATGCCGGGCTGCGGACGCGCCTCTCCGGTATGGTCTTTATCTAAGCCGGCCATTATTTTTAGGAGCGTTGATTTACCTGCGCCATTTAATCCTAATACGCCAATTTTTGCGCCAGGGAAAAAAGATAAGGAAATATCTTTTAAAATTTCTCGTTTTGGCGGGACCACTTTGCCCACTCTGTTCATCGTAAAGACGTACTGTGCCATAGAAACTGTCCTATTAAGGCCTGCTAGTTGAAATGATTAAATTGGGCAAAAGGTAGCGAAAAACCGGGTACTAAGCAATCCTCTGTTGGCTTTAACTGCTATGAGCAGTTTTTGAATACTATTTCAACACGATGCTATCGTATATCAAGTGAAATTTGGTGATGTCGTCCATATAATCATATAGAATAGCTCGCTTTTTCGGCAGTCCAGATTTCAACATTAACCTTATGTTTGTAAGAATGGGCGTCGATAGGATTACTTCAGATTGTTTAGAGGCTTCCCTATGTTTACCCGTGATATGACTATTGCCGGATATGACGACGAACTTGCACATGCGATGGACGCTGAAACGCAGCGCCAAGAAGAGCATATCGAGTTAATTGCATCAGAAAATTATACAAGCCCGCGTGTGATTGAAGCGCAGGGTTCAGCCTTAACGAATAAGTATGCGGAAGGCTATCCGGGCAAGCGTTATTATGGTGGTTGTGAATACGTAGATATTGTTGAACAGCTCGCGATTGACCGAGCGAAGGCATTATTCTCTGCAGATTACGCAAACGTCCAGCCGCATTCTGGTTCGTCTGCTAATGCGTCAGTATTTATGGCTTTGTGTGAACCCGGCGACACCATTCTCGGTATGAGTTTAGCGCACGGCGGCCACCTCACGCATGGCGCAAGCGTAAGCTTTTCGGGCCGTATTTATAACGCGGTACAATACGGGTTAAACGAAGAGACGGGCGAAATTGACTATGAGCAAGTGGAAGCGCTTGCACGCGAACATAAACCTAAAATGGTGATTGCCGGTTTCTCTGCTTATTCACGCATTGTTGATTGGCAGCGTTTTCGGGATATTGCTGACGAAGTAGGTGCTTATCTTTTTGTCGATATGGCGCATATCGCGGGACTTGTTGCGGCGGGTGTGTACCCGAGCCCGGTTAATATTGCGGATGTCACAACAACGACAACACATAAGACACTCCGTGGCCCTCGTGGGGGGCTTATTTTAGCGAGAGCTAATGAAGCGCTGGAGAAAAAATTAAATTTTGCAGTATTCCCTGAAAGTCAGGGTGGGCCACTGATGCATGTCATAGCGGCGAAAGCTGTTTGTTTTAAAGAAGCCATGGCTGACGAGTTTAAAACTTATCAGGCTCAAGTTGTTAAGAACGCGCAAAGCATGGTTGGTGTCTTTCAAAATCGTGGCTATAAGGTTGTGTCCAACGGCACCGACGACCACTTGTTCCTGGTCGATTTAATAGCGCAGGATATTACTGGGAAAGACGCTGACGCGGCTCTTGGTAAAGCATTTATTACGGTGAATAAAAATGCGGTACCGAATGATCCGCGTTCACCATTCGTGACAAGCGGCTTGCGTATTGGTACCCCGGCAGTCACGAGTCGAGGGTTTACCCAAGATGATTGTGCTACCCTAGCCAGCTGGATTTGCGATGTGCTTGATGCATTGGTTGCGAACTCAGAAGATGAAACAATGATTGACGAAGTGCGCGGCAAGGTGAAAGAACTGTGTGCCCGTCTGCCGGTTTATGCGTAATCGCTCGAATAAAGTCTTAACGGAAGAGATTAATCGACTATGCATTGCCCATTTTGTAAGGCAAACGACACGAAAGTAATTGACTCCAGGCTGGTCTCTGAAGGCGATCAAGTGCGTCGCCGTCGAGAATGCATGTCGTGCAAAGAGCGGTTTACCACATTCGAATCTGCGGAATTAGTTATGCCTCGCGTTGTGAAGACAGACGGCACAAGGCAACCCTTTGACGAAGATAAACTCAATCGCGGCATTACGAAAGCCCTTGAAAAACGACCCGTTGGAATCGAATCAATCGAAAAGGCGGTACACAACATTAAGTATCGTTTGCGGCAGACAGGCGAGCGCGAACTAACGTCATTGCGTGTTGGTGAGGAAGTCATGCGTGAATTGCGAAAAATTGATGAAGTTGCGTATGTTCGGTTTGCTTCGGTCTATCGAAGCTTTCAAGACATTAACGAGTTTAAAGAAGAAGTTGACCGTCTCGTTCAGGACGATAGCTAATCAATACGTCGACTGGCCGTTGAGGTGTATTCATGATGTCTGTGCTTGACACCAAGTTCATGGCGTTGGCTATTCAGCTCGCGCGAAAAGGATTGTATACCACACGCCCTAACCCTCGCGTCGGCTGTGTTATCGTTAATAACGGCGCAATAGTGGGTCAAGGCTTTCATTACCGTGCTGGCGAAGCGCATGCTGAGGTCAATGCGTTAGCTGAGGCTGCAGAGCAAACAAAAGGGGCGACGTCGTATGTTACCTTGGAGCCTTGCAGTCACTACGGGCGCACACCACCTTGTGCTAAGGCGTTGATCGAGGCGGGTATCGTTAGAGTGGTTGTTGCGATGCAAGATCCTAACCCTGCTGTCGCAGGTCGAGGGCTGACCATGTTGCGGGATGCAGGCGTCGAGGTTGTCTCTGGCGTACTTGAGCAGCAGGCGCGAGCGCTTAATCCTGGCTTTATCAACCGTATGAATCAAGGACTCCCATTTGTACGCGTGAAGTTGGCGATGAGTGTTGATGGCCGGACGGCGATGGCATCAGGTGAAAGTAAATGGATTACGGGCCCGGAAGCGCGCGCTGATGTGCAGCGCTTACGTGCAAGATCATGTGCGATACTGACCGCTGCAGGGACGGTTTTGGCGGATAATCCTGCTCTGAATGTTCGTGCAGGGCAGTGCAAATTAGAGAATATAGATGATGTGCTGGCACTGCAGCCGGCAAGGGTGGTGATTGACCCGAAAGCCCAGCTTACGGGCAACGAGGCCGTGTTCGATGCAAATGCATGCATTATTTACGTTACAGATGAGAAGCTCGCCGAGCGTTGCACATTGAGCACCGCTACTCTATGTAATACAGAAACAGTAGGTTTACCAGTTAATGACCATGGTCATTTTCAACTGGATGCTTTACTCGCTTCCCTGGCTCGTCGAGATATAAATGAAGTGCTGGTTGAGGCGGGCGCCTCGTTGGCAGGAAGTTTTATACAGCAAGGTTATGTAGATGAATTGCTAGTATATATGGCGCCAAAATTATTAGGCAGTAATGCAAGAGCATTAGCGGTCTTGCCATACGATACGATGGCTCAGTCGCGACCCTTGGCATTGATTGATCAGCGAATGCTGGGTGACGATATCAAGTTCACATATCGCTTTGAAGGTTTATAGATTATGTTCACTGGAATCATTGAGGCGCGCGGAACGCTCAAAGCAAAACGCCTGGTAGAGGGTGATCTAAGTTTGTCTATTGATGTTGGCCAATTGGATATGAATGACGTGCAACTCGGTGACAGTATTGCCGTGAATGGCGTGTGTTTGACAGTCACTTCATTTGATCACCAAAGTTTTCAGGCAGATGTATCGCAAGAATCTTTGCGTTACACGTGTTTTAAAGAGGCGAGAGCGGGGCAGGCATTGAATCTTGAAAAAGCCCTTACTTTATCGACGCGTTTGGGTGGCCACTTAATAAGTGGGCATGTCGATGGCATGGGGTCTATATTAGAGATAGGTCAAGAAGGGCGGTCGTTACGATATGAAGTCGCCTGTCCAAAAGAGCTAGGTCGTTACGTTGCGGCAAAGGGTTCCATTTCGATTGATGGTGCCAGTTTAACGGTGACCGCGTTAAGCCAACAAGGCTTTTATTTAAATATAGTGCCGCATACGGCAGCGCATACAATAATGCCTGATTATCAAGTCGGCACCATTGTGCATCTAGAGGTAGATATGATGGCTCGGTATGCTGAGCGTCTATTGCTCAGTGATAAAAAAACCCAACAAACAGCAGTTTTAAATCGAGGATTTTTAGCCCAGCATGGTTTTGGGTAGCTGCAAAGTCATTTAAAAATATTTGCATTAAGTCGTACCCAATTAATTGGGTGCATAAGTTATTTGGAGGTTAAATGAAGCTCAATACAGTTGAAGAGCTGATTGAAGATATTCGTCAGGGTAAAATGGTTATTCTGATGGATGATGAAGACAGAGAAAATGAGGGTGATTTGGTGATCGCAGCTGAGCAAGTGCGGCCTGAAGATATTAACTTCATGGCAACCAATGCACGCGGATTGATCTGTTTGACGCTGACCCATGAACGCTGCGAGTTCTTGGGCTTGCCTCCCATGGTGACAAGCAATCATGCGCAATTCCAGACCAACTTTACCGTTTCAATTGAAGCGGCAGAGGGCGTCACAACAGGAATTTCTGCAGCAGATCGTGCGCATACTGTTCGCACGGCAGTGGGCCGCAACACAAAGCCGAGCGATATTGTTCAGCCCGGTCACATTTTTCCAATTGCCGCACAACCCGGTGGAGTGCTGAGTCGTGCGGGGCATACTGAAGCCGGTTGCGATCTTGCCCGTATGGCCGGTTATGAGCCGTCTGCCGTCATTGTAGAAATCATGAATGAAGATGGCACGATGGCGCGTCGTCCAGATTTAGAGCGGTTTGCTGAGGAATACGATTTAAAAATAGGGACGATCGCAGACATGATTCATTATCGTGCGCTGAATGAACAAACAGTCGTTCGTCAAGAAGAGCATATCGTCGAGACAGATCATGGTGAATTTAATCTAATTACTTTTAAAGACACCTTGCAGGGCAATATTCATATGACGTTTGTCAAAGGTGATCTCGCATCAACAGACGCGCCCATTGTGCGTGTTCAGGCGCCGGATATTTTGCGTGATACAATTGGGGTACATAAAGAAGGGTCTCAGTCTTGGTCTGTTCAGCATTCGCTCGAGCGTATTGCAAAAGAAGGGGCCGGTGTTATGGTCTTGCTCGGCGATGATTATGAAGTCAGTACCGAAGAGCGTTTAATTGAGTTCTTTAATAGTAAGACAACGCCTACGCAAGGAGGTCAAGGCGCCTACCTTACCGTTGGCACCGGTTCGCAAATTTTGCGTGACTTGGGTGTGAGTAAAATGAAGCTTTTAAGTGCGCCGGTGAAGTTCTCAGCGTTGTCTGGATATGACTTAGAAGTGGTTGAATTTCTGCCATACGAAGGCTAAAACAGAATTTTTGGAAATAGGGCGAGCATAGCAATGCAAAATATCAAAACACACGAAGGCGATTTTATACAGGTATCTGGCAAGTTTGCGATGGTGGTTGGTCGTTTCAACGGCTTTGTTGTTGAAAGTTTGTTGCAAGGGGCGATTGACGCATTAGTCCGTCAAGGTATTTCACAAGCAGACATTGAAATCTTCCGCGTTCCCGGTGCATTTGAAATGCCACTTGCGGTTCAGCGTGTTGCGCAGTCAAAAAAATTCGATGCAATCGTGGCGCTGGGTGCAGTTATTCGGGGTGGTACGCCTCATTTTGAATATGTGGCCGGTGAATGTACGAAGGGCTTAAGCATGGTTTCACTAGAACACAACTTACCGGTCGCTTTTGGCGTTTTAACGGTCGACTCAATTGAGCAGGCGATCGAGCGGTCGGGCACTAAGGCAGGTAATAAAGGCGCCGAAGCGGCGATGTCGGCGCTCGAAATGCTGACGCTTTTCAAAAATGCAGGTATCTAGGTGAGTGATAATAGCCCTAAAAAGGTGACCACGTCCCAGCGAAAAAAAGCGCGAAAATTAGTGCTTCAGGCGCTTTATCAATGGCAGCTTGGGCAATCGTCTATTTCCCAGATAGAGGCTGAATTTCGCACTGATAATGATTTTGAAAAAATCGACAGCGCGTACTTTAGTGAAGTGTTTCGTGAAATTCCGAAAACTATTTCGGAGTTAGATAAACAATTTGAAGCGTTTTTAGATCGGCCGATTAGCGATGTTGATCCCATCGAGATTTGCTTATTGCGAATGGGAACGTTCGAGTTTATGCATCGTATTGATATTCCGTACCGTGTTGTGATCAATGAAGCGATTGAGCTCGCTAAGCAATTTGGTGGTACCGATGGGCATAAGTATATAAATAGCGTGCTTGATAAACTCGCCTTGCGTCTGCGAGCGACGGAAACGCGCCCGCATGCAAGCAAAGACTAAGAGACGGAGGCTGTGGCTTTGCTCAGTGAGTTCTCAATAATAGAAACTTACTTTGCACGTTCTGCCTTGCTTCCCCCTGATATTTCTCTTGCACAAGGCGATGATTGTGCACTCGTGCTTCCGCCTGCAGATCAGCAGCTTTGCTTATCGATTGATACGCAGGTGGCAGGGCGACATTTTTTAGAAACGGCGCCTGCTAGCGCCATCGCAACGCGAGCGCTGGGTTCAGCGCTAAGCGACTTAGCGGCGATGGGTGCGAAGCCCTCACATTTTACTTTGGCCTTAACGCTTCCGGGGGCCGACGAGAAATGGCTAGCGGAGTTTTCGAAAAGCCTTTCTGATTTTGCGAGTAAACATGGGGTAGTGCTGATCGGAGGTGATACGACAAGAGGTCCCTTGACCATCACCATACAAGTACATGGCTGGGTCGAGTTAGACAAAGCACTTAAACGCTCAGGAGCCAAGGTGGGCGATTTGTTAGTCGTGTCTGGCTCACTGGGTGACGCGGCGGGTGGATTGTCGCTCATTAAAGCTTCAAAGTATTACAGTGAATACCTTGAGGATCGATTTTATAGACCGCAACCTCGACTTGCACTCGGCCAACAATTAATTGGTCGCGCAACGAGTTGCATTGACGTATCGGACGGTTTAGTAGCAGATGCTGCGCATCTCTCGAGGACTTCAGGTTTAGATATTGCAATAGAGCTATCTGCTGTTCCGATATCGTCTGAACTGCTTGGGAGATTTCCTGATCAAGCGCAAGCGTTTGCATTGGCAGGCGGTGACGATTATGAATTGCTATTTAGTATTGATACCAAGAGTTTTGAGGCGTTGCAGAGTGAAAGTGATATGCCGCTGACTGTGATTGGGCATTTTGGTAAGCCGCAAGAAAAAGATAAGCCGCGAGTAATGTTGACGGAAAACGACTGTGAAGTTCGACTTCCTCGGGAAAAAGGGTATTTACATTTTGGCTAACGGACCCTTACCTAAAGGTTTTTTGCGCAACCCTATCCACTTTGTAGCCTTTGGGTTTGGTAGTGGATGTTCGCCTATTGCGCCTGGCACAATCGGCACTCTTGTCGCGGTGCCCCTTTATTTGTTGATACAAGACTTATCGTTAATAGCTTATGCGGTAATGTTAGTACTTACTTTTAGTTTGGGGGTTTGGCTCTGCGCGAATACGTCTCAAGCCCTTGGTGTGCATGATCATGGCGGGATTGTCTGGGATGAATTTGTGGGCTACTGGATTACCATGTTTGCGGCACCTAGCCCGTGGTATTGGTGCGTGATTGGATTTTTGTTATTTCGTATTTTCGACATTTGGAAACCATTCCCCATATCCTGGTTGGATAAAAAGGTACACGGGGGTCTAGGTATCATGATAGACGATGTGCTTGCGGGTGTTTTCGCTTTAGTATGCCTGCAGATACTGGCAACGTTGTTTTTAATCGTTACTTCTTAACAGGCTGCGGTTTGCGGTAGTTTCTGGACTACGCTTAAAAAGCGCGCAAGGCTGATCTCTGCACGCTCTTTGTTGGCATACGGGCCGCTGTCAAAGCCTTCCCGCGTTGAAAAGTACCATTTGTTGCCTGTTGAGAAGAACCGTTCGCTACGAAATGGTACATCCCCTTCTTCGCCCAGTCGGCGTTGTATGTTGCTCATATTCAACCCTCTCGAAATTGCTAGACCTTGAAGCCTATTTTTTACAAAGTGAGTGCTTAATTATTAATCAGTACATAGAAATTAACGTAAAATCCCAAAAATTCAATTTTTGTAAGCTAAAAAGTACATTTTTTAGCTTACATTATCGTCATTGCAAGAAATATAGGCTGCGGTCACAATGCAATGAATTGGCTTACCAAAAAAAGGATAGAAGATGACGTACCTGCGCGGAATATCGATATTTGCGATGGGCATGGTTTTGATCGCTTGTAGCGGTGGTAAAATCGTAAAAACTTATGAAGGGGATGCCCTAGCAGAAGCGGAGGTTGCTGTATTACTGGCGGAAGATCACATTGAAGTGACTCGGGTCAATGGGAAGAAGCTTACAAAGTATCTATTAAAGAGCAATTCAACACGTTACGGCCTGAAAGAGGGAAAAAATACGGTTGAGTTTAATTATGTCAGTATTTGGTCGATTCCGATCAAGAATGATGATGATCCGCGCGCCGAGGAGGTGAAATCAGCCACCAGGCAGGTAGAAATTTTCGCAAAGCCCGGACAGCGGCTACGTTTTAGACATCAAAATGCCAGCGATATTCGTATGGCAAAGCGACTAATCGAGGATTTCGATGCAGAAATCATTGATGCGCAGGGCAATGTGTTAGCGGTTTCGGGTGAGGTGAAGGACGTAGCTCTAATGGCCAGGACATCAAGTATAGCGCCAGCTGCGGCAGCCACAGCAACGCTCACGGCACCGGTGACGGCTTCAGTTGACCCTGATTTCAGTTCACTCGACGCTCTCAAAGCTATTTGGGAAAATGCCAACGCGACGGAGAAAAAAGAGTTTTTACGCTGGGCTTTTCAATAAAATAAGATTTTTCCGGTAAGAATGAGCGCACTTTTCTCGTTTTTACCGGGATACACCACACATATTGCCTTATTTCGAGCCGAACCCTAAAAGGCTATTTACCAAGCCGCCGATGTCATCAATTATCCCCGCCATCGAATTCTTCTCATGATCTTCTTTATTAACACTCACTTCATCATGTTGATGGGCCCGAATATTATCTAGCGCCTTCTCCAGATAACTATTGAACGACGCTTTAGTATTAAGAAGATCTGGACAGTATGTCGCATTAATATGGTAATTGCTGTTATAGCTGATCACCGTAAGGGTCAAACCGATGCCGTCAAAAAGAGGGCTTGAGCATGAATATTCAAGTAACTCGTTATCCTCCATATACAGGGGGAATTGAGGGCCAGGGATATTAACAATGGGTAAATTAAACATAGGTTTGTGACGTTGTGCCAAAGAAAAGTCACTGTATACGCGGGCAGAGAGTGCGGCAATGCTTGATGGAATTAATTCTGTAAGCCGATTTGCAGAAATAGCATCTTGATAATGGTTTTGCGACTGCGCGGTTTGGTGAATAGCATGAATGCGCTTAATAGGGTCGCTTTCATCGGTAGCAAGTGAAAATAAGCTCGCTGACAGTTGGCTGCCAGATTTTACATCAAGGCTTGTTGAGCGCACCGAAATAGGCGAAAGCGCGATTAATGGTGCTTTCGGCATTTTGCCTTGCTCTTTTAGGTAGATTGCAAGCGCCTCGGCACAAATGCCCATCAAGATATCATTCGTTGTGACGTTTTCCATGCTCTTACGAATTTGACGTACATCATTTAACGGCAGTTGAAAGCGGTTCAGAATCCGTTGGCTGGTTACCTTTTTATTCATAGGTGTGCCTGCAATACTGAGTAATGAGGCGGGTAGATTTAATTCTTGGAGGCGATCATATAAACCTCGATAGAACGCCGATGAGACCGTATCTTTGGTAAGAAAAGCTAATTTGTTCGGCAGCGATAAAACGGCATTATAGGTTACTTCCAGTATCGATTCGTTTGCAGGGAGAGGCATCGGTGACCAAGGTGTTTTTTCGCTCAGCGTCGTTTTTTCAGGGTTAACAGTCAGCAGTTGGCTTAAAATGTCCTCGCCTGTTGTTGAATCGAGAGCAGAGATATGAACTTTGAGTATCAGAGCAAAACATTCTTTGTTGTATCCGGTTTTCGCACTAAGGCCGTCAATATAGACGGCTTGCCACAAGGGGTGCTGTTTATTGAATGGTGTATTCAGAATCTCCGCGGTAATTTCGTTTAAATCACAAGGCGAGGCAAACTTGTCTAGTTGAATATGTTGTAGGTGATTATTTAAAGAAAACTGCGGGTCGTCTGCCCAAATCGGGAGGTCTTGATTGTACGATGAGGAAACTAGACGCTTTCTGAAGAAGTCCTCATTGCTGAGTTTATCTTCTAGTAAGTCTTTAAAGCGGTCAAAGTTAAAGCGTGAACGTGAGCTTGATTTTTTGAATATGTAGAGGCCACCAGCATAAAGCGGCGCTTTCTCGCTTTCCAAGAACAAGAAAGAGGCATCAAGTTCGGTCAAATTCTGCATAATTCGTGACATTGCCATGCTTGAAAAGACCAAAGTATACGAACTTGATCTTCACCTGTAGAGCTTTTTGTTATTTATTTCTGTGGACGCTTAAGTGCGCTAATGCTTTGAGTGCATCGAGATGACTACTTGGCTCAAATTTAGCCAGGGCCAGTATTGCTTTCTCACTGCATTCAATCGCTCTTCGCTTGGTGTAATCGAGAGCGCCACTTTGTAAAACGATTTCGCTAATTTTGTCGATAGCAGCGACGTTCCCTTGACGAATAGCCTGACGGATGATTTTACGGTCTCGCTCATTCGCGTGCTGCATAGCGTGGATAAGCGGTAGCGTAGGCTTGCCCTCAGCTAAGTCATCGCCGATATTTTTACCCATTATCGTGGTGTCACCCTCATAATCGAGTACATCATCAATAAGCTGAAAAGCTAGCCCTAGTTGTAAGCCGTATACTTTTAAAGCGGTTTGCTTTTCCCTGTCATTACTTGCAAGCATGGCGCCGGTGTGTGACGCAGCCTCAAATAGCATGGCAGTTTTGCTTTCGATCACGGAGAAATAGTTTTTTTCGCTTACATCGGGGTTTTTTGCATTCATTAATTGGAAGACTTCGCCTTCCGCTATAACATTTGTCGCGTTGGCGAGGATATCCATAATCGGCATCTCACCAATTTCGACCATCATTTGGAATGCGCGCGAATAGAGGAAGTCGCCAACCAGTACGCTTGGGGCATTGCCCCACTGCGCATTCGCTGTCGATTTTCCGCGCCTTAGTTCAGATGTGTCGACGACATCGTCATGCAATAAAGTCGCTGTATGGAGAAACTCAATAATCGTTGCGAGCTTGATATGCTGAACGCCTTGGTAACCTAATGCACGCGCGCTCAGCAAAACCAATAGGGGGCGCATGCGTTTGCCACCGCTTTCCACAATGTACTGCGCAATGTTTTCTACTAAAGGAACTCGAGAATTTAGCTGCGCATTGATGAGTTGGTTAACTTCTTCAAAGTCAGCGGAGACAGTTTGGTAAATTTCATCTAAATGCATAAAAAACAAGAGAACAGCTGGCGCCACAAGGCAAAAAAACGTTTCGGCAATGCTATGAGTCAGGCCTTGCGCTGTCAATATTAGCGCGCATTTAAGCGACTAAAAATGCTTATTTTTTATGGATTTCGCTTTCACTTGCTTTTAAGTGTTGCATCGAATAGAATTGCGCGCCCTCGAGGTCCGTGACCATCCCTGTTATAGGGTTGCCAAAGTGCTTCCTTTAGACTCAGGCTGCAGAGCAGTATAAGAAAGGTGTCGGGTAGATCGGTTTGACGTCGACTACAGTGAGCTGCTTTGAGGAAAGATTTAATGTTTGGAGATAAAGACATGTACGCTGTAATTGTTAGTGGTGGTAAACAGCACCGAGTGACTGAAGGTGAAGTCCTGAAGCTGGAAAAGATTGAATTAGAAACAGGCGCGAAGGTTAACTTCGATCGCGTGTTGTTGGTCGCCGACGGTGATGATGTAAAAATTGGTGAGCCTGACGTGAAAGGCGCTAAAGTGACTGCAGAAGTTCTAAGTCACGGTCGTCATGACAAGCTTAAGATTCTTAAGTTTAAGCGCCGTAAGCACCACATGAAGCAAATGGGTCACCGTCAGTGGTATACTGAGGTGAAAATCACGGGAATTAAAGGTTAATAGCGCTTGCCATTGGTGGAAAGGGTTATTAAAAGTCGAATAGGAGTAGCAGATGGCTCATAAAAAAGCGGGTGGTAGTACTCGGAACGGTCGCGATTCGGAATCGAAACGCTTAGGTGTTAAGCGTTTTGGTGGTCAAGTTGTCGCGGCAGGTAATATTCTTGTTCGTCAGCGTGGCACACGATTCCATGCGGGCGACAATGTAGGGTGTGGCAAAGACCATACGCTTTTTGCGACAGCAGACGGTACCGTTCAGTTTGTCACAAAAGGTCCAAACAACCGCAAATACGTAGAAATCGTATCTGCGGAATAAGGTGCTTGAACGCATGATCAAAGCTCCGCGATGCGGGGCTTTTTTTTTGCATTTTTAGCGTGTAGCGCTGTATACGCGTTACACTAAGATGACTGTGCAGATCATCCTTCTGGGGAGCATTAATGAAATTTGTAGATGAAGCGTCGATTGCCGTCACAGCTGGCAAGGGTGGTAATGGCTGCCTAAGTTTTCGCCGTGAAAAATATATCCCTAAAGGTGGACCCGATGGCGGTGATGGTGGTGACGGCGGTTCCGTTATTTTAGCAGCGAATGATCAGATAAATACGTTGATCGATTACCGTTATGTGCGCAGTTATCGTGCCCAATCTGGGGAATCAGGCAAAGGAAGAAACTGCACCGGTGCAAAGGGAGAAGATTTAGTTTTGCAGGTGCCGGTGGGCACTACCGTGTTCGATGTGGACACTGAGGAAGTATTGGGTGACTTAACGGAGATTGGTGAAACCCTAATTGTCTCCCAGGGTGGATTTCATGGCTTGGGTAATACGCGATTCAAGTCGAGCACTAATCGCGCGCCACGCCAAACCACGCCTGGTAGCGAAGGCGAGGCGCGAAATATCCGCTTAGAATTAAAAGTGCTCGCAGATGTTGGTCTCTTGGGTTTACCCAATGCGGGCAAATCAACATTGATTCGTGCCATTTCAGCGGCAAAGCCGAAAGTTGCAAACTATCCGTTTACAACGCTCATACCTAACTTGGGCGTGGTGCGCGTTGCCTCACATCGGAGTTTTGTAGTTGCCGATATTCCCGGTTTGATTAAAGGTGCATCGGAAGGTGCGGGTTTAGGGATTCGATTCTTGAAGCATCTGGTCAGAACGCGCCTGTTGCTGCATGTCGTCGATATGGCGCCGTTCGATGATCAAGATCCCGCTGAAGCGGTGCAGGAGATTGCTAATGAGTTGGACAATTTTAGCGCTACGCTGGCCGCTCGAGATCGTTGGCTGGTCTTTAACAAGCTAGATATGGTGCCAGACGAGGAGCGCGAGAAGCGTTGTTCGGATGTTTTGGAAAAACTTGGTTGGGAAGGGCCTGTATATCAGATTTCTGCACTGAACTCCGAAGGTTTGGATGCGCTGTGTTGGGATATCATGCGTTGGATAGAAGATAAGGCAGAGGCTGAGGCGGCTGATGCGGGGTTAGCTGAACATGAGGCGTCTCTGAAAGTGCAGATGCAAACAGAAGCGCGGGACCGTTTAGAGGCCTACAAACAAGCACGTAAGGGCGGTCGTCCATCTGATACCAATGCGTCTGACGACGATGATGATTTCGATGACGATGATTACGACGTAGAAGTTGAGTATGCCCCATAAGCCATAATTAAATTTAGATGCGTGAATAAATAACCATGGTTTCAGTTAGACAGGAATTAGTGCAAGCAAAACGCTTGGTGGTAAAAATTGGCAGTGCCTTACTTACGGATGATGGTAAAGGCTTAGCGCGCGCGTCGATAGCGAATTGGGTTGATCAGATCGCAGCGTTGCATGCGTCGGGTATCGAAATTGTATTGGTGTCGTCTGGCTCCGTTGCGGAAGGGATGGTTCGTTTGGGTTTGAATGAACGGCCCGATCAGCTGCACATGCTTCAAGCCGCTGCAGCGGTTGGACAAGCGGGTTTAGTTGAGGCGTATGAGGAGTATTTTCGCAAACACGCACTCGCGACGGCGCAAATTCTACTCACACATGATGATTTGTCTGATCGTAAACGCTATTTAAATGCTCGTAGTACGATTAATACGTTGATCGAACTGGGCGCCATTCCAATTATAAATGAAAATGACACGGTTGTGACGGATGAAATTCGTTTCGGCGATAATGATACGCTGGGTGCCTTGGTAGCCAACTTAGTTGATGCAGATGGTTTGATAATCTTGACGGACCAGTTGGGCATGTTTGATAAAGACCCGAGGTTTAATGCTGATGCGACCTTGCTAGATAAGGCGTCTGCATATGATGAGCGATTAGATTCCATGGCAGGAGGGCGCTCAGGTAGCTTGGGTCGAGGTGGTATGCAAACGAAGCTACGAGCGGCGCGTTTGGCAGCGCGCTCTGGTGCGTTTACTGTCATCGCTGGCGGCAGAATTGAAAGTGTTCTGATGCACCTTGTGGGTGGAGAGTCAGTCGGTACTCTTTTGGTGCCTGATAAAAATCGTCAATTAGCACGTAAGCAGTGGTTGGCCGGGCATTTGCAGACGCGCGGTATCTTAGTGCTTGATAGGGGTGCTGTTAAAGCGTTGCGTAAGGGTGGCAACAGTCTCTTGCCGATCGGTGTTACTGCATGCCGTGGTGGTTTTCGGCGCGGTGAAATGGTGTCATGTGTGAGTGAGGCCGGCCTTGAGTTGGCACGAGGTCTTGTTAATTACGATGCTGAAGATGCCGCAAAGATTTTGGGGTCTGCAAGCGCCGACATTCAGAAACAGCTCGGATTTTGCCATGAACCTGAGCTTATCCACTGTGATAACTTGGTGTTAGTGTAAACGTATCGAACGTATCGACGTCTTCAGCAGCCGTTACTCAGGTATCTTTTTAGTATATGAAAGACATAAAAAAACCGAGCAGTGCTCGGTTTTTTTATGTCTTTGTAGTTATCACGCTTGCAGTGCTTTCACCTTAGCGTTTAAACGGCTCTTAACACGCGCCGCTTTGTTCTTTGGGAAGATCCCTTTATTAACCATGCTGTCGATGAGAGGCTTTGCCGTGATTAGCGCGGCTTGAGCTTCATCATAGTTGCCACTATCTATCTGAACATCAACTTTCTTGATATAAGTGCGCACCATCGAGCGTTGGCTTGCGTTATGTTGGCGGCGTTTTTCTTGTTGACGCGCGCGTTTCTTTGAAGATGGGGAGTTGGCCACCGTATTGCTCCTAATTAAATTCGCGAATTGCTTTTGCTGGGGTTTGTTTTGCTAACTTCTCAGTGATTTACACCAAGGCGAAACAGTAAACAAAGACCGTCTATAAAAATGACGCGAGACTATGCCGTTTTAGAGGGTCTTTGTCAATAGTTTATAGTTTCTTCAGCGTTAGGCGACCATTTTTGCAATGAGGTGTTCGCAGTCTTGTTGGTCCATGTACTTTGGCACAGGGTAGTTTTTGTGCGCTTCATCCAATGCTAATTTAGCTATCTTGGGGATATCATCTTGTTTCAGAGAATCCAAGGTTTCTGGGATATTAAATTCTTTCTGCATAAAACGAATTTGTTTAATAAATTTGTCCGCTAATTGGTTCTCGCTTTGTCGGCTTGTTTTTAAATCACTTGCAACTGCGAGTTCAGCGAGTTTCGTGGTTATATCGTCTTTTGAGAATTCTAGAATGTGAGGCAGCACAATTGAATTTGCTAAGCCATGCGGGGTCGCATATAGCGCACCAAAGTTGTGGGCGATCGCGTGCACGTAGCCGACTCCCGCTTTTGTAAAAGCAAGGCCTGCGTAATAAGACGCCATCGCCATGTTTTGGCGTGCTTCAAAGTTCTTTCCATCTTTCACTGCAACCTCAAGGTTTTTCATGATGAGTTTTACTGCCGCGAGGGCGTAGCCACTCGTTTCAGGGGTCGCGTTAACTGAGATGTATGATTCGATAGCATGTGTTAATGCATCCATACCGGTGGCCGCTGTTACCCCTGCAGGTAGCCCGAGCATCAGGTTGCCATCGAGTGCAGCCATCATTGGAACAAGCTTAGGATCAATAATAGGTGTTTTCTGATGCGTTACGGGATCCGAGACGACCGATACGATCGTTACTTCCGAGCCAGTGCCTGCGGTTGTGGGCACCGCAAAAAATGGTAAGGGCGCACTACGTAATTTAAAAAGCCCTGCCATTTTCGTAATAGGCTTATCATTTGTTGCACGTGCGCAAATTGCTTTGCTCGCATCAATTGGTGAACCGCCACCCACGGCAAGAACCGCCTCGCATTGATTCTGTTTCAAAAAAGACAAGCCATTTTCAACTTGGTCATAGGTTGGGTCGGGTAAAATGGCGTCGTATACCACGTAAGAGACGGAAAGTTCATCAAGTTTGGCTGTAATCTTGTTCAATAAACCGAGGCTCACTAATACTTCGTCGCTCACGATAAGAAGTTTTCTTATACCGATTTGAGCAATGGCTTCGCATAACTCGAGCGAAGAATCCGCGCCAGTAAATAAAGTTGGTTTTGGCATCGGGATTACGGCTGCTGCGATTTTTAACGCTTTAGCCATGCTTTTATAATATTGAACTTTGACAGGGAACAGCATAGAAATCTCTATTAGTGATCGAACAAGTTTTAAAATTTAGAGTAATAGCTCTAATTATGCAAGGCTTGTCTCGCCACAACAGTTGGAACAGTCTGTTCATATATTGGTAAGTATTACTGTCGCATTGTCTTACGAATATCGTCTAAAAAGGGTGAGAGCGTTTTTTGGTCATTTTCGCTTACTCCTTCGCGAAGTTTTTTACTGAGCGCCAAATTTTGCTTCATTAGCTTGAGCATTTCTTTTTTCTGAGCCTCTGGTATACGCGTATCTTCTTGAAGTTCTTTTATTTTTTCATCGCTAAGAGCCTGTGGTTGCTGACTCATTATGATGGTGGCAGCAGTTTTGCTAATTTTAATGCTTAATTCAGCCCATTCTTCCAGTGACTTAAATCCTTGGCTGGTCGCCACATTGGCCGCCGAATCATAAAGTTTTGCTTTTTTAATCGGTTCAATTATTGCGTTCGCGTCTAACTGCTCGGTTGCGCTTTGTGGTGGCGAGTATTTATTGAGTTCTTTTTGATGCGTATCGCCCCAAGCAATGAATGCGGCCTGTGCGCGTAGCCATTGTTCAATGTTTGATGCATCAAGATCCGTTGCTGAGGCAGACAAAGCATGAAGAAAACAAAAAATAATAGAGAGATATTTGAAATTTAAGCTAATCTTTTTATGTATAGCTTTCATGCTAACTCCTTGTTTATATTCTTTTTCTAGTAGTGTTTAAAAATGGGGGCGGTTGATGAGAGGTCTGTTGATAATAAATTGTTACACAATGCAAAATATTTACAACAGATTCATGCGTCTCCGCGCAGTAAGCTTGTTTCATGACTTAGGGAAAAACGATTCAGGCCCGTTCACTCTTAGTCTCACTTTTTATAGTGATTTCGTTTGAAGTTCTTTACAGCCCGATAAGATATCTTATCGGGCTTTTTCTTTTGATGGCCGCTGTTCTTTTGTTGACTGCTGCAGGCTTCGTAGGCGTTGGTAGCGTAGGTGAAAAAGTAACCAGAAACAAAATGTTACAGAATGCAAACTCTTTGCAACAGACGCGCTCGTTTGCGTTTGTTAACATTCGGTTATGACTTAGGGATTAGCGATTCAGGCCCGCTAACTCTGGTCCCACTTTTAAAGTGATTTCGTTTGAAGTTCTTCTTAGCCCGATAAGTTTTCTTATCGGGCTTTCTTTTGAAAAATAGAGACTTAGTCTATTTTTGCCAGCATTTGATTCACCGCGTTTGCGAATTCGGCGCCTGAGTCCTCTTGTAAAAAGTGCCCGCCAATTAGCGTAACATGATCTTGCCCTTTCGACCCCGGGACCCTCTGTCGCATATACTTGTCGCCGCCGCGTGTTATCGGGTCGCCGTTGCTAAATGCAGTTAAAAACGGCTTTTGCCAGGTCTCGAGTACTCGCCAGGCGGCTTTATTGGCTTCATTTGCTGGATTAGTGGGTTCGGTTGGTACTAATGCAGGAAATGCGCGAGTGCCTACTTTAAATTGCTTAGATGGGAATGGTGCATTATATGCCCGCTGTTCATCTTTACTCAGTGTCTTAAAGCAACCGCTATTTACTATTTTTGCAATGGGGAACCATGGACTGTTTAAAGCAAACGCCCGCCAAATTTTAAAAGCCCTTGGCACCTTTTCCTCGCCAGTCGGCAGCATGCCATTACCCACAGCAATTGCTTTGAAACGTTGTTCGTTTTCGGCGGCCAAGCGCAGGCCTAATAGTGATCCCCAGTCTTGGCAGACAAGCGTAATGTTAGTCAGCTCTAACTTATCGATAAACGCTTGAATCCAATTCATATGAGATTGGTAAGAGTAAGAGGTGAGTTGGGTCGGCTTATCTGATTTCCCAAAACCTATTAAGTCTGGCGCGATGACGCGATGACCTGCGGCCGCGCAAACGGGGATCATGTGTCGATATAAATATGACCACGTAGGTTCACCATGCAGCATCAAAACAGGATCCGCAGTTGACGGCCCTTCATCTACATAGTGCATTTGCATGTCATCAATTTGCGCATAGTTTGGGGCAAATGAATAATTTGGGAGTCGTTCAAAACGTTTATCGGGGGTGCGCAAAAAATCAGTCATTATCTTATGCTCAGGTTCAGGGTTCGATTCGTTATTTTGTCTGATGCGTCGCAGCGGGTTTTGGGGGCTGCGCGACCAATAAGCGTCAAACTGTAGTATAAGAGGCGATAAAATCATACTGGTTCAGACTTTTCAGTAGTGAGTGACTACTAACTCACAGCGTCAAAGAATGTCGCGAGTGCATCGCTATGCTCGAATGGGCTAAGCGTTTCGGCATGTCGCCCTATTTTGCACATTCAAAAAGGGTGTGTTTTTCGTAAACGTATTTTTATTAAGCGAAGCAGTGGTGTCGTGTGACGCACTGAATAAAAACGCCATCGCATGAGACGATCATGTAGATTCGACGCGTGTTAATCGTCGCTTAAATCAAAACGTTCATCTTTTTTTAGGTTTAGGTTGTCTTCTTTTAAATCTAAATAGCCTCGCTGGATTGAAATTTCGAACGACTTAGCGCCATCTGCAAGTTCGAGGAAACGGTTGCGGTAGGCGCGAAGGCGTTTAAGCTCCTCGGCGCTTGGGAAATTTTCTCCGTCATCATATTTTTTACACAACTCGAACAGGTGTGCGAGGTACGACGCGCGTGATCGAGCCACTAAATTAATAATAGGCTTAAGATCATTGATGCAGACCTCATCTATTTTAGGGTTTATATGCTCACGATTCGTGTCACGCAATAACTGCTCGAACTTTAGCAGCAAACGATTAATATTTTTGTCCATGATTGAAGCCTACTGAATAAACGATGGTTTAAGCATAGTGAAACTCTGACGATAGTCGAGTAGCATGAGCGCATCTTCACCACTTGATAAATATAGACACGACACTGCCTCATGAGCGATAAGATGAATACTAAATCTGAATCGGCCATCTCATCTACGACCATACGCGCGCGCTTGTTTAAATCGTCATTAGTAGTGGGCGTGATGACGATGCTGTCTCGCGTAATGGGGCTGGCGCGTGATGTTGTTTTTGCCAACTTTTTCGGCGCTTCAGCAGGTGCTGATGCTTTTTTTGTGGCGTTTAAAATCCCTAATTTCTTTCGTCGGTTGTTCGCCGAGGGAGCCTTTTCTCAAGCGTTTATTCCCGTTTTAGCGGATTACAAACGTCAAAATGTCCATGAAGTGAAGCGTTTACTAGCCTCTGTAGCCGGCGTTTTAGGTTTTATTTTGTTGGTGTTTACCTTCGTAGGGGTAATAGGCGCACCGTGGATTACGGCGCTTTTTGCGCCAGGGTTCATCGATGAGCCAGAAAAATATGCGCTTGCGGCGCAAATGTTGAGTATTACTTTCCCTTACTTGATGCTTATTTCTCTTACTGCCTTCGCGGGTGCGGTGCTTAATAGTTATGGTAATTTTGCGGTGCCCGCTTTTACTCCGGTACTTTTAAATCTTGTATTGATTGCGTCGGCACTGTTTCTCGCACCACGCATTGATATACCCGTCATAAGTTTGGCTTGGGGAGTGCTTTTTGCGGGGGTTCTACAGTTTTTCTTTCAGTTCCCCTTTTTGTTGAAAAAGGGCTTGTTGCCACGACCACGATTAGACTACCAGCATGAAGGCGTGCAGCGTATTTGTAAGCTGATGGTGCCCGCACTTTTTGGTGTTTCGGTCAGTCAGATTAACCTTCTCTTAGATACTGTTTTGGCCTCGTTTTTAACCACGGGTAGTGTGTCTTGGTTATATTATTCAGATCGTCTGGTGGAGCTTCCTCTCGGCGTATTCGGCATCGCCATTGCCACCGTTATTTTGCCCGCCTTATCAGCAAATCACGCTGAGAAGTCAGATGCCGATTTTTCATCGACCATGGACTGGGCCTTGCGCATGGTGATTTTAGTTGGCGCGCCTGCCGCACTGGCCCTTGTTTACCTAGCTGAACCGCTTATTACCACTTTGTTTCATTACGGCGCGTTGAGTGAGCATGATGTAGCAATGGCCGCGATGAGTTTGCAGGCCTATGCGGTTGGTTTGCTCGCTTTCATGCTAATCAAAGTGTTAGCGCCGGGTTATTTTTCGCGACAGGACATGAAAACCCCCGTAAAAATTGGTATCTACGCGATGCTCGCAAATATGCTGTTGAACTTGGCGCTTATCTGGTCGCTTAAGCACGTTGGCCTCGCGCTAGCGACGAGTTTGTCTGCAGTACTGAATGCCTTTCTCTTGTATCGAGGTTTGCGCGCACAGCATGTTTACGTCGCCACCGCAGGTTGGGCGCTATTTATAGTGCGCATAGGTTTCGCCTTGATTCTAATGTTTGTGAGTGTTGCGTATTTCGCAGAATCGCCCGAACGCTGGCTTGTTATGTCGCTATGGGAGCGTATTTCGCAAATGCTTATCCTTGTTGCGCTGGGTATAAGTGTGTATTTTTTGTGCTTGCTCGCGAGCGGAATGAATTTAAAAAACTTGTTCTTCCAGAAAGGACGGGGCTAACGTTTTTAAACTACGCTGGCACCTGTGCATACAAGAAATGATAACTAGCCCTCGTTCTGACCCTAAGTTCGTGTAATCCTTTGTGAATTAACTTTATTTTCGCACGACATGGGCATTTAATTAGGATTGTGTATGTGATCAAAAAGTGATCGCCAGCAAAGTTGAAAGCGTACGACGAGAGTTAGAGATTCGATATGGATAAATTGCCTCATTTACTAGTAGTGTTTTTGATCAGCGTTTTCTCATGCGCCAGTTTCGCGGAGGACGAGGAATTTCAGCCGGCCTATCAAACAGAATTCACCATGGAAGACGAAGAGTCGACAGACAAATATTTTGTGCGCCATCGCGGCCGTAATTATTACACGTCTGGCAAAGAGAATGGTTTTCGGGTAAACGAAAATAATGAAGAATCTACGGATGAAACGGTAGGCATTACGACCTTCTTAATTGCGCCGGCGACGATTTTGTACATGAATCTTGTGGGTTGGTGGGAATAAACACGCTTAGGCGACTACGTCGGTAAATTAGAGCCTCTTGCTAAGTTTTAGCAAGAGGTTTTTTTATGTCCAGCACTTTAGTTTTACTTTTAAGCTGGGATCGGGGCATAGATGGGTCTTGATACGTTGAATAAATAGGCATTCAGACAGTATAATCCTCGGCTATTTTTTTGAGATTGATAATAAAGCATGCACTTGCTTCGAGGATTGCATAACCCAGGGGTAGCTGAAACCGGTTGTGTTGCGACAATTGGTAATTTTGATGGGATTCATAAAGGGCATCAAAGTATCATTGAGCGCGTAATCGCAAAGGCCAATACTCTTGATCTTCCATCTTTGGTCCTCGTATTTGAGCCGCAGCCTTTGGAGTTTTTCAAGGACGCCGCGGCACCCGCTCGGTTAACCAGTTTTCGTGAAAAATACGAACGATTAGCCGAACTAGGATTAGATTATCTATGTTGCTTACGCTTTGATCGGACGTTCGCAAGGTACTCAGCTGATGATTTTATCCTTGAAGTGCTGGTTAAGCATTTGCGCACAAAGCATTTAGTCGTTGGTGATGATTTTCGCTTTGGTGGCGATCGACTCGGTGATTTTGCACTACTCAACCAGGCAGGTGAGAAGTTTGGGTTCAATGTCGAAAATACACAAACACTGATCGCTGAGAGTGATAAAAGCGATCATGTTGCCACGCGCGTCAGTTCTACGCTCGTAAGAAAAGCGTTGAGCAAGGGTGATTTTAAGTCGGTAACGCGTCATTTAGGGCATCCCTATTCGATTAAAGGGCGTGTGATGCATGGCCAGAAATTGGGACGAACACTAGGTTTTCCTACGGCAAATGTGGCACTAAAGCGAAGAGTTTCCCCTTTGCATGGGGTATATGCGGTGCGTATGCGAGTAGGTGCGCATGTACATGCAGGGGTCGCTAACGTTGGCGTCAAACCCACTTTAGGGCATAACCGCCCAAATTTAGAAGTGCACCTCTTTGATTTTGAGGGCGATTTATACGGTGCAAATGTTCAAGTCGAGTTTGTAGCCAAATTGAGAGAAGAACAGCGTTTCAGCGGTTTAGATGCCCTGAAAGAACAGATTGCAAGCGATGTTAAAGCCGCAAAAGCCGCTCTAACCTGAGATGAAGTGACCAAATTATGAGTGATTACAAGCACACCTTAAATCTTCCAGCGACTGAGTTCCCAATGAAAGGAAATCTGGCGCAGCGCGAACCAGCGATGCTGAAGCAATGGACGGAGGCCGAGTTATACAAAAAAATTCGTACGGCGCGCGCGGGTGCTGAAAAATTTATTTTGCACGATGGGCCCCCCTACGCAAACGGCAATATCCATATCGGGCATGCGGTAAACAAAATTTTGAAAGACATTATCGTCAAGTCAAAAACCGTATCTGGTTTCGACGCGCCTTATATCCCAGGTTGGGATTGCCATGGCCTGCCGATCGAGCATAACGTTGAAAAGAAAATTGGCAAGGCCGGTATAAAAGTTGAGTACCCGAAATTTCGTCAGGCATGTCGAGATTATGCGGCGAAGCAGGTTGCAGGACAGAAGCAAGATTTTATTCGTTTGGGGGTGTTCGGTGATTGGGACAATCCATATCTGACGATGGACTTCAAATTTGAAGCTGAAATTGTGCGCTCGCTTGGAAAAATTATCGATAATGGTCACCTGCAAAAAGGCTTTAAGCCTGTTTATTGGAGTGTCGTAGGTGGGTCCGCGTTGGCCGAAGCCGAAGTAGAATATCAAGACAAGCAGTCAACAGCTATTGATGTGCGTTTTGATGTAGTGGATCGTCAGGCGTTCTTCAAAGCATTTGACGTTGCTCCCTCAGATTTAAATATGTCTGTGGTGATCTGGACTACCACACCTTGGACCCTACCATCTAATCAGGCGGTGTCGTTAAATGGTGAGTTGGAGTATGCGCTTGTCAAGTTTGATAAGGGTTTAGGTGATGAATTAGGTATTTTTGCTCAAGCACTCGTTGATGATGTGATGGCGCGCTATAGCATTGAGCGCTTTGAAGTGCTTGGTTTCACGTCTGGTGCGACGCTTGATAATCAAGTTTTGCAGCATCCTCTGTATGCGAAGCAAGTACCTGTTTTGTTGGGTGAGCATGTGACGACAGATGCCGGTACCGGCGCGGTGCATACGGCGCCGGATCACGGTGTAGACGATTTTAATGTCGGCCGTAAATATGGTTTAGGTACGCTTAATTATGTCGATGATCACGGCGTGTTTCGCGAACAGGTTGAGCATTTTGCAGGTCAACACGTCTATAAAGTAGACGCGACTATTCTTGAAGCATTAGAAAATGCAAATAAGTTAGTACTCAGCAAAGTATTTACGCATAGCTACCCACATTGCTGGCGCACCAAAACACCCTTAATCTTTCGGGCCACGCCGCAATGGTTCGTGAGTATGAATAATAACGGCTTGAAAGCGTCTGCGCTTGAGGCTGTGAAAGGCGTGAAATGGATCCCTGAGTGGGGGCAAAATCGCATCGAGGGTATGCTTGAGCAAAGCCCCGATTGGTGCATTTCTCGCCAGCGTACATGGGGTGTGCCGATTACGTTATTTGTGCACAAAGAGACACAAGCGCTGCATCCAGATACACAGCAATTGATTGAGCAGGTCGCGCAACGTATTGAAGCGCAAGGCATGGATGCATGGTTCGCGTTAGAAGCGCAGGAGTTACTCGGTGACGACGCCGTCAACTACACCAAGGTAACGGACACCCTAGATGTTTGGTTTGATTCCGGGGTCACTCACGCAGCAGTACTAGAGCAGCGTGCAGAGCTTGGCCAATATCCAGCTGACCTTTACTTAGAAGGGTCAGATCAGCATCGTGGCTGGTTTCAATCTTCACTGAAAACAGGGATTGCTATTAAAGGCGAGGCGCCTTACAAGCAAGTGCTTACACACGGCTTCACTGTTGATGGTGAGGGCCGAAAGATGTCTAAATCAATTGGTAACGTGGTCGCGCCTCAAGAAGTGATGAATAAGCTGGGGGCGGATATTCTGCGTCTATGGGTAGCGGCAACGGATTACAGCGGCGAAATGACCGTGTCCGATGAAATACTGAAACGTACTGCCGATTCTTACCGCCGTATCCGTAATACGGCGCGTTTTTTGTTGTCGAATATCAATGGGTTTGATCCAAAAACTGATTTAGTTGCGACCGAAGACCTACTTTCGCTTGATCGCTGGGCGATTGATCAGGCTCTGCAGCTTCAGGCGACCTTGCAGTCTGCGTATGAGAATTACAACTTTTTAGATGTCTTTCAGAAAATGGTGCAGTTCTGTGTGGGTGAATTGGGTGGGTTTTATCTCGATATTATCAAAGATCGCCAGTACACCACGAAGACTGACAGCCTAGCCCGCCGTTCCTGTCAAACCGCTATGTACCATATTCTTGAAGCGATGACCCGATGGATGGCCCCAGTATTAAGCTTCACGGCAGATGAAATTTGGCAGTTTATGCCCGCACCGGCCAATGGCGAGCGCGAAGACAGTGTATTTTTAGCAACTTGGTATCAAGGGCTTGTCGCGATTGATGCAGAATCACTGCAAGGCCGTCAATTTTGGTCTCAGGTGATGGAAGCAAAGCATGCGGTCAACAAACGTATCGAAGAAGAGCGCAAAGCGGGCAAAGTGAAGGGGTCGTTAACGACGTCGGTCAATTTGTATTGCGAGGGCGGTTTGTTCGATGTACTGACCAGCCTCGGCGATGAGCTTCGGTTTGTGCTTATTAGCTCCGAGGCGACCGTCTTGTCGTTGGCAGGGGAAGGGCATGAGCAGGCCTTGCCAAGTGAACTGGAGGGCTTGTTGGTATCAGTTATGCCGAATCCAAATCAAAAATGTGAGCGTTGTTGGCATCATCGACCGGAAGTAGGCAGCATTGCGGCGCATCCTAGCTTATGCCATCGTTGTGTTGAGAATATCGAAGGGGATGGCGAAAAGAGGACGTTCGCATGACCCAATCAAATCCCGAGGCCGTTCAACACCCATCAGGTAGCATGATGAAATGGCTGTGGTTGTCGCTCGTGATCGTCGGTTTGGATTTGTTTACGAAGCATCTAGCGAGTACTAATCTGGAGTATGCGATGCCAGTGCCGGTATTGCCTTTTTTTAACTTCACTTTGCTGCACAACACAGGTGCCGCGTTTAGCTTTTTAGCAAATGAAGCGGGGTGGCAGCGCTGGTTCTTTATTACGCTTGCATCGGCAGTTAGTGCGGCCTTGGTGCGTTGGATATACACGCTCAAACAAGATGTATGGATGGCCGTTAGTTTAGCACTCATTTTGGGTGGAGCCATTGGTAACCTTTACGACCGAATCACGCTTGGTTATGTGGTAGATTTTTTGCATTTTTATTGGGCTAGTTATCATTTTCCTGCGTTTAATATTGCGGATTCCGCCATCAGTATTGGGGCGGTAATGATGATACTTGATTTGTTTCGCAAAAAAGAGCCGGAGCACGATGCTCCCTGAACTGAACCGCACTGATTAGAATAGGTAGAAACTTTGTCCGTAATAATTGCCCCAGACACGCGTATTACTTTACATTTTTCCTTGAGCTTAGGTGACGGCTCTATTGTAGATTCAACGTTCGATGGCGAGCCCGTGACATTTGAGCACGGTGATGGCCAGCTGCCAGATGGGTTTTTAGCTTACTTGGATGGTTTAAGTGCTGGTGCCGAAGACGCTTGGTTAGTCTCCCCAGAGAAAGCGTTTGGCATGCCTAATCCGAATAATGTGCAATATTTTAAGCGCAATACCTTTGCAGCGGACATGGAATTAGAGCCTGGTTTAGTGGTGTCATTTACCGATGCCAGTAAACAAGAGCTACCCGGCGTGATCAAGGCCTTCGATGATGACGAGGTGACGGTCGATTTCAATCATCCTTTGGCAGGTGAGACCCTTACCTTCAAGGTCAAAATAATCGCAGTTGAAACGGTTTAAAGGCAATTTATGAAGATTCAATTAGCTAATCCGCGAGGTTTTTGTGCCGGCGTTGATCGTGCGATTGAAATCGTAAACCGAGCCCTAGAGGTGTTTGGTGCACCGGTATATGTGCGTCATGAGGTTGTTCATAACCGCTTTGTCGTGGATGACTTGAAAAATCGCGGCGCCATTTTTGTTGATGAGTTGCATGAGGTGCCAAACGACACCCTGGTCATTTTTAGTGCCCATGGCGTATCGCGTGCAGTGCAAGAGGAAGCGAAAAGTCGGGGTCTGAAAGTATTTGATGCGACCTGTCCGTTGGTCACAAAAGTGCATATGGAGGTGCTGAAGTATAGCCGCGAAGGTATGGAATGCATCTTGATTGGTCATCAAGGCCACCCTGAAGTGGAAGGCACGATGGGTCAATATGATACCTCTCAAGGCGGTGCTATTTATCTGGTAGAGGATGCCGAAGACGTGGCTCGTTTGCGCGTGGATAATCCAGAAAAATTAGCTTACGTGACACAAACGACCTTATCGGTCGATGATACGGCTCGGGTCATTGATGCATTGCGCACGCACTTCCCAAAAATTCAGGGGCCGCGCAAAGATGATATTTGTTATGCCACGCAAAATCGGCAAGATGCGGTGAAAGGCTTGGCCGGACAGGTAGATTTGATGCTCGTGGTGGGTTCACCTAATAGTTCTAATTCTAACCGCTTACGTGAGTTAGCCGAACGTATGGGGACCAAGGCCTATTTGATTGATGATCAAACGCAAATTCAGCCTGTTTGGTTAGAGCATGCAAAGTCGGTGGCCGTCACTGCCGGTGCGTCTGCGCCTGAGGTGCTCGTTCAGCAAGTTATTGAGCGACTCAAAGCACTCGGTGCTAATGTCTGTGAGGAAGTAAACGGACGTGAAGAAAATATTGTATTTTCGATGCCCAAAGAGTTACGCATTCCCATCCGTAATGTCTAATTAATCAGTGCAGTTCAGCGCTGTATGGGGCCTTCTTTTTTATCTAACCATGCGCTGAATGGCCATCCCTCGCTGGCCCCATGTTTTATTTTTAAATTCCTATCAAATCTCTGACTTTTGGCTAAGCTGAAGGGGTTAGGCTGCGCTGTTTGTCGGTTTTACCATAACGCCAGATAGACACGTCAACTTGACAAAATAAATGCCAAATAGCACCACTTATATCGTGAAATTGACCGTTTATCTGTGTGGTCTGCCACTGGTCGTAATGTATGGGCTATTTGCACTAACGTATCTTATGCTTTGTTAATGGAAAAGTAGGCGAGCGATGAGCGCATGATCAAAACTTTTAGATCGACGAATCAACAAGGCTTTACCCTCATAGAACTGATGATCACCGTCATTTTGGTTGGGATTGTTGCGGCAATTGCGTTACCCAGCTTCAATAGCTCAATTGCGAGAGGCCAAGTTAGCTCAACGGCAAACCGCATCGTTGGTGCATTGAATTATGCGCGGGCAGAGGCGACAAAACGCGGCACGGAAGTAACAATTGCCTTGACGACTGCGAATGCGACCAACAGTTGGGCGGATGGATATCAAGTATGGCTCGACTCCGACGGAGATAGTACCGTAAACGGTACTGAGGTCGCGTTACGGAGCTTTGAAAGTATCAACCCAAGTTTGGCCTTAACAGGCAGTGCAGCTGCATTGCGTTTTGATGGGAGAGGCTTCGCTTCAGGGGCGCATACTTTGAATTTATGCACAGCCGAGGCGGGTGCAGAAGATCGGCAAATTTCGGTTGCGCTTTCGGGGCGTGTTGAAATTACTGACTTTACATGTCCATAGGAGAGGCTTGAGATGCAGTTAAAAGCAAGGCAGCAGGGTCTTACCTTAATGGAGATTCTGGTTACGATGTTTATTCTAGCGGTCGGCTTGCTAGGCGTTGCCAGTATGCAGGTAAGGGCGGTTCAAGACAGCTCCAATGCGAGTTATCGAAGTATTGCCATATTCTATGCGAATGACATAGTCGACCGTATCCGGGCCAATCCAGCGGCGCAAGCCACCTACGCCGATGAGGGTAACGCCAGTGCAGATAATTGCTTAGCAAATACGTGTACGGCGGCCCAAATGGCTGGATACGATATCCAAACATGGCTAACAAATATTGGTGATGCCTTGCCTGCTGGAAGTGGTGAACTCTCCGTTGCCGCAGGCAACTTGTATACGGTGGAAGTTAATTGGACTGATCGCGTTGAGCAAGGGGCAAATGCCATCGCCACTAGTCGGGTAACACTGACCTTTGAGCCATAGGAGTTGATGATTGTGAGTAATACAAAAGGCTTCTCGTTAGTAGAGTTGTTGGTAGCGTTGGCCTTGAGCGCAACGCTGTTACTTGGCATGTTCCAGATTTTTAGCTCGAATCAGCAGGCATTCTCTTTGCAAAACGGCGTGGCCCGCATGCAAGAAAATGGTCGTATCGCAATGGAGATAATGACCAAAAATATTCGTTCTGTTGGCTTCATGGGCTGCGCGACCGGGCAATTTAGCGCGAATTTTACGAATCACATCAAAGTATCTGAATATACAGGTGCAGCGGTTCAGACAGCGCTTACTGATTTTGATGGCGACAATGCATTGATTCCCTTTAATAATATTGCGGGTACTGATTTAGCGGGATATGGCGTCACCATTGGCACCGGTGCAGGTGAAGCGGTCGCAGGGTCGGATGCGGTATTTATTCAAACAGTAGAGCCATGTCAGGGCTTAGCTATTGAAGGGGCTGACACTGACGCTAATACGCTTGCCGTTGAGAATGTCGCCAGTTGCGGTATTAACGCTAATTCACTGCTGCTTGTTTCCGATTGCAGCACGGCAGAAGCGTTTGGCGTAACAAGTATCAGCGCAGCGACTAATGTGATTGAGCTGGATGGAACCAATAATACGCAAACAGCGCTTGATCACTTTTACAGCGATGGCGCATTTGTCTATCTACTTAACTTCTCATTGCTCTACCTTGGTAATAATGCCAATGGCGATACGGGTTTGTATTTGCGCACCCTAGAGGATCCAACTGGCAACACGCGTCCGAGCTTTGTGAGCTACGAAGTGGCGCAGGGCATTGAGCAATTTACTGTTTTATATGGGGAGGACACCACCGCTGATGGCAGTGTTAACACCTATGTCGACGGTGATGGCGTTACTGCTACTAATTCCGTGCTATCGGTACAGACGCAGATTGACGTGCGTGGCGATGACAACCAAGCGATAAACCCGACTAATTTGCTAACGTCTTACGCGACGACCAATGCAATCAGAAATCGCCTGAATTAAGCGTAAGAGGAGAACATCACAATGAATAGCTTACCCAAAAAACAACAGGGAGCAGCCCTTTTTGTTGCATTGATTTTTTTACTTATCCTAACGGTGCTGGGCGTATCCTCCATGAGTGATACGGTAATGCAGGGCAAAATGTCGGCAGCAATTCAAGATGGCAATATCGCGCTACAAGGCGCCGAAACCGCTGTGAGGGCCGCAGAAGCAACGATTGATGGCTTTGCGACCCTTGGAGCCTTCAATAATACAAATGGGCTTTATATAGAAAATAATGGACCTGATCCTCATAACAACGTTACGTGGACGGGCACTAATTCAGTTCGAGCTGGAGCCGTCAATGGCCTGGCCGAGGAGCCGCGCTTTTTTATTGAACTGGCGGGTGACATTGCAAATGAGGATAGTGATCTTGGGCTCAACCTAGATACCTATTCGCATGAAAGTGGCGCAGGCCAAACGTTTGCGTTTCGCATCGTCGCGCAAAGCAGCGGCGGCAGTTCCACGGCCTCAAGAATGATTGAAACATATTATGCAAGAGTATTTTGAACAAGCGTGCTCAAAAAGCGCGTGTGGATAAATACTGTTAGAAAAATGTTAACTCAGAGATGCCTCTGAGAGGAGTGAACCGGATGAAACCTATGCAAAATCAACTTAAATGGATCGCATTGACAGCCTATCTCGTCTTGCCGAGTATCAGTTATTCTGCACCTGGTACCTTATCTGACTCCCCACTATGGTTGGGCGCATCGGTCAAGCACAACTTGATGCTGATGATTGATGACTCGGGCAGTATGGACTTCGAAGTATTATTCAATAATAACGATGGAGCACTTTATTTAAATAATAACGGCTTTTTTGCAGACAATACGGGCAAGTTATACTCTAGCGGCAAAAAATACGTCTATTTATTCCCGAATGGGTATAGCGGAAGCTACAACGGGAAACGACGCGTAAACAATCACTATGCGATCCCGCCAATCAAAGCCTACGCGTTTGCGCGCAG
>ENA-OSET01000818-OSET01000818.1-sediment-metagenome-genome-assembly--contig:-NODE-818-length-34077-cov-3.687912_pt1 | contig 34077 bp, 28 predicted proteins | sample MGYA00237882_ERZ534229 | MGnify/ENA primary metagenome ERZ534229 (study PRJEB26408, sample SAMN06266212) | sediment metagenome | isolation source: Hudson Canyon methane seep mesocosm | place: USA:Hudson... | reverse complement strand
TAATACTCTAAAAAACGCTTGTCCATTAGATCAACTTAATTCTGAAGTACATTAACATTTCCTGTTTCCAAATCTATTTCAGTCTTCAGAAATAGGCTGGTAGGAATAGGGTTCCCCCATAATTCGCCTTCAATCTCAAACACCATGGCATTACGACCCATTTCTTCAGTATCAAAAAGTACCTTTACCACAAGTGACTTTGCATCTATGCGGGGTTCGAAAAAAGTAATCGCTTTTTTTACCTCAATTTCGATTGGCCTAACGTTATCTCGATTGATTGAGGTTCCCGACAAACTGGAAATACCAAAGTTCAAAACCGATTTTTCTACCTCCGGGGTATCAGACAAATCTTGGTGAATACTCATTCTTGCTGTATTCAACAGCCAAGCTAAATCCCTAACCGAGTAACTAAGTAGTTTTTTTGCCGAAATAACTCGGTTGGTTCTACCTTCCTGACTAGACTCAGGGTCATCATCTCTCAAACGATCTAATAATGAAGGTTGTAATTTATCAGCGGGGATTAATTCAGCCATTGGGTCAATTATTCACTGGAATCAGGAAGGTTAAAGGTAATCTGGCGAATATCTAATAACGCATAATCATTTTGATCAGTCGCAATCATACGTTGTCCAATACCTGCATAAACATCATCAGCAAGCTGTTGCCATTCCGTCTTTTTACCTAATTGGATCTGCCCGTCGCTGTTTGTTTCTGAACCCGGATAACGAGTTGGAATAAAGCCAATCGCCTGCCCTTCATTTGCCCAAGTAAACTGGGCCGGTAGCCACACAAAATCTCTAAGGTCTTCTGGCGCGTCTATGTCTATTTTAGCGATACGGTTGAAAGGTACCCAGTAATATTTACCATTCATGAAAACTTCTAACATAGGACCAATACGAGAATCTGCATCAGCTATCCATTCGAAGGGTTCATCGTTTATTGTCCCAGAAGTCGCATCAATACTTTCATAAGCAGACAGACGCAAATCTTGTGCACCTTGACTCTTATCTAAAGCCTGTAGCTTTAATGACTCAAAAATATCACCAACCCAAGATTCGGGTTCACCAAACACGAGAGGTGTTTTTTTACCCAAGAACACTTCGCGTCGAAGCAGCTCGCACTGCAATACTTCCCGATATGTTTGAACCATTGCCAGCGCTTTGTCTGACATTTCACCGATCACCGTCAGTTGGTTCAGTGCTCGGTCAAACTCGCCCAAAACACAACACAGTTGAAATAGAAAAATACGGTGATTAACATTAGAAGGGTCGTCACGTACCAAACCCATTAGCTCTTTCTTCGCCGCTACTGGGTCGCCGTTTTTGATATGCTCATCTGGACTCATTGTAATTATTTCTTCCTGAATTTAGATAAAAAACCGGCCCAGTGGGCCGGTTCAAAACGAGCAAATTATAATTACATCGCTGTATTTTCTTCGATGTTAAACGCGGTCTCAACAGACGCACCAGCGCTACCATCTTTACCTTGAGGAGTGTATTCGACTTTAACTTTTGCGAAGTTAAGAGAAACATTCTCTGTCAACCTATCTTCACCACCGCTTCCGCCGGTAGAAATAGAAGTTACGATCACATCTGTCATTGTGATAATAAAGTACTCAACCGGCTTATCACCAGCTTTACGTACTGTGATCACCGCTGAAGGGTAATGCTTTCCCGTACAGCAAGTGTTGATCAAGTTTGGCGAAGAGCGGTCAACATATTTTGTAATAGAAATATCCTGAATAGCCACTTTACCAGCGCCACCACCACCACCAACGTGCATTGATCCAGACTGGCTCATACCCCAACTCCAGGCTAGCAAGTCAATTTCTTTAGCATGTTTATGGTCTACCGCTTCACCTTCAACACCTTCAATTTTTAAAAACATATCAGCTGACATGTTGTACTCTCCTTATTCTTTTTAAATTAAATTATGAGCCTTTAACCGAAGGCAATTTAGAAACCATTCTAAGCGACACGGTCAAGCCTTCTAGCTGATAATGCGGCTTTAGGAAAAACTTAGATGTGTAATAACCTGGCGCGCCTTCTACTTCTTCTACCAAAACTTCAGCAGCCGCAAGAGGCTTACGCGCTTTTGTCGACTCGCTTGAGTTAGCCGGGTCTCCATCAACGTATTGCATTACCCAACTTTGCAACCAACGTTGCATTTCATCACGATCGGCAAAGGAACCGATTTTATCGCGCACAATACACTTAAGATAATGAGCAAAACGGCAACTTGCGAATAAGTACGGTAGTCTCGCGCCAAGTGCTGCGTTTGCAGTCGCATCAGGGTCATCATACACCGCAGGTGAATGTAAAGACTGTGCACCGATAAACGCTGCGAAGTCAGAATTCTTACGATGAATCAATGGCATAAAGCCATTGTTCGACAGTTCAGCTTCTCGTCGATCGCTAATTGCAATCTCAGTCGGGCACTTCATGTCAACGCCACCATCATCTGATGGGAAGGTATGGCAAGGTAAACCTTCTACGGCACCTCCTGATTCGACTCCGCGAATTCTAGAACACCAACCATACTCTTTAAATGCTCTATTGATATTAACACCCATTGCATAAGCCGAGTTCGCCCAGCAATAATTTGAAGAATCCCCACCTTCCGTCTCTTCTTCGAAGCTAAACTCTTCTACCGGATCCGTCTTTTCACCATACGGTAATCGACCAAGAAAACGCGGCATAGTCAAAGAAATATACTTCGAATCTTCCGATTCGCGAAGCGATTTCCAAGGTGCGTAATCAGGTGTAGAAAATACTTTAGTTAAATCTCGTGGATTAGTAAGCTCTTGCCAAGTATCCATCTGTAAAACAGTCGGATCAGCAGCCGAGATAAATGGTGCATGCGCCGCGGCAGCAACTTGACCTATTCCAGCAAGCATTTCGACATCTTTAGGGCTGTGATCAAAGTGATAATCACCGATCAAGCAACCATATGGTTCACCACCTAATTGTCCAAACTCTTCTTCATAAATCTTCTTGAACAATGGGCTCTGATCCCATGCTGTTCCTTTGAACTTTTTAAGGTTCTTCCCAAGATCTTTCTTGGAAATATTCATAACACGAATCTTCAGCTGCTCATCCGTTTCTGTGTTGTTAACTAAATGATGCAAGCCACGCCACGCACTTTCTAGCTTTTTAAACTCATCGTTATGAAGGATTTGATTCACTTGAGCTGTAAGCTTTTCATCAATTTCTGCAATAATCGCATTAATCGTCGCAACAGCGTCATCCTGTACGATTCCAGACTCTCTCTTGAGAATCTCTTCAGCCAGGGTATTAACCGCCGTGGATACTGCGCTTTCTGCACGTTCCGACTTTGGTTTAAACTCTTGATTCAATAAAGATTGAAAATCGCCGGCTTCAATTGCTTCGCCGGCCGCCCCACTTTGTTCTGATTCTAACTCAGCCATTTTTCACATATCCTATATTCGATTCTGACAGCAATTTTTCGGTAACTATTCGTCTTCACCTGACTTTGGCGCAGACGCTAACGATTGTAGTAACGCAGGATCATTCAACGCTTTAGAGACCAACTCTTCTGCTCCAGCCTTGCCATCCATATAGGTCACCAAATTTGCCAGCTGAGTACGAGCCTCAAGCAATTTATCTAGACCCGCGACCTTTTTGGCAACTGCTGCCGGTGAAAAGTCATCCATACTCTCAAATGTTATCTCGACAGGGAGCTGACCTTCGCCCGTCAGTTTGTTGTCAACATTGAAGGCAACTCTCGGCTTGGTCGCCTTCAGTCGATCATCAAAATTATCGACATCAATTTCAAGAAAATCCCGATCTTGAACACCCGGAAGCGCTTCTGCCGGCTTGCCCGACAAATCTGCCATCACCCCCATCACGAAGGGTACCTGTACTTTCTTTTCTGCACCATATAGCTCCACATCATATTCAATCTGAACTCTAGGTGCGCGATTTCTTTGTATAAACTTTTGACTATTACCTGCCACGATCCTTTCCTCTCGGTTATATAATCAGAACACATATTTATAAAATATGAACGTTCACAAAACTCTATTATTGACCTCTACGCTAAACAAATATTTCGCAGATCATTAATCCTCATTTAAACCAGCCAAACTCATAATACTGTGCACAGTATCCGGACTCATATCCTTCATTATTTCCATAAAATCCATTGTCACAAGTTTTTTTGCGCGATTAAGAACCAAAGGAACCGGACTCGAAGGTTCGTTCTTCTCATAGTACTTGCAAATTTTATCAATTGACTTCAGAACATCGGATTGAGAATTCACCTCGCCAGGATTGGCAACAGTCTTTGTAGATGACGATTCCATCGCTTCACCTTCTTCAACGCTTTCTTCTGAAGACGAATCTTCAACTGAAGCGCCTCTTTGAGAAAGAAATTCATTATATATTTTTATGCTGTTTTTTAACTCTGAAGATAGCGCCTCTAATTGAGGTGACTCAGCATTGGATAGTTTTTCAGTAAAAATTAATGCAATTTGGTCCAAGGTCTCTAACGACAAAGAAATAGCATCCTTCGTAGTTTGGAGTTGCTCTAGATCAACATCCATAAATGCTGCATTGATCAAGGATAAATCCGGCGCACCGCTTTCAGTATCGCCTGTACCTTCTACTGCATTGAGATAATCCCTTAAACTGAATGTGCCGACAGCACGTGATGAAACTAATATTACGTTAGATACACTTTGAATAAAATCGTTGCTACCGAGATATGACACAGCATTAACACGATAATCTGGATCATCGTCGTCGTCGATAATCAACATAGGGTGAACTAAATCCCAGTTTTCATTCAGTAAAGCATGCACTAATCGAAGCCCATCACTTAGACCAGGAAAGCTATTTTTACTTAACAATGACTGAGACAAATAACAAGCAACCCTTAAATCTTTGGTTTTTCCAAACAGGCTCTTTGAAATTTCGTTGACTTTACCCCAATTAGGTTCAACAGCCGCGATGACTGAGTCACCCATTACCTGCTCAGGCTTACCCTGAGCGGACTGTTCAAGCAAATTAAATTCGGAATAGAGCTCAGCACTATCATCAATATATGGACCACATGCTAGTTCGTCATTAATTGGTGATAAAAGAGCTTCCAAGGGGTGGCTCATGTATATTTTTCCCTTTGTTCCTTATTCAGTAAATACTGAATTCACTTTGTTATTTTTGTCTTAACCAAACGTATTTTCGCTACGTAATTGGTCGATCCCTGTTTAACCGCCTTTTTTATCAACGGAATCCACATACTATGGCTAGAAAAAAATTTGTCAACCGATGTTGGCCCACCAGAGTGTATCAACAAGCAAAATACCTCATTTTTCGGTACATGCCAGACAATTTATTAACTTAAACGCTATTCTTCAACGAATTCAATTCGCCATCAATTTAAAAATAATTAAACTTCAATTGAAGCTCACCCAATGCCAGAACATCTAGACATATTGGGATGAGGCTATTCAAGCGCTATTTTCGTCTTTTTAAAGTTAGTGTTGTTTTACACGCTATAGGCTTTATTTACGGGTTTGAAGTATATAATATGGCGAAAAACAACTATGTATAGATAATGTAAATTCCACATTCTAATTAAGTCTAAATTACTTTATTTACACAAAAAGGAAGCGCAAGCAAGCCGGATGACACCACGCTTAACTCTAAACATCACAAGCTCTCAAAAAGACTCAATGGGCTCCGAAGCCACTAAATCCTTTGGGATCGACGGTGGCACGATAGGAAGATCAAGCAATAATGATTGGGCACTTCCTGACCCAGACCGCTTCATGTCGTCACAACATGCGCTGATTCTCTATCAAGATAGTGAGTTTTTCATTACCGACTTGTCTACGAATGGTGTATTCATAAACAACGCCGATGACGCGCTTGGAAAAGGCAATACCTGTACTCTCAACAAAATTAATACCATCACTGTTGGTAAATTTACCATCAGTGTTGAAATTCAGTCAGAGGATAGATCCTCAGATGTAGAAACGATGATCGCGGCGCCGTCAAACGATCCGTTCGCCAGCACCGGCTCTTTAATGGACGAATTATCAATTAGTGATGATGCCCAAGATCCAATGGACTTTTTGGCTAAACCGCAGGGGCCGGCTTCGTCTCCACCAACCAATAATTTACTTGGCGAGATAAGTGAACCACAATCGGCCCTTTTAGGCTCGGATTTACCCGAAGACTTATTTGATGAAAACAGGGAGTTTGCATCAGCCCCTTCTGTCGACGATGCATTTGTTCCACCAAATACGGTCCCCGATCCTTTCTTACCACAAACACCGGTTCAGCCAACAGCAAAAAGTGGGATTCCAGAAAATTGGGATCAGACGACGTTTACCAAACTCGATAAGGTCGACATTCCAGAGGACCCATTTGCTACCTCGACGTCAGCTATACCTTCAGTAGCGCCTCAAGCTCAAGTACCTCCGTCAACTTATCAAGCTGAACAGACACTGGTCTCTCAAGCACCTGAAGTTCCACTAGCAAAACCTGGGAATTTAGGTGATTTACTACACCACAAACCAACACCAAGCACGATACCCACCCCCAACATTCCGCAAGTCCCGCCTTCAGGTGCATTGAACCTCGAGCGGTCAAAAGCGGCATTTCGTGAAAGTGGTTTGGACCCGTCACTGCTTGATGACATGAATTTTATTGATTCGGCAGTTTCTCTATTACCTCACGTTTTAGAAGGGCTATTGTCAACGCTACGCTCACGAGCTGAAATCAAAAACGAACTTCGCGCATCGAAGACTATATTACAGCAGGTGGAAAATAACCCGCTAAAGTTTTCTGTTAATATTCAAGATGCTGCACAAAACATGTTTGTAAATCTAAGACCTGGCTTTCTAGACCCTCAGGAATCAGTCAAACAAGCTTTTAGTGATCTAACCCAACATGAGACCGCATTGATCACAGGTATACAGTCAGGACTAAACGCACTGCTCGGAAAAATCAGCCCGGAATCAATCGAAACAAAAATAGAAAATCTAGAAAACAAAAAGAATCTTTTTGGAAAGATAAGCTCATCTAAGAAATGGGGCTATTACAAAGAAACCTACCAGCATATTATGGAACACTCCAACGACTCGTTTATAGATATGTTTGGAGACGACTTCCTCAAAGGATATGAAAGCTACATCTCGAAGCATAAATAAAATGGTGACTATTGAAATGGAAAACTACACTCACATGAAAACTGTTACAAACACGATCAGATACACCCTCGCAGGCTTGTTCACTGCCCTCGTATTGGGCTGCAGCAGCACTCCTTCTGAGCCTCAGGCCCCTCAACCGATGAAGGTTAGCGGAACTATGAGCGCGACAACCATATTAAACCCAGACCTAAAGGGCGGTTATCGCCCGCTTAACGTAAAGGTGTTTTATCTCAAATCGAACGCCGCGTTTTCCAAAGCTAGTTTTACAGACATATACAAACATACGGATCAGGTTTTAGGCCCTGACATTTTGCACATTACCAGCCACCAACTACTTCCTGGACAATCGCTTAGGTTGTCTGAGTCTGTGCAACCAGGTTTAAAATATATTGGGGTTGTCGGTGCATTTAGAAACCTTGAAGGTGCTAACTGGAAGGATATAAAGGCAATACCTTTGCGCTGCGATGACTGCGAAGGCCCAGGTCTATGGAGCCCCATATCTATCAAGGCAGAACGCCTTGCTATATCCCTTGACCTTGGAGGTGGTGCCACAATAGAGTCTGTACCGGCCGACAGTCAAGAAGATAAATTGGAAGACGAAGGTAAAGAGCAAGAGACAGAGCCCGACGCTAAATCGGGCAACAATGCCGACTTCTCAAAATCCGAGCGGCGTTAATCAGACAATATTTTTGTCGCCTTAAATGAATTGACGGACATAAGTAGATGACGTGGAAAAATAAAACAATTTGGTCTGAAGGGCTGTTCGTAAAGCCCGTTCATTTCCAACAACAAGAACGTTATATTGAAAATTATATTTCTCAAATTTCTCAGTACAGTAACGCCCACAAATGGGGTTTTTTTGAGTTATCAGTTGAACAAGATCTGTTGAATATCGGGAAGTTTGCCATCTCTTCAGCCAGTGGAATTATGCCTGACGGCACTCCGTTTAATATACCTGGGGATACTCCAGCACCAGCACCAGTAGACTTAGAAGAAGGCGTATTGGATCAACTAATTTATCTGAGCTTACCGGTTCGTTCCTTGAATCGAGAATACAAAGAATATGACAACGAACCAGGCGTTTTTCGCTATCAACCAGCGCAAGACGAGCTACCCGATGTCGCTAGCAACGCTCAACAGACCAACCTGTTACAAGTTGGTAAACTCAATTTTTCTTCACTAAAAGAAGATGATAAACGATCAGACTACTGCTGCCTGGCAATCGCACACATCGTCGAATGCAATAAGGACAAACAAGTAGAATTAAACAAACGATTCATTGCACCTGCTTTAAACGTGATCGAATCAAGGCATTTGAAAAATTACCTGAACGAGTTGGCCAATATGCTTGAGCATCGCTCTAGCAGTCTCGCAACAAGAGTTACTGCCAGCGGCACTGGTGGTGCGGCAGAGGTATCAGACTTTCTGTTACTTCAAGTGATCAACCGAAATATTCCATTATTTCGGCACCTGAATGAACTACCTTATTTGCACCCTGAAGATTTTTACCGTTTCATTATTCAGCTGGCCGGAGAACTTTCTTCATTTTCCGAGCCTAGAAAACCAGGCGTTTTTTCTCCCTATATTCACGATAAGCTGTCTGATTGTTTCGATGAGATCATGACCATACTCAAAGAACAGCTATCGACTGTCATTGATACCCAAGCTATCAGCCTTCCACTAAAGGACCCGAAGTACGGTATCTATAGAGCGTTGATTAATGATGCTTCGATGCTGGATTCATGTACTTTTGTCGTCGCGGTGAAAGCAAACATGCCAACAGAAGAGCTTAGAAAAACCTTCCCTAATCAAGTGAAAATCACCTCAGTTGAAAAAATACGCGACCTTATCATGTCAGGCATGGCTGGTATCAATATCATACCGCTACCAGTCGCACCTAGAAAAATACCTTATCATTCAGGTTACGTATATTTTCAGTTAAACCAGAAGAGCGAAACTTGGCAAGAACTTAAGAATTCAACGGGCTTCGCACTGCATGTCGGCGGAGAATACAGCGGATTAGATCTCGAGTTTTGGGCCATTAAGGAATAAATAAACCATGTCAGGCGATGATGATAAGTTCGACCCGTTTAATTCGGATAAGACAGTTATTCTTCCGACACCCGGTGGCGTACAAAGACCAGGAACAACAACACAGGTACCACCAAGTGGGCAAACTAGACAAACACCGCTCGCACAAGCAAGCGCGACCCCACCACCTGGCACACACAAAGCTCCGACTTTATCCCACATAGCTGCGGCTGAAAAAAACAGTGTACTCGGAAACTATCTCGCCCTTATTAGCTATGCTGCCGAACTTCGGCAACTTGTGTCACCCCCAGACATAAACACGCTTTTTAACGATTTGGTGACACAAATCAAGGCAGTTAATGATGCTCAAAAACAAGCCGGACAGTCAGACGAGATCATCATTACATCTCGTTACCTTATTTGCTCTTTTATCGATGAAATGGTGCTCAATACACCGTGGGGTTCAGGAAGCCACTGGAGTACGCAGTCTCTTTTGAGTTTCTTTCATAAAGAAGCTCAAGGTGGTACGAAGTTCTTTGATATTTTGAAAAAAATTGAACAGCAGAGCGCAATCTATATTGACCTAATTGAGTTAGTTTATGTCTGCCTCTCTTACGGGTATTTAGGTAAATATAGGCTCCAAGCTGATGGCGCAGGTCAAATCAGCAGCATACAAGAAAACTTGTTCCAGCATATACGGCAAATTAGGCAGCACCAAGAACTACCTCTTTCAACCGTCACCGAGGGGATTGAAACAACGTCTAGCAATTTGTCGAAGGGTAAGGCACTTCTGCTAACGGGAATCGCGTCTGTATCGACGCTTATTATCGCCTTTGGCCTTATGTTATTCGAGCTGAATGACCAATCTGACCCTGTGGCAATCAAAGCATTAGAACTCCGAACAAAAATGCCCTCACTGATTGAGAAAAAGAGAGAGGTCAAACCACGTACGAAAAAATCTATACCGCTGGAACTACTCGCAAATGACCTTGCTAGCGGCGCGATTGATATTCAAAAGACATACGATGGGATTAAATTTATTCTATTTGGCGATGGTTTGTTTCAGTCCGGTAGCGTTCAGATAGTCAATAAGGCGCTAGTTCAACGGGTGTCAGCTGTACTCAAAGAAACTAGCGGCCCTATTAAAGTAATTGGCCATAGCGACAATATTCCTATCAGAACAATAGAATTTCCGTCTAATCTTCAGCTCTCCAAAAAACGGGCTCAATCGATTTCGAATGAAATCAGTACATATATCGGAAATAGAAATATTGAAATTGAGGGTTTAGCGGACCTTCAACCCCTAGTACCAAATAGTAACGCTAAGAATCGAGCCAAGAATCGTCGCGTCGAGATTTTATTATTTTCCAACTGATCTGAGAATACTTAAGAATCATGAAGACAGTCAAAGCCTTTATTTTCAACATATGGACATTAACGATTCTAACGGCACTTGCCATAATAATCGTTATTTACTTTATTGGGCCTCTCATCTCGATAGGAAATTGGACCCCACTCGCATCTACATCATCAAGATGGCTCACAATCTTGGTAATTATTGCAATCTGGCAGGGCATCAGATTCTATAAATTTATCAAATCTAAGAATGAAGAGCATGGCTTTCTCGACAATTTATTTATCAAGAAACAGACTGATCCCAACGATGATATTTCAAAAAAAGAAAAAGAAACGCTTGAGCTTAAGTTCAAGCAATCTTTTGCCAGCCTAAAGAAATCGAGTAAATTATTTGGGCAGAAATTCAACCTCTACGAAATCCCCTGGTATATCATTATCGGTCCTCCAGGAAGCGGAAAAACCACCGCGCTCGTAAATTCTGGGCTGAAGTTCCCTCTATCAAAAGAATTCGGCGACGGCGCTATACAGGGTATTGGTGGTACTCGAAATTGCGATTGGTGGTTTACCGATCAGGGAATCATCATAGACACCGCCGGACGCTATACTACCCAAGATAGCCACAAAGAAGTCGATAAATCCGCCTGGCAAGACTTCCTGAAACTGCTTAAGAAATTTAGAAGCAGACAACCAATCAACGGCGTTTTCGTTACCATAAGCCTTCAAGAACTCTTACTACAAACACCTGATCAGCGCGCGTTACATGTTGCTGCAATTAGCAACCGCTTGCAGGAATTGAAAGAGTCTTTCAAGACTGAGTTTCCGGTATATGTATTAATTACCAAAAGCGATCTTATTTCTGGCTTTGAGCAGTACTTCGACAACTTTGGAAAAACCGAGCGCGACCAAGTCTGGGGAATGACTTTTCCGTATAGTAAGGATCAAAACCAAACATTATCAGTCAGTAATTTCTCATCAGAATTTGACAATTTACTTGAAAGGCTCAACGAACGACTTATTCCTCGCCTACATCAAGAAAGAGATCAGCAGCGCGCCCAAAAAATTGGTGCTTTTCCAAAACAAATGCAGTCAGTCAAACCTGTTCTTGAAAAATTCCTCTCTGAAATATTTGAGAATAGCCGTTACTCCAATCAGCTTATGTTGCGAGGGTGCTACTTTTGTAGTGGAACACAAGAAGGCACTCCGATAGACAGGCTTATGAACAAACTGGCTGGTCCGAGCTCAGTTCCGGTTTCTCGCACAAAGGGCAAAAGCTTCTTCATTAAAAACCTGTTCGAGAATATCGTTTTTAAAGAAAGTAATTTGGTCGGTTCCGATGTAAAACTCGAAAACCGCTTAAAATTGTATAACGGTATCGGCATCGCGGGTATCATTTTGGCAAGCGTCGTTTGTTTGGGAGCGTGGGGAATTTCTTACCAGAATAATGGCGATCTTATCGATAATACGTCCGCTAAAATTTCCGAGCTAGACCACAAGATAACGGCTTTGTCGGCAACCGATTTAGGTATCACAAAAATATTACCCATTCTCAACGACGCGCGTAGCCTTCCTGCCGGTTATGTTGACCAGCATCAGAAAACCGATACCTTCAACGGGTTCGGATTATCTCAAGTTGAAAAGATCGGAGACTCTAGCAGCTCGACCTATAGGGAAACGCTTAAGAAAATTCTTCTCCCGCGACTTATTGTTCATACCGAAAATAAAATCGCGAATAGTCAAAGCCAAGATAATTTCATCTATGCGGCCTTGCGAATATACCTAATGCTCGGCTCTGAGGAGTACTACAATGCTGATGAAATAAGTACCTTCTATACCATTAGCTGGCTACAAACCGTTTCAGACCAACTCACCAGTGAAGAGTATCAACAACTTACTGAGCATCTGAGTGTTCTATTCAAAACGCGTCCAGTCCCCTTACCCGTTGTATTGGATTCTCAACTGATCAAACAAACTCAAATCAAACTAGCTGACACGCCGCTTGAGTCAACGATTTATAGTCGCCTTAAACAAACAGATTTCTCAGATATAGTTCCATTTACGATATACGACAACGCAGGGCAACAGTCAGCCGATACGGTATTTGTTAGAAAAAGTGGTAAATCACTCTCTGAAGGAATCGAAGCATTTTATAGCAAACCCGCTCGCAAAGTCTTATTCGATGAAAAGATCGAATTATTGAGTGATGAAGTTCTAGCCGAAACCTGGGTCTACGGAGAGCACTATCGTGAAAGACGTTCTATCGAAAAGAGTGAGCTAATCAAATCAGTTAAAAGCTTGTACGAGAAAGACTACATTGCAAAATATACCGAACTACTTAATGACATCGATATCGCACCATTCACCAGTTACGACTCTGCCGCAGATACACTCAGCCTGCTTGCGGGGATCAACTTCCCCTCGCCTATTCAGTTATTGCTCGAGGCAATTGAAGGTCAAACTAATTTTGATTTAGCTCAACATTCTATTGCTCTGCCAGAGAACTCGAAACTGAAGGAGGCACAAGATAAGTTAAAACGGATGCTAGGAGGCTCAACTGAGACTATTAGCAAGACGATTTCAAGTTCATCAGATCAAGTGACCGCGGCGTTTAAACCGCTTAACAAGCTCGTTACCCCGCAAGAAGAAGGCGGCAGCATTCCGCTTGATGGCGTGCTGTCTCAGCTAAGTGAGCTGTATAAGTTTATCTCTAAAGTTGCAGCGGGTTCTCGTGATGGTTCCCTCGACCCGGCAATGCTATCAGTTGGAGAAGAGAAGCTCCTGACAATTAGACAACTCGCCAAAGCGCAACCAAGATTGTTTCTCTCACCCTATTTAGCCGAGATTGCTGGTCGAACCGGCGGCCTTACGTTTAGCGGCGTAATGATTCATGTTAACCAATTGTGGAGTCAAGAACCTTATGAATTCTGTGTTAACGCTGTGGCCGACAACTACCCATTCAATAAACACGCATCGTCAGATATCAGCTTGGCAGATTTCGGAGACTTGTTCGGTTACGGAGGCATGTTAGAAACCTTTTTTAACAAGAACCTAAAACAATACGTCAATACTGCCAAAACGCCATGGAAAGTCCATCCGTCTCACAGCGCCCAAATTGCTATTTCTAACGAAGCATTAAGCGCATTCGAGAAAGCACATTATATCCGTAAAGCTTTCTTCAAAGCCGGTGGAAAGCAGGTTCAAACAACATTCAAGATGAGCCCCGAAGAGCTTGATGATGGGCTAAGAGGGTTTTATTTGGACCTGGACGGCCAATCTATAAGTTATGAGTTTGGTCCAATTTTATCAGAATCATTTACTTGGCCCGGCCCTAACCCTGGGGCTGGCACAAACTTCACCTTAAGACAGGTGTCGGGCCAAGACATTACGGTCCGTACTAACGGTGACTGGGCTTGGTTTAGGTTACTCGACAGAGTAAAGGTTAAACGGTTATCTAGCGCGTCGAAGTTTCAAGTAAACTTTAAGGCACTCGGCTATTCAGCGTATTTCAACTTAACTGCAGGCGGAACATATAACCCCTATCGTTTAGGCTCAAGGATTAGATTCAAATGCCCAAGCGCTCTTTAGTCAACCCGATCGTATTTGGTTTTTATGGCAAGTTGCCAATCAATGGTGACTTTATACAGCGCAATTTGCCAAGCCACTTTGTGCATGTTTGGGATCAATGGGTGCTCGAAGGTCTTGCTGCATGTCAGCAAAAATACCAAGATCAATGGCTCGACCACTATCTGACCAGCCCAATTTGGCGATTTTACCTCGCACCAGGCACTATTGACGAAAAAGCCTACGTCGGTGTTATTGCACCCTCAGTAGATAGCGTTGGACGATATTTTCCCATGAGCATCGTCGCTTCACTTGAACCAAACGTGACACCTAGTTTTTTATCGCAGTCGTATCAGGACTTTTTCACTGAGTTAGAGGATATATTCCTGAAGTACCTTCACTCAGAGGGCGCACAGGTCGACGGGTTCATCGCAGAATTACACGTTATTGGTTCAAAATTAGAAGCTTTAATATCCCAAGAAAGTATAGATAGTTTACCGGACTCCTATGGCGGCCACCGTTTTAAATTGCGAGACCAGTCAGACATAGCAAGTGCTGCTTCGAATTTATGGCTGCAAGAGCTCTCCAGGCAACAACAAAATTCTACTGTGTGGCTGAGCAATGGCAGCAGTAATTTTGAGCCTTCAATGCTTACGACTCGCGGGCTTCCTAATAAAGAGCAGTTTGTCTCGATGCTTTCTAGCTTTGATGATACACATTGGCGTACGACGAACCTTACGACCGCAGTTTATACCCAACCAATAATTACAGCAGTTGAAGAGATACCCATCTCACAACCGACGCCTCAAGACGGTGAGGATCAACATTCCGATAACTCAAAAAGTAATACTGCACAATTGGTAAACCATACCTACGACTCTCAAGAAGAAGGCCATTTGCTGGTAGGTCAACAATTCGACTTTCGCTGCTCTGGATTTTCAGACATCGGTAATACGCGAAAACAGAACCAAGACTCTATACATATCCATCAAAATCAAACCTTATGGGTCGTCGCGGACGGAATGGGGGGCCATAGCTCTGGGGAAATTGCCAGCCAAGAAATCACAACGCAAATCTCTCAGCTTTCATTACACGGTGACCTTGACGCGAATATCAATCAGATCATAGGCCTGCTTCGAGGTGTAAATGATAAAATTCTTAATTATGCGCGAAGTGAAAATACCACCTGCGGAAGCACTGTTGTTATTTTGGTGAAAAGCGGCGACCAATGTGGATTTATTTGGGCCGGCGATAGCCGGTGTTATGTTCGACGACAAGGTCAGCTATACCAACTAACTAACGACCACGCAGTTGCCGGAAGCCACGCTATTACAAAAGCCGTCGGTGTATACGATCAATTAGACCCTGAATGCGGCGTTCATCAACTAGAGTCAGGAGACCGGTTCTTGCTATGCTCTGACGGCCTCTACGGCACGCTGACAGATGAGCAAATAAATTATGGCCTATCATTTGAGTCACCAGAAGAAGCTCAGGAACATTTAAAAGCATTAGTATTATCAGGCGAAGCAAGAGATAACCTTTCCGGTATATTTTTGTGGTTTTAGTCAATACCAAAACGAGAAAATATACATACTAAAAAGTGTATTATTTTTAATCATTTCTGTCGTTAAAGACTAGCTTCACAATGCCGATATGATACGATGTGTGCGATAAATAACAAAAGGTTGAAATACTCGATATGTTTGCCGTACTGAGTCTACGCTTGGACTCCGAGAACAGATCCTATTTCACCTTATTTGCAGTCAGCTAATAATTCATCACGAATACCAAGGAATAAAAATGAAAAAGAGTTTGCCAGTTCAGGGGTCACTAATTTTAGCATCTTTGTTAGCATTTCATGCCAACGCAGGTGAGTCTTTACCAATGCCAACCTTTCATGGCAACATCGATATTTCCTTGGGACTAGAGCTTGCAGAAGAAACTGCATTCGCGCTTGAAGACGCACCGGGTGATTCGAACTATATCGGCCTTAAAGGAAACATACCTTTAGACAGCGGCGACAACATTACTTATCTACACGAAGAATACGTTGATATCGTTGACGGCGGTGGCTTTAGAGGATCTTATCAGACCTATCTTGGCTATAAGAAAGGTAATGACGAGTATCGTATCGGTAACCTTGATCTGCCGCTGAAACGCGTTATGGACAAAGCTGACTTATTCTCAAGTACCTATGCTGACCTAAATGCTGTCATTACAACCAATACGACAGCTGACAGCGCTTTAATGTATTTTAGCAATACAAAAGAATTGTCGTACGCATTATCTATTGATTTTGGCCAATCTACTGCTGAAAACGCCAATAACGAAGATGCAACAAAGTATATGCGAATGGGTGCAATGGCCGACATGGCTATCAGCGATGCATTCTCACTTGCTATCGGTTTCGAGAATTCTGAATCATCTACAGACCTAGGCATTACTGCAAACTTTGATGTTAGTAATGATGTCAGCTTGAATGCAAGTATCAGCCGTTCGGACCAAGATGCCGCGGCTCCATTATCATTCACAGTTGGCGGTTATACTCGCCATGGTGATGACGCTCGTATCAAAGCACAAATCGGCATGATGGACCCTGACACTAATGCGGATAACGCACTAATGCTTGCAGTTGGATACGATAAGAAAATCGCTAGCAACCTTACAGCTTACGGTCTAATCGCGATAGGCGATAATGGTGGACTTGCAGCCAATATGGAAGCCGACGCTGATGATGCAGCTAGCAAGGTTATTGCTGTTGGTATGAACTTAACGTTCTAAGTTAGGTTTTGCTCTCAAGATTGCGAAGATCATCTTCGCAATCTTTTTGTTATGTCTTAATAGAACAGCATTTTCTTAAGATACCTACTCTTGTCAGTCCTGTAGTTTCTCAGAAATACCCAGACCATAAGTAAGATTATCTCAAGGCTTTAAAAGCGCCAGACTCAATCGGCTATGCTTTCAGTAGGCCGGAATGAATTCCGACCTACACAGAGTCCATTCATAAAACAATATTCAGAACTCTTTCAACATAATAATCGGATCCATCTTACTGGCTCTAAGCGCAGGATATAAACCAAACAGCAAACCAGTCACCAACGAAAATACCGGCCCCATAATTAGCGCAAAAACCGACAATTTAATTGGCCAATCCAAAAATAATCCAAACCCGAAAACCATCAACAATCCAACCAAACCACCAAGTACACAACCAATCATTGAAATAATTAGAGAGTGAAGTAAAAAAACATTTACGATTCGATGAGGTGAAGCGCCTACCGCCAAACGCAAACCAATTTCGCGTGTCTGCTCACTGATGTGAGTGAGCATGATATTCATAATTCCAATGCCACCAACTAACAAAGTCATGACGGATATCGCCATCATGATCAACGAAAAACTCTGCTGATTATCCTTCTCTTTGTTCAGTAGTTCTAGAGGCGTAACCACTTGGTAGTTAAGCAAGCCTTGATAACGCTTTGCTAACGTACCTTTCACCACTTTAGATAGCTCTAGAATATCCTCAGAACTATCGACTGGAACATCAATACTAATCTCTGACAATTTACTTAATGCGTAACGACTATCTTGAGGGTGGAGCTTGAAGGGCAAGATGATCACCCGATTAAAATCGACAAACTGGATATCTTTATTCTCAACAAATGCCCCTTCTCTGGCCGTCAACACCCCAACAACCGTACACGAATAACGATTAAAGCTAATATTGGACTCATAAATTCTCAGGTTCAATTCCTGATAAATGTCATGCCCGATCACACAGAATGACGAACCGTTCTGTTGATCAGACTCACTGAGAAATCGACCTGAAGACAACCTTAGCTTTTCAATCATTGCCCAATGCTCTGTCGCAAAAGCAATAGATGCAGGTGCAGATTTTCCTGCAGACTTGGCGTTCAAGCCATTTTCAATAATAAGAGACGCTAACCTGACATTGCTTGGCACCTGGGTCTGTATATCGGCGAATTCCACCTCGGAAATTCCATTTCCAGACACAAATTCATTGTCACCAGTTTGAATTCTCAAGGTATTAAGTCCAAGTTGATGGTACTGTTGAGTCGACTTCTCCAGCGTTCCTTCACTAATCGACAACATTACAATCAAAGACGCGACGCCTATTGCGACGCCCAAGCTACTTAGCGCGGACCGAAACCACCGGCGCTTTATAGCCAAAATAGTATCGTATGCATCGTAGCGCAGCTCGGAAAGGTTCAAGTGACACCCTGGTTTGCTTTTGTTTTGTATAGGTTCAATATCTTCGAAGCATACTCCGCAGCTTCATGATCATGTGTGACCATCACCACAGCACTACCGTTTTTGGCTTGGTCGCTAAGCAAGTCGAGGATTTTTTCAGAGTTAGCCTTATCTAAACTACCTGTCGGCTCATCAGCAAAAATCACCTTGGGCTCTAGTAACAAAGCCCGGGCGAAGACCATTCGCTGCAACTCGCCACCCGATAAGTGAGCAGGAAGACGACTCTCTAAACCTTCGATTCCGACGTAATTAATTAGATATGAGGCGCGTTCCAACGCCTGCTTTCGAGAGAAGCGCCTGCTGTAAATTGAGGGCAGAAGTATGTTCTCGAGGACTGTTCGATAATTCAAGTGGTAAGGCGACTGAAAAACAAAGCCAAACTCTTCATTTCGAATACGCACGAGCTCTTCGACGTCGATATCAACAATACTATTTCCGTCTAGCCTGACATCACCAGCGCTTGGCTTATCTAGCCCGCACATAATCGACAAAAGGGTTGACTTGCCCACACCAGACGGTCCTAAAACGGCATAATAGTCCCCGGTACTAACACTTAAATTCACTTTGCTAAGAATCTGGTTTGTGCCACCTTCTAGATCGAAAGACTTATCTACGTCTACAAGTTCGAGCATTAGTATCGATCGACCAATACGGTATCACCCAAGTCTAGGCCATTTACAATTTGAGTCCATTGGGCGCCTTGCAATCCGAGCTCTACTGAAACTGGTGTCGGCTGCTCAGGATCACCTACTCTGACATACGCCCGAGAGTCATGATAGTAAACCGCGCCATAAGGTACAGATACCGCCCCTTCAAGGCTCGCCACTGTAATCGATACCAATGCACTCATCCCAACCAAAAGATCTACATCAGTATCGACGCTGACATTGACGCTAAACAACTGATCAGCAGAATTGTCAGAGTCCTCGGCGTATCGACGAATATGGCTCACTTTGCCATTAACACGCTGATGCGGCAGCGCATCGACTTTTATATCTGCGCCCTGACCAACTCCCAGCTTTGAAATATCAAGCTCTCGAATATGGGCATTAATCATTAAATCATTCGTATTCGGAATTTCGAATAAAGTCTGCCCCTTCCAAACCTTATCACCAATTTTGTAATTACGAAGGCCATCGTTCTTGCGCGTTTTCTTATATAGCAACATACCCGTAATTGGGGCCCTTACATTGCATAATTCTAATTGACGTTTTAGTAAGGCAAGCTGCTGAGTCTTTCTCTGCACGTTCGTTTGGGTAACCGCGACCTCTTCTTTCAAGCTTTGTAGCTCAAGTTTCGACTTCTCTATTGCTCGATCAAAATCTTTATTCGCTTTTTCAGCCAACAGCTCCGATTCGCGCAATAATTTTGGCCATACATAGGTCTCAAAATTCGCGTACTCTTCTCTAGCGAAACCGAGTTCTTCCTGTGCGTCTTGAAGCTGGTTTAAGGATCGATCAAGCTCTCGCTGACTAATATGTCCTTTGTCAAATATCACCTTGAAATCAGCGTTCTCCAACTCTACCAAAGACAATTTACGTTCTAGCTGTACAATACGCTGCTGTAACTTGTCTTTCTGCAAAGCACCTGACCCATACTTGACATCGCGCGCTGATAGGAGCGTAATTTCTTTACTATTTTTGGCCGACTCCATCTCTGACTTTTGCTCTTTCTGTCTAAGCTCTAAAGACTTAGTTGCATTCAGCAATTTGACTTGTGCAGCCACCAATTCATTGTTAGTTTCATTCAACTTATTCTCTGTCACCTGGGGGTCAAAACGCGCAATGAGGTCACCCTGCTCTACCAGTTGACCTTCGTCAGCCATCCAAATAATTGTTGCTCTATCTCTTGGCAACTCAGAAATTACTGAAGCTACTTCTGTCGGCACCACGACACCACGACCGAGTACTTTTTGTTCAATATCCCTTTGCTCAACGATAGACTCCTCGAAGCGTAGAATATCCTCAGTACCCAAATTTGCCGCGATCACCACAAGTGAAATTAAAACCAACAGAGTCAAAGAAGACAATAGAGTGAACCTAGCACGATTGTCCTCTACCCAATCTCTAATTTTATTTCCTATTCTCATAATTACTCAGTTATTGATCGCTTAAGCTCGACACGGCTAATATTGACCTATCTTTGAAATTGCAAACGCTTGTGCATAGGCAACTAGCCCACTGAAAAAATATCCGCTCATTGAACCCGACCCAATGACTCATCCAACCAACTAGGTGTCAGAATACCCATGGTCAGAGCAATCCTTGCCGCTTGTAAACTTCGCTCTATTCGCTGCCTCACTACAGAAACCTCAGCCAAATTAAGCGATTCTTGCGTCTCAATCTGATCCAGATTACTACTCAAGCCTCTCTGAAACCTCAATGAAGTCAATTCAAGTGCCTTCTCTGCTTGATCTAGCTTTGTTTCTGTAATTTTCACCCTTTGTGAAATACTCTCATAATCGCCAATCGCATCTCGGGTTTCGGCAATAATATCTCGTTGAAGTTGCGTTTCGTGACGTAGCAGCTGCTGATAACGAATACGCTCCTGATTGAAAACCGAGCGCTCCTGGCTCAAAGAAAAACTTGAACTTACACGAAGCCCTACCGTCCAATCAAGATCTTCTTCACGCAGGGAGTCTTGAAAATGCGTGTTATCAGCGGACATAAAAAACTGTAAATCAGGATAGGTGTTCTTTCCTGCCACATGTAAATTTTGCTCAGCAATCTCTCTGTCTATCAGGTGCAACTGCCAGTCTATATTGAGAGAGAATATGCGATCTTCCCAAGCTTGGGGATACAATGCGCTCATTGTCAGTAGCTTTTGGTCTATTTCAGATTCGCCTTTCGTGGGTGCAGCCTGACTCCCACCGAGTAAATCGGTATAGGTTCGATTCGAGCGATTCGCAGAACGCTGCTGCCGCTTGTGCGACTCACGACTATCTAAGAGTGAGAGTTCCGCCCGGTATACATCAACCTTATCGGTTAGACCCAGTTTTTGCCTACTCTCGGCGACTTCTAAATTCCGCCGCGCCCTTTCAACAGACTCTCTAGATTGCCGTAACAATAATCGGCTTTCCCCCAATTGGTAGTAGGTGATTATTGCTGACAGGATAAGCTCTTGTTCACGCTTTGTCGCACTTAACAAGACCTTGTTGTGACTAAATTCCGCAATGGTTAGAGGACTACGTATATATCGTTGCCCCCAACTTCGAAACAGCCCCAAGTTGACTTCGACGTAACTAGTCGTAATGTCATCTCCGGAAAAACTACGATTAACGCCAACTGTAAACTCAGGCCCCCAGGTTGTTTTTCTCGTACCTTCAATTCCCATCGACACGTTATTTTGACCATCACTCACAGAGGTTTGACTAGAAGGCGTCCATTCGAACTCAAAACGTTGTTCGGCGATATTTTTGCTTATGTCGCTTATTTGTAGCTCACTCTCAATTGAGTACGCTTCATTACTGTATTCGAGTACATTTTTAACGTATTCATTTAGGCTAAGCGTCTGTGGGTAAGCAGGCTCTGACAATATTAGACACAAAAGTGATAGTAAAATGACTAGCGCTTTATGGAATATCGAACTGAGATTTCCTGCCGCATATACGACAGCGTTATATTCATATGCCATGCCTAGAGATCACCATCAAGGGCAAATGGTGAGACGAACGTTCTTTCAACGCAAAAATTCGGAAAGCTGACTGGTTGGACTCTGGTAAGGATGGAATAACCAATACGGGTTAAGGAGTTAAGAAATATCACTACTCATAGTGCCCGCATAAAAAATCTAAATACAAACTAGATCGTAAGAAATTAACACCTAAAGGGCATGTATTTTAAACGGACATGCCCTATGAGAGCCGCTTAGAAATAAAACACTGAAGAACAGCCATGTGAGGATACTCGCTTCCAGCTTACCTCACCATCAACTTCTGCATCCACTTCGTCACCATAATTTCCCGAAATCACCTGATCGATAATTTCGTTGGTATAACAAAATCCACTATAGTCTGTTTCATCTTCGTTCCAATACACCTCATCAGAACTAACGTCTAAGCAACCGTGAACTGAAGACTTTTCGGAAAATGCGTACACCTTACCTTCGCGAAGCTCTATCCATACATCGAAATCTACACCCCCACCAGAATAGCCATCGAATGAACCTTCCAAAATACCGTCAAAACAATCACCACTCACACCAGAAGGATCTGTCACAGCGGTCGCACCCACTGCACCAGCACCAACCGTTGCTGCAGTAGTAATACTGGTAGAACTTGCTGCTGTTGTTGCCGCTGATGTAGACGCCGCGCCACTTGCAGTACTACTTCCGCCAACATAACCGCTACTAGATCCGCCCACGCTTAATGCTTGACCAACTTGCGTCGCAATCTTTGTTGCGCCGTAGGTATACCGTACTTGGTCGACAAAGCCTTTGGTATCTGCTTCGTCTTGCGGGTATTCAGAATACACCTCAATAAAACCAGCGTCAGCCGAAGCATTTGCAATGGTATCAGTAGGAGTGACCATCACAGCATATTTTTCAGTTTTGTAGATTTCACCAAATGCATTTTGCACGACAATCTTGTATTCGATTGCCGAAACACTGTTACTCGCCGCGGGGATATCGGCGGTGTAGACGCCACGCTCACCTTTATTCAATACCACAAAGCTGTATTTTTCTGCATCGGCTGCTTTGAAATAAACACGTGCGAGTTTAACGCCATTTTTAGCATCAATTTTTGTTTTGATACTTAGTCTTTCACCTGCAGTGACATTATCCGCCACCTTATGCTTCACCAAGCTATTATCAGTAGCAGCAGCCTGCTGGACCGGCTTAGCGCCACTTGGCGGAGGCATGGACGCTTTTGCTTTGTCTTCTGCCCTTGAGAACCAATTGTCTGCCATCGCAACATTTGAAGTCATTCCACCTAACATTACGGCACTTATTGCACCAGTCAAAATAGCTTTGTTCAAGTTCTTCATTTTCACCCCAAATATTGCTTATTATATTGTTAATAAAACGATTTCGTTATTGTTGCGCAGCATTGTATTATTCAATACGCAGCCACACAAGCGCATTACCTTTATTATCTCTGATCACCTCAGCTTGCCGGTTTAGTTCGGCAACCGGATCGTCAAAATCATCTAAAACCTCGAACGATAAAGTCTTAATACTAGGATCCAATTTTAGACTTGTGACATGAATCAACTCAGGCAAGTTAGACCAATAGCGCGTGTCTACTCTTGCATCAACTTTAGAGGCCATCGCCATTTGCCCGACGCCGATTAGAGATAATGCCCCACTAATAGCTGCCACTTCGGTACTGCTTTCAAATAAACTCGAAAACGCTAACGTTTTATTGGCAACCTTACTGAGCCCTGACCCAAATGCAGCATTATCTGATTTAAATACCGCTTTCCCTTTAACGATTCTATCTACCTGACGACCGCCTCTTGTTGATGCTTGCCAAAACAGGTCTTCAAGAGGATACAGCTTTATTCCGCCGTCATACGCGAGCGATACAGATAAGTCCTCAATACCTTTTCCCCGACGATACACCAGTTCATAGTGCCCTACTCCGTCAGCCAATTTTCGCGGTGCGGCACCTGTTTCAACAACGACCAAGGTGTTGTGGCCTTGATCAGGAATTTCATAATCTGGACGAAATCGAATCAGTTCATCAAACGCATCTTTTTCGAGATGAGAACTCCCCATTAAACGCGCAGACCAAGCGCTTAGCATCATAAGCGAGGCAAAGTCGCTTCGATTTTGAGCCTCTTCAGCAAAAGCGTCTTGCATCAAGCCGCCAACAAAACTGGCTCTCGCATTGCCGTACTCTTCTGTCATCAAGTACAGCAGGCCTCGATAATAGTACGCCATTGCACGTTCGTAGGGCTCACCCTTAAATGCTTTATTGTCTTCGCCATACCAGAGGCTTCGTGCTTTTCTAGAGGATTCCGAATCTGAGAATACCGTTTCAATTCTCATCAGAGCCTGATCAAATGCTGAACGCGCATCCTGATGGGACCCCGAACTAAAATCACGGAAGCCCTGTTCCATTAAATTCAGAACCTGGTCATCTCCGGCAGCAAGCCCCTGCGAAGAATAGCCCAGTACACACGCTAAGATTACAAATTTCATGGCGCGCGTCACGCAGGCAAACATTTTCAAAGAAAGAATCAAAACTATCGATACATCACATTGTCTTGAGCGGTCTTTTTAAACTCGTATAAGTCACTCCAGACCACCGTTCCAAGTTCAAGATCAATCATTTCGAAGGTAATTAAGTGATAGCGAGATGTTGTTTGAGAACCTGTCTGAATTGCATCTTGCGACATAATTCGACCACCTAGTCGATAGTCTGCGCCAGCTTGTGCTTGCGTTGTACGAATAGTTCCTCCATCGACAACGCCCTCTCGTTTCAGCTCGCGTTCTTTCTGAACCATATTGGTGAGGTGTCTCGCGACAAAGACCATGCGTCCGTTAGATGCACGGTTAAGCTGAATTCGTAATCGATCTCCTAATATATTCTTATTCACTCTGGAGGTGCTTTCATTGGTAATGTATTCAGCATCAACAATGACACGAGCCGGTGTATCACGGTTCACAAGAATGGGGTTCGACAACATGGAGCTCAGCATTTTGTCGGTCATTCCTGTAATGTCATTTGATTCAATCCCTACGCCACCCGACTCACTCGCTTTGTTTGGATCGTCGTATTTGCTCGATTGACCTTCACTATTCATGGTTTCAACTGAACTACATGCACTCAATACAAGCGCACTCGCTAAACCTATAATTTTTTTATTTAGTTTCAATTTATTTCTCCTACTGTGGAAACAATTAGTCTTGTCTCAAAAGGCTGAACCAAGCACATCAGTCGCCCAAATCAATATCAAAAGCAAATGCCTGCCTACTGGCGTCAACAATTGCTGAGTAGTAAATATCTTTTAACTCAGGATAGAGCTTTATTGCAATCGCTAAAACCTCTTTATAATCTCTATGACTCGCATGGCGAGCATATAAAAACACCGCTAAATCTTCTACTTTTTCGAAAGACTGATCAGATGTATTCTTAACAAACTCTTCACCACCTATGGCTGACATAGCCACTTCGTGCCCGATTTTCTCGCCGACCATATCACCTACTATACCGCCTACCAAAGAGATATCTGTCAGGAGTTGTGCGCCTGTACCAACTAAGGAACCAATATTCGCCCCCATATCAAGTTCAATTCCCTTATTCACCCACTCAGTCACAACACCGTCGCTGGTATAAGGTGAGAAGTACTGACCAGTCCCATCAAGTAGGGGCCGAGGAGCCGATATCTGACTTGGCTTCGCGATTTTGGCCTCATCTGAGGCGTGAGCCTCAAAAAAGAAAATGCCGAGAAAAAGCACCGCCCCTATACGTAATGTGCGCAGATAACTAGCGTGCATTTCTCAGCCCTCCACCAATCTAAAACCAAGATTATCTAACTTTGAACCTGGCTTAACCGCTGCACGAAATGCTGGATGAACTTTCTTTTTAGGCGTATTCCAACTACCACCTCTTAGTGCTCTTTTCTCACACCGGCTGGGCGAATAAGCACTACCATTGGCACTGGCATTGCGATAATTTGGCGCGTAACAATCTGCTGTCCACTCCCAGACGTTTCCTATCAAGTCATAAACACCTAACGAGTTTGCAGTAAAAGAATCAACCGGAGATGTCGATTTATTGTCCCATTCACTTTTGCAGCCATTACAATTCGTTTGATTTTTCCCAATGCCATTACCCCAGTGAAAGGTTTTTGCTTGATGTGCACGGGCGATATACTCCCACTCTGCTTCAGAGGGCAAACGATAATTTTTAGCACTTTTTTTCGACAACCAGTTTGCAAACTCATTTGCCTCATCCCAACTAACATTAACGACAGGATGATTAGCCATAGAACGTTTAGTTTCTAGCGCCTTAAAAACCGAAAACTGCTCATTTGTCACTGGGTATTTTGATATTTTAAAACTCTTCATCGATACCTTATGCACAGGGCGCGCATCGACCACACCAGCTTTTTTAATCCCCATTTTGAAGTCACCCGAAGGCACCAAAACAAAAGAACTAATTAACTCTTTAATGGCGGAAGGTAGTGTTTTTTTCTTACTTGGCACAGTCGTTTTGTTGACCACGCGCTGAGTTGGTTTAGACACTTTCGGCGCGGGTAACGATGCTTCTGTAGCAAGATTCGACACTGAAGGCTCTATCTTTTCAGGTCCAGACACGAATTCGTCTAATACGTTTAACTTGTTAGAAACAGACTGATTAACCGCTACGCTGGGAACGTTTATAGTACTCGCGGAGGTGACTTCTTTAAACTCTGTTTGCGACAAAGGCTGAGTTGCCAAACCACTCTTAATCTCCTTTTCGTTTAATGCTACTGGTTTGCTAGGTACCTCTACAGATGAAGAGTCACCAAGAAAAAAGAATACAACAGCTACAACCAAACAAAGAACAATAGGCGCTACTACATAGAGGAGTTTACTTTTGGCATTAGCCGGAGCGACTTCACTTTTTGACGCCTTTGGCGCACGAGTAACCGAAGGCGACGCAACCGCCTTCATTACCACGGTTTTCTCATCTCCCTCTTGAACGCCCACATACGCGCCATGATCTAAAAGTTGATCAATTGCTTTAATTAGATCGTCAACATTATTTAGACGATCTTCAACATTCTTCGCCATCATGGCGCTCAATAGAGATTGAAATTCTTGCAATTCGGGTGGCATTGGTGCTGCGGCTACACTGACGTGTTGCATGGCGGTGGCAACCGCACTATCGGCATTGAATGGCAATTTCCCGGTCAGCATCTCGTAAAGCACAACCCCGAGAGAATATATGTCTGACCGCTGATCGACCGGTTGAGCTAAAGCTTGCTCTGGCGAAAGGTAGTGAGGCGAGCCTATCATCATACCTGTCATTGTCAGGTTTTGATCTCGTTCGCCAACCGCCTTAGCAATTCCAAAATCGGTCAGCAATGGCATGCCGTTGCTTCTAAAAAGAATATTCTGCGGTTTTATATCACGGTGGACGATACCTTTCTCATGTGCGACGCCCAGCGCTGTCGCTATTTGCCTCGTAATTTTTAACGCTTCACGCTTTTCTATCTTTTCACTTAGTCGTTGCTTTAGGTCTCCGCCGTCTAATAATGCCATAGACAAAAAATAGCTATTATCAACCTTACCAACTTCGTAAACCGGAACAATATTTTGATGATCTAAATTTGCAATCCATTTAGCTTCCTGAAGGAAGCGAACGCCAAAGCTGTCATCTTGGGAGATATCGGGAGACAGAACCTTCAACGCGACCTGACGGTCGAGTGAGTGTTGCGTCGCCAGGAACACATTAGCCATTCCACCTTCACCAATTTTCTTGATGATGGAATAGCCAGGAACCTCTATTGAAGATTCGCCATTTGTCAAAATACTAAAGGTCCTTGATTACGCCGGTCAGGTGTTGCATCGTTTCGATAGCAAGTTGCTTTCCAACCTCATCAAGGTTCTTGTTTTGATAGCTTTCCTTTTTTTGAAAGCCGCTTGTTGTCGACACCCACTTATTAGTTTTCTCACCACGACCATCTGACTTGAAGCTTGCAATAACCCTACCTGTTGCAACCTCCTTCACTGAAATCAGGTAATTGATCTGATCCTCTGCTAATAAAATTTCAGCAAGTAAATCGGCATACCCAACTAGCGCTTCGGTCTCTATTTTTTGCTGATCAGCAATCATCTCAGCACCAGCTTCACGAACAATATCTCGCTCCATAATTCGCATGATAGAAGAGCGGTCAAGTATTTTTACGTTGCTATCGAGAAACGGCTTCATATAAGCACTAGAAAATGTGAACTGTGCTGTTTCTCCAAGACCTTGTCTATTTTGTCCTTCGGTACGCTCTTGTGACAGTTTGGTGGCTAATATTTTGCTGCCCCCTTTAATCGTACGGTCATAGGTATCGACACTTCCACCACTAGGCTCTGAATCGGAAGAAGCGAAACCATTTTCCATTTCTTCTTTACTAATTTCACCGTTTGCCTTGAATAAATCCCGCGCGTTTATTGATTTTTCACCTGTAACAATCTCACGTTCATCAGACTCCCATTCTGAAATCTGATCATCAAAGGCGCGATTCCAAAAGATTGCCATGCTCGGTGACCCGGCCTCTTCGTATGATCGTATAAATTTGTTCTCAATCCATTTGTTATCACCCTTAACTGACTTAGATTCTGCCCCTTTTTGAGGTGAAGCCAGCATAGGAGCAGAACCGTGAGGACCACTAGATACGACGTTTGAAGCAAGAAGCGAGGTTGCGAAAAGCAAAGCTGTACGTTTTTTTTGATTTAAAATACTCACTACTTCGCTCCATCAATTTCTATATTGTAGAATTTTACGTTTTGATCAACTGAAGTTTGTCTAAATGTTGCCGTTGAATTATTCTTGATAAACAATCTTTGAGGGGTGGCTTTGAACGCTGAAGGCACTTGATCTTGATCATAAAACACTGCATTAACTTGTATCTCTTGATCATAGTCGGTGTGATTTCTAATGATCGCCCACGCTTCCATGGTACCTGTTTCAGTATTTCTCGATCCGTGTTTATCGATACTTAGTTTTCTATAGTTGATCTCGTTGCCAGTGATCTTGTTTTCAACCGTCATGTTCAAACTTTTATCAATAAACACAGCTGAACTCAAGGGCTCCCTTTTGTCGCTTGAACTACAAGCTACTATTGAGAGTGTCATTAAAAAAAAGCCAAAATATTTTACTATTGTCATTATTTTTTCCCGTCATTCAAACCGATAATCAAATGTGTCTAAACGCTCAAAAGTACTTGTTTAGCTGCTATTATTTAGGCAACACTATATGAAACATTTTTTGTTTACAAATCTATTTTATTGCTGATATCCATTGGGTCATGAATAAATTAAACAAAGCGCTTACTAGAAGATTTTATACCCTACATTGGGTATTGTTTTTTGTTTTACTTCAATCATGCACTTCTCTAAATACCTTCGATACACTTGCCAGCCTAAGTCAAGATGGCTTGAGCCTTCATACAATTTTTAAACATCAAACCTTGTACGCAGAGAGCCTGAACAAAAATGATCATTTAGCCATATTTATCGAAGGTGATGGAACACCATGGATAAAAAACAAACATATTGCAAAAGACCCTAGCCCCGACAACCCGCTACTACTTAAATTCATAAAGCAATACTCAGGCAACCTACTCTACCTGGGACGACCTTGCTATTTTAATACCCACGACCCCTTATGCCACTTTAAGTATTGGACCTCTCACCGCTACAATGAACAAGTGGTTAAAAGCATGGTACTGGCGGTAAAAGAAACACTGAAAGTAAAGAAGTATAAGCGACTCACCCTGGTTGGCCACAGCGGAGGAGGAACACTTGCGAGACTGATGGCCTGTGAGTTTAACATTCCTGTAAACCTGATAACATTAGCCGCCAACCTCGATACAAATGCATGGACAAAACATCATGGCTGGACGCCATTGTTCGGATCGCTAAATCCGGTTCACGATACTAAACCTTGCCCAAACTTAAATGAATCGCACTTTCATGGAGACCTAGATAAAGTCGTCCCAATGCATCTAAACGATAAGTACTTTGAAACACACCAAATAAACCAAATCGTTGTAGAGAATCAAAACCATACAGACTGGTCTAATTTTTGGCCAACGTTGAACCAAATTCTACCACCATAGACTTCTTGTTTAGCTTAACGAACGAAAAGAATATTACGCACTATATAAAATACATTTACAGCCTAAATTCTGCTTTCGTTTTATTTGCATATTCACGTATGATTGATGCTACATCACCTCACTAAAAACAAGCGATTTATACATGGATATTGTCTACGTTCGGGATTTACAAGTTGAAACGGTTATTGGTATTTTTGACTGGGAGCGAAAAATAAAACAAACCGTCAGCCTCGATCTAGAAATGGGAACAAATATTAGCAAAGCGGCTAGTACAGACCATATAGATGACACATTGGATTATAAGTCAGTATCAAAAAGGTTGATTTCATTTATCGAAGTTAGCAAATTCCAACTGATTGAAACGATGGCCGAACGAATTTCAGAAATAGTGCGCGAAGAGTTTAACGTTCCTTGGCTACGTCTGCGCTTGAGTAAACCCGGTGCTATAAAAGGTGCCAAGGATGTAGGTGTAATCATTGAGCGTGGCGAAAAAGACTAGCCATATTAGCTTACAGAGATCGACCACCATCAACAGCAATAATTTGCCCTGTTATATATTTGGAGGACGCTAAGAAGTGTACGGCCTCAGCTATTTCCGTTGCTTTGCCAAGACGATTTAGTGGCACGCTCGCGAGTATTGTTTGTTTTTCAGACTCTAACATTTCATCTTCAGGCTTTGGCCAAAGTACCGCGCCTGGCGCGACGCCATTTACGCGAATTTCGGGCGCTAACTCCTTCGCTAAAGATAAGGTCATCATAGACAGTGCACTTTTTGCCATACAGTAAACTGTATGGTTTTTAAGCGGTGCATTGGCATGAATGTCGATTATATTTACGATCGAACCATTCACTTTTTTTAATTCTGGTAACAATAACTGACTTAAAAAAAACGGCGCCTTCGCATTACTGGCTATCAGCTCATCCCACTGACCCAAAGTACATGAACCTAGTGGTGTTGGAAAAAAACTAGACGCATTGTTAACCAATAGGTCGATCCTGCCCCATTGTTCATGCGCGCGTAACGCTAATTTTTTCAAGTCATCATCATTAGACAAATCCGCCTGAATGCAAAATGCGCTCTTTTCTCTAATCTTCGTCAACTCATCAACAAGCTCACGCGCCTGTATCTCAGACTGTCGAAAATGAATAATCACACAATACCCAGCTGTATGCAGATGACGAACGACTTCTGCTCCAATTCTCACAGCAGACCCTGTGACCAACGCAACGGGAGGTTGAAGCATAGCAAATATCCTATCGTTTAATTTACGAATGAACCGAGGCTTTCATTTAACAAAATAAATGGCGCGGTAAAGAGATAGCGGTAGAAACTTTACTATTTCGGCAGCCCTCTTATACTTTAGAGTAATACTACAAGTATTCTTAGATCTTGGGTCAAAAATGATTACTTTTTCCTTCACGCCATGTACAGAATTTGACGATGAAACAGGTGTGGTTTCTATCACACTAGAACCCTCTTTTAACGAAGAGCCCTTGTCACGCCCTCAAATTGACAAGTTGTTGCTAACCTCTGACTACAATATTTTCTTTATCTTAGAAGATGGAGTTGAAGAACTACTCGTTACTGATGATAGTTTTCGTGAGCAAGGTCAAAAAATTCTTGATGTGTATTTGCAGAAATTAAAAAACTCGAAAGATAGCGCTAAAGATAATGACACCTCAGACGAACCGCCAGAAGACCTGACACCTCAACAAATTTTTGCTCTGCTACACCAAGAAAAACCGTCATTAAACGTCGCAGAACGGCGAGATGGCATTGCCGAATTAAGCACCTCAGACGATGACTTAAAAGCCTTTCTCAACGTCAGCAAAGCTTATGGCGGCGAAACAATAACTTGCACCGACGTCCACAATAAAATAGAACAACTAGGCATACAAGCGAAGATAGATCAGTCAGCAATTGAAACGACGGTAAAAGAAGCATTGTGTAAGCCAATAGTCATCTCACGTGGTGAAAAACCGGTTAAAGGTCGTAATTCTACTTTTGAACCCCTCGTCACCGACCAGCTAAGCCTAGGCCCTAAGATTGACGACAAAGGCATCGCAAATTACCACGACATCAATATTTTTGCCGTTGTAGAACAAGGCGACGCACTGGTTCGACGTATACCTCCTACCGCAGGTAAGAATGGAGTCGATGTATTTGGAAAAATAATACCGGCTGTTCCGGGGGAGGTTTTGCCCTTTGACCCAAACCTAAGCGGCGCTCAAACCAGAGACGATGACATAGACATACTGGAGGCAACAATTAAAGGGCACCCTGTCATACATCCGATGGGCGCTTCGGTCGATGCTGTGCTGGTGTTAAAAAGTATTAACCTAGCTACTGGCAATATTGACTACGATGGTTCAGTTTGCATCGAAGAAGATGTCGCCGATGGCATGAGCGTTAAAGCTACAGGCGACGTAACCGTTAAAGGCGTCGTCGGTAGAGCCAACATAGAATCAGAAGGCAGTATACTGATCTCGCAAGGCTTAATTGGCGGATCAACCAAACAATCAGATAAAACAAGCGGTAAATCCGAATTTGGCGCGTTCTTAAAAGCTAAAGCCGACGTATCGGCTAAGTTCGCCAGCGCGGCACGGATTATTTCAGGCAACGATATTAATATTGCCGAGTATGCAAATTACTGCGATTTACATGCATCAAAAACAATACGCGTCGGACACCCTTTTGGCAAAGGCCACCTTAATGGCGGTCACGCTTATGCCTTTGATGGGATAAACACAAAAGTACTTGGCTCTACCGGTAGCACTCACACCAACATAAAAGTTGGCGCAGGCGCAGAAAACGTCGTAAACCTAAAAGATATCACCGTAAAAGTTCTCAAAAAACAATCAAAGGCTCAGAGTATTCACGACTCTCTGAGGAAGCTATTGATTAAAGTAAAAGTAATTGGCCCGTCCCCCCAATTAAAAGAAATGATTGAAGGTATGAACGAAGAGCTTCAGAAACTAAATGAAGAAATAACTGAATATCAGGTACTTCAAAAAGAAATTCAACACGTGCTGATCAAAACAAAAAAATCTAGGGTAGTCTGTCGTCAGAAAATTTTTCAGAACGTTTTTGTGAGCATTTTAGGTTCATCTTACAAATCTAAAGAAGAAATGCCCGGCATGTCATTTTATTTTGATGCAAAGAAAATACGTACCAAACCTAATTAGCCCACAACATACCGCGCTGAAACCGTTATCTACGTTATTCAGCCCTCGTGAGATGATTAATGCTTTGCTCTATAACTGGAGATTCCATCTTGCTAATCAGACAAGATTTTTATAGGATATTTCACAATATAATCAACATGTTAGCAATTATACAGCACCCTAGGAATCCAATAAAATGAAGTCCTGGCAACACCCACATACCCTACTATTTCTAATGGCCGCAGCCATGCCAATTTCATTCGGGGTATGGCAAGCACTGTTAAATAATTTTGTTATAGAGCAAGCATCATTCTCTGGGGTCGAGATAGGCATTTTGCAATCACTCAGAGAGATCCCAGGTTTCTTAGCATTTGGCGCGGTACTACTACTTGCCGTTATTAAAGAGCAATCCTTAGCACTGATATCTCTTCTACTTTTGGGCCTCGGGACTGCGCTAACAGGCTTCTTTCCAAGCGAAATTGGCCTCTATTGCACAACGGTACTTATGTCGATTGGATTTCACTACTACGAAACGATCAATCAGTCACTATCGTTACAGTGGTTCGACAAGAAGAATGCAGCATATAAACTAGGGCAGATGCGTTCGGTCGGTTCGTTTTCTGGTCTGATTTCATTCGGTTTGGTATGGCTTTCATTAGAAGTTCTCGCCATAGATATGCAGGCCATATACCTCATTGGCGGCGGGGTAACGATCGCGATAGCCTTGTTCTGCTGGAGGCTCTTTCCACACTT